>CEQE01148563.1_pt1 | contig 11815 bp, 12 predicted proteins | sample 356201 | NCBI WGS metagenome assembly CEQE01 (sample SAMEA2619970, study PRJEB7988) | marine metagenome | biome: marine biome (ENVO:00000447); feature: mesopelagic zone (ENVO:00000213) & marine oxygen minimum zone (ENVO:01000065); material: "saline water (ENVO:00002010), including plankton...
AAAAAAATAACAAAGGATTAAGAATTCGGGGTTCCCAGCTTGCTCCCAACCAGCGGGAGGGCTGGCGGGGAAGCCCTGAGGGCTCACCAATCTGCGCTACGCTACGATTAGCAAGCCAATCTAAATGAATTTTTCCATCATAGTAAAACAAAGGTGAGCGATTGGCGGGTACATTCTTCGCTCTGAAACATTGAGACATCATGTAATTAAATGACCATTTACTCATTTTATTTAACTTTAGTTATTCCACTCCTCATTACACCATTATTTTCACAGCAAAGTGAATTACACTCTGCCTATAATATCCCATTCGGTAGTTCAGAAGAATTGGTTATCCAAAAAATGGCGAAAACTTTTCAAGTAGAACCATCAATCACTTATAATCGGGATAACTACAACGTGCTGGAATTTTATAATGTGAAAGACGATTACGGAAAAATAAATAAATTGAGGTTCTTTGTTTCAGAACCAACCGGTGTATTCAGAATAGAAAGTGAATTTTTCCTTCGATGGTATCTACAAATTCCAGATGCTGATAATCTCGAAAACCATCAGCATTTTATTGAAACTGTTTTATACAACCTTCGAAAACAATATGGAACTGAATCAATTTATGAACCTCCTAATATCACCCGAAAATTTGAATTAAACGACTATGTTACGGCAACATGGCAATTCAAAAATAATCGATGGTTACACCTCATCTATGAAACGCAGGACTGGACAATCTGGCCCGAATTAAGCAAAATTATTATCATTTATCGAGATTCTAATTTCAGTCCCTAATTATTCATCACCCAATTGCTTCAGAAGCTCAAACCGGTAAATTCCCGTATTACACCCATCTCCCCAGAATGGCTGAAGAGCATAATAACCAACCTGTTTGATATTCAACAATTGATAACTTGTCTGATTCAATTTCTGTTTTGGACCTTTATAAATATTCCCCAGTGCGTCCTTCTCCCCTGCACACCCTGCGCATGGACAATCTTCTCTCATAGTTTTTAAAGAAATATAACTTTCTGAATCGTCGTTCCATTTTATAATCAGTGTATCATTGACAACATCATACTTTTTTATTGATAATTGATCCATTATTAAATTGACCTCCTTGTTTCATCAGTACAATTCGTTTATATTCATGGCTGAAATTATGAACCAAAACGAAAAATATAAATGTTTGGGTTCGTAGCTCAGCTGGTCAGAGCGCTACGCTCACATCGTAGAGGCCGCAGGTTCAAGTCCTGCCGGACCCACATGGTTCAAAGAATAATAAATATTAAGGTGTTTAAATTTATTTATTTATACAGGAAATATATTAAGGATTTAGATTTGAAAATCATAATTGCAAAAGGTTTAATCAACCAGAATAATTATAAAGTGCACCTGAATGGTGCATTTTTTTTACATGTAAAGGAGAAAAATGACAAAATTAAATGATTTGGTTAAGCTACAGGATATTGATGCAGAACTTATGGAATTGGAAGAGCTAAAAGGTGACTTGCCCTATTCTGTTAATCAACTCAAAAGCCAGCTATCAGATCTTGATGAATCGTTAATCAATAATGAAAGTCGAATGACTGAGATTGAAAAAAATATAAGACATATAAAAAGTGTTGAAAAGGAATATTCAGCAAAAATTGAAAAACTTCAGAACCAGCTTTATTTAATAAAAACCAACAGAGAATACGATGCACTCAGCCATGAAATTGATCATTTAAAATCAACCCTGGATCAGGAGGAATTGACGGAACTCGAATTAAGCGATGAAAGTGACCGACTTACAGAACAAGTCAAAATAGATAAGATACGGTTGAAGGAACTGTCCGGAGAGCTGGAAGATCAGGAGAAAAAATTAGAAAAAACAACCGCAATTACGAAAAATGAATATGATGACCTGATGTCCCAGCGTAAAAAACATATAACTACAATCGATTCAAAATTTCTTACATTGTATAACCGGATTCATAAAGCAAGAGACGGAGTAGTGGTTGTCCCCATTGACAGAAATTCCTGCGGGGGATGCCATTCGAGATTAACATCCCAGACTATTTTAGAGGTCCGGGAAGAAAATAAAATTATTCAATGTACAGTTTGCCGTCGGATATTGTTTTGGAATCAATAGTATTTTTGAAAAGTACAATAAATCTTTTAAAAGTCAGAGTTGATCAGGTGACTACTCCGGTAACTATCGGAGAGGAAAGTCCGAACACCGCAGGGCAGGATGCCTCCTAACGGGAGGAGTCCGCGAGGATATGGAAAGTGCAGCAGAGAGTAGACTATCCCGTCCGCCAGTCGGCGGATCGGGATACAGGTGAAACGGTGGTGTAAAAGACCACCAGTTCCTTCAGAAATGCAGGAAGCTTGGTAAACCCCAACCGGTGCAAGATCAAGTAAAAGAGCAAGAAGTGGTCCGCTTCATTATGACTCTTGGGTAGATTGCGTGATCCCGACGGCAACGCCGGGACCAGATAAATGGTCACCCGCGACAGGATTCGGCTTATCGATCAGCTCTGACGCTTTTTTCTTATGATAAATTGGGATATAAAATCTTCTGACATCAGCTTGGTACGCAAATTACAGCGTGAATTTAATACTTCCGAGATCATCGCCTCTGTAATGGCAAATCGGAATATTCAGTCGCTGAATGACTCCAAGTCATTCTTTTCACCGGATTTACGTCAACTCCACGATCCCGAATTGATGCTGAATATGGATTTGGCTTCTTCCACGGTTGCAGATTACATTGAGTCGAACAAAAAAATCGTTGTCTTCGGGGATTACGATGTAGATGGAATTACCGGCTCAAGTATGCTTTCATTGTTTCTTGCTGAAGCCGGCGCTAATCCTGAAATTTATATTCCTGACAGAGAAAAGGAAGGATACGGTCTCTCCAAAAATGGAATTGATTATGCAAAAAATTACGGAGCTGATCTTATCATTACCTGTGACTGCGGCATCAACGCATTTGAACAGGTGGAATACGCCAATGAACTGGGAATCAATATCATTATTACCGATCACCACACACCGGACAAGAAACTTCCTGACGCACTGGCTATTCTGAATCCAAAACAAGTTGGGTGTCAATATCCATTCAAAGGGCTTTGCGGAGGCGGCGTTGCATTTAAACTTGCAGCTTCGGTTGCGGAAAAACTAAATCTCGATCCGGAAATTGTACATAAACATCTCGACCTGATTACCCTCGGTACCGCGGCAGATATCGTTCCTCTCATCGATGAAAACAGAACACTCGTTTACTATGGACTTGAACGCATGAGCAACAGCGATAAACCGGGCATTAAGGCGCTGTTGGACATAAGCGGTCTCTCAGAAAAAGAACTGACTGTGGGTCGGCTAGTCTTTCAATTAGCGCCGAGAATCAACGCCGCGGGGAGAATGGGGGATGCAAACAACGCCGCAAAATTACTCACGACAAATTCTTCTCAGGAAGCTATAGAGTTGGTCAATTTTATTGATCAGGAAAATATAATAAGGCAGTCAATTCAGGCGAACATGGTCAATGAAGCCATCCTGAAAGTTAATGCTGAAGTTGATCTTGATACTGAACACGCCATTGTCTTGTGGGAAGAAAACTGGCATGCCGGTGTGATTGGAATCGTCGCTTCAAGAATCAAGGATGAATACAGCAGGCCCGTAGTTGTAATCAGCATGAAAGGCGACGAGGGAAAAGGATCTGCCCGGAGTATTAAAGGTTTCGATCTTTATGAACATTTATCAAACTGTTCTGAATATCTTGATGGTTTCGGAGGTCACCCCATGGCAGCGGGACTCACAATATCTGCAACTTATTTAGAAAAATTCAAATCAGCTTTTATTGAATCCGCCAATGAGTGTCTATCTAAAGAAATGCTCGTAAAATCGCTTGACATTGAGGGAGAAATGACATTAAATAGCATTGATCCAAGATTCATGAATTTCCTTAAAAAATTAGGCCCCTTTGGACCGGGGAACATGAGACCGCAGTTTGCGAGTCGTGATATAACGGTCAGTGGAACACCAAAAATTGTTGGAAATGGCAACCATCTAAAATTTTCAGCCCGTCAAAATGGTGTTGTTTATGATGCCATAGGATTTAATCTTTCAGATCACTATGAAGACCTGATAAACGGTGAGCCAGTGGATATCGCTTACGTAGTTGAAGAAAATGAATGGCAGGGTGTTAGCAGAATTCAACTGAATTTACGAGACATAAAACAAAAGAGAGAATCCAACTCATGAGAAACAGTCGAATTGCCGGAATCGGGTATTATGTTCCTGATAATATTGTGAACAACGCAGATTTGGAAAAATTGATGGATACAACCAATGAATGGATCATCGAGAGAACAGGGATTTCAGAACGAAGGCATGTAACAAACGGAATGGGAACATCCCACATGGGTATCAAAGCTTCTGAAAAAGCTCTTGAAATGGCAGGAGTCATTCCGGAAGATATCGATCTTGTCATTTTTGCGACCATTACATCAGACTACTATTTCCCTGGCTCGAGCGTGCAGGTACAGGAACAGATGGGAATGGGAACCATCGGCGCCTTTGATATCAGGGTTGCCTGCTCGGCATTCATTTATGGACTTTCCATAGGTGACCAATTTATTAAAACTGGTCAATATGACAACGTACTTGTAATTGGTGGTGAAGTCCAATCCACCGCACTGCAATATGATACTGAGCACAGGGATATATCTGTCATATTTGGCGATGGCGCTGGCGCTGCTGTTCTTCAGCCCAGTCGGAATAGTTCTGCCATACTTTCAACTCACCTCCACTCCGAAGGTAAACATTTGAAAAACCTTTGGTGTGAAGGACCTTCCAGCATTGAAAATCCAAGAATGTCTCATGAAATGATTGATGAAGGCAGGCACCTCCCAATTATGAACGGCAGGGAAGTTTTCCGTCATGCAATCACCCGTTTTCCTGAAGTCATTGATGAAGCACTTGATCACAACAATTTGTCCATTGATGATGTAAAATTAATCATCCCCCATCAGGCGAATCATAGAATCAGTGAAGCGGTGGCAAAAAGAATGGGTGTCAGTATGGACAAAGTATTCAGCAATATTCATAAATACGGCAATACAACAGCCGCTTCAATCCCTATCGCTATGTCGGAAGCTTTGGCAGAAAGAAAATTTTCAGAAGGGGATATTATTGTTCTCGCAGCGTTTGGCGCAGGATTTACGTGGGCATCTGCAGCCATTCGGTGGTAAAACAACTTTCTAAATTTTTTGCACCAGTCATCTGCTCAAAGTAAATTGACCTTCCAATACTAACTTATGAATAATCTTTATCTTACAGATGAGCATAAAATGCTTCAGGAAATGGTGCGGGATTTCGCCGCAAACGAAGTTACTCCCGTTGCTGAGGAGTTGGATCACAAGGCTGAATTCCCACATGAAATTGTAAAAAATATGGCGGAGCTCGGTCTCATGGGGATTCCCATTCCGGAAAAATACGGCGGTGCAGGAATGGATACCGTGGGATATGTAACTGCTGTTTACGAAATGGCAAAGGCAGATGCGTCAGTTGCCATTACACTTTCAGCGCATACCTCACTTGGCACCATGCCGATTCTTCTGGTAGGCACTGAAGAACAAAAAAAGAAATACCTTCCTCCCCTCGCCTCGGGTGAAATCATTGGCGCATTCGGTTTGACTGAGCCGGGAGCGGGAAGTGATGCCGGCGCAACAAAAACGACGGCAGTTTTGGATGGCAACGAATGGATCATTAACGGCGGAAAAATTTTCACCACCAATGCAGGTGTTGCGGGACTTCTCCTTGCTACGGCAGTCGTGATGAAAAAAAATGAGAAAAAGGGAATCGGCGCCTTTATTATCAATGCGGACAATCCGGGGTTGACAATCGGTCCTCCGGAAAAAAAGATGGGATGGAAAGCATCTGATACACGGCAGCTCTTTTTTGAAGACCTCCGAATTCCGAAAGATAATCTTTTAGGTAATCCCACAGATGGATTCAAAACATTTTTAAAAGCGTTAACCGGGGGAAGAATTTCCATTGCAGCACTCTCCACCGGAACTGCTGAAGGTGCATATATTGCAGCATTAAAATATTCCACTGAACGGGAGGCATTTGGAAAACCCATTCATAAATACCAGTCTGTGGGATTCAAACTTTCTCAAATGGCAACTGAAATAGAAGCTTCAAAACTGTTGGTATATCAGGCGGCGCATAAATATGACCTGGGACAAAGTGTAATAAAAGAAGCTGCAATGGCAAAATTATTCGCATCAGAAACAGCCATGCGAACCACAACCGAAGCAATTCAAATCTTTGGCGGATACGGCTACATAAAGGAATACCATGTGGAACGTTTCTTCAGGGACGCGAAAGTACTGACGATTGGAGAAGGAACAAGCGAAGTTCAAAAGATGGTCATTTTAAGAGAACTCCTGAAAGATGTGCAAAATAACTTACCTCAAAATTAAGGGCTGAATTTGGACATCCTTTCCAGATTACCTGATTCTTTTCAAACTTACTGGTTTGAAAAACCGGTGGTATTCAGAATAATAATCTTCGCAGGTTTAATTCTGATCATTTCACTCTTTTTTCCATCCAGCAAAACATTGATCTACAATTATGAGCTGGGAAGTATTACGAGAGAGGAAATTGTCGCTAAGTATAATTTCCCTATTTTGAAAAACGATGAGGAGCTTCAGAATGATATTAATGATGCCATTTTAAATACACCATTTTTGTTTGAAAGAGACAGACAAACAGTTGAAAATCAACTTCGGGAAATTGATATACTATTTAAACTGGTCAGCGAAATCAATAAAGCCAGAGTCAACCACAAAGATTCGCAGGATATGCTGTTCACCTATCGTTACACCGACCAATTTAATAAAGTTCAGGCAAAAGTAGCCGCAGACAGCACTTCGCTGAGTTTATTGGAAATTGAGTTCACTCAAAAATATCCTTTTAATGGATCAGCCCCAAACTGGTCAGCATTTCACGACAGAACTCAATTGAATGGCGATCTATTGGACTATCAAAAATTCAAAGAAACCTTACAGAATATTTGCAGGAACAGATGGGCGGAGGGTATTCTGGATATCAACGATGAAGAGATTCAAAGTAAACAAATTGCCGTTGTTGTTAATGATATTCAGGATATGTTTGAGCCGGATGATATCAATGATTTAGACCGTGCGTGGCTCAAAGCCCGTGTGGAAATAAATAACCTTTATCCGGAAGAAGATAATTATTTAAAAGAGATCGGTTACAGCATCATTGTGGAATTTATGAAACCAAATATCCTGTTTGATAAAGAGACCACAGAAAGAAGGCAGCAGGATGCCGTTTCAAAAGTCCCACGGTCCAAAGGGATTGTTCTGAAAAATGAGCGAATTGTAGATCAAAATACCCGGGTAACCCATGAAATACTACAAAAACTGAACTCATACTCCATTGCCATATCCGAAAAAGAAAAACTCGAAGGCGGAATTAGAATTATACTGCCATGGATTGGCAGATTCATTTTAATATTTATGATACTTTCAGTTTATTTTTCTTTTATCATTACCTACCGTAGTTCCCTCTTCTTTGACAATAGAATGTTGTTATTGTTCAGTTCCATGATAGCTCTTATAACGGTTCTCTCCTATTTATTCGTATTTGTGTTTGGTTTTTCGGAATACCTCATCCCCATTACGGTTGCTCCCATGGTCATCACAATTCTGTTTGATGCCCGGATTGCCACAATGGCAAGTGTAACACTTACGCTTCTTGCAGCAGTTTTGGTTGGAGGAAAACTGGATTATGCACTGGTATCACTGGTTACCTGCATGGCGTCAATTTATGCTGTAAGAAAATTAAGAACCCGGGCACAGCTTTTTTCGGCAATACTGTATATTGTTTCCAGCGGCTGCATCACCCTCATAAGTCTGAGTCTCATAAAACATACTGAATTGTCCTATCTTCTTTACAACTGCCTGTTTATCATCATCAGTGGTTTCCTGGCGCCTTTTTTAACGTATGGACTGAGCGCTCTCTTTGAAATCCTATTTGGCGTAACTTCGGATTTAACACTGCTTGAGCTGTCTGATTTCAACCATCCTTTATTAAAGCGGCTTTCACAGGAAGCGAACGGAACCTTTAACCATTGCGTGGTGGTTGGGAATTTAGCCGAATCGTGCGCCGCCGCTGTTGGAGCGAATCCTCTTCTTTGCCGTGTGGGTGCTTATTATCACGATATCGGAAAGTTGACCCGACCGGAATATTACATCGAAAATCAGTTCCACATTGAAAATAAACATGACAGCTTAACTCCAACACTTTCGGCACGGATCATTGCAAGCCATGTGAAAGATGGACTCAAACTTGCAAAGGAATATCGAATTCCTTCTGTTGTGGCAGATTTTATTCCCATGCATCATGGAACATCAAGAATTGATTACTTTTACCAAAAAGCATTGGAGCAGGCAGATGGTGATCCAAAGAGTGTGAACGAAAGCGATTTCCGTTATCCGGGACCAAAGCCGAACACAAAGGAGACCGGGATTTTAATGATTTGTGAGGCGGTGGAAGCGGCGGTGAGATCCATTAAAAAACCCGATATAAACAACATTGAGGCAATGGTGGATAAAATCGTTGAAAAACGGCTGAAAGAAAGACAACTTGACGAATGCCCCATAACCATGGAAGATTTGGCAAATCTTAAAGGTGATGTGAAGAAGGGTGATGGACTCCTCCCTGTTTTAAGAGGTATTTATCACATCAGAATAGAATACCCGAAAGAAAATGAACCGCCCAAAGGTGCTTAATATATTCCAGCTTCTTCCCTCTTTATGATTGAAGTATCCACCGAATTTGATGAAATCAATAATCCTTTAAACCGAACCTATATCGGCGAGCTTGTTCAGCAGGTTCTATGGTACAATAATATTTCAAAAGGTGCGGTAACGGTCATTTTTACCAATGCGGATCACCTCAAAAACTTAAAAAAACAATTCTTCAATGAGGATGTTTACACCGATGTCATTGCCTTCCGGCTCGATAATCAAAACAATGAATCGTTCGAAGGTGAAATTTATATCAGCCCTGAAATGGCAGAGGAAAATTCGCGGGAATTCGAAACATCCTTCCACAATGAACTTTCACGGCTCATCATCCACGGATGTTTGCATCTGCTGGGGTATGAAGATTCCACTGAAAAATCCAAAGCGGAAATGACGAGGATGGAAAATTCCTATCTCGAAAATTCCGATACATCACATTTACTAAAGATATGATTATTTTACACGTTGTTATTTTTATTGTCCTACTGATTCTTTCCGCATTTTTTTCCGGAGCGGAATCAGCATTCTTTTCTTTAAAAAAATCTTCTGCCGCAAAATTGGAAAAGAAGCAGGTGATGGATCTGCTCTCAAATCCCCGCCGGCTTCTCATTACTATTTTAACAGGAAACACCGTTGTCAATACAGTGCTGGCATTTCTGACCGCTACACTTACAGCAGATATAGCTTTGAAACTGGGAGCAAACATCACTCTTCTCGTTACAATAGAAGCCGTTGTGTTGGCAATCGTCATTCTTCTTGTGAGTGAAATAACACCTAAAATTTTAGCCATCCGGAATTCAGAGATCTTCGCTGAAAGAGTTGCATTGCCCATCAGGATGATTGGAATACTTCTTTACCCTATTGCGGCGGTTTTATACAATATCACTCACGCCCTTACGCGCTGGCTCCCATTTAAGAGGGAGGAACTATTTGACTCAGAGGAAGAATTGCGGACACTGGCTGATATCGGCGCTGATCAGGGCACACTCGATGAAGCAGAAAAAGAAATGATTCAGTCTGTGTTTGATTTCGGGGAAACATCCGTAAGAGAAATTATGGTACCAAGAATTGATATCTCCGGCATGGAGCAAACTTCATCCATTAATAACGCAATCAAAATTATTCGTAATAGCAGATATTCAAAATTTCCTGTTTATGAAGAAGACCTCGATTCCATCAAAGGGATCCTTTATGCCAAGGATGTGCTTCCTTTCCTGAACGGACAGACGAAAGATACCAGCGTGCTTGAAATCAGCAGAGAACCGTACTTTGTCCCTGAGTCGAAACCTATCAGCGATCTGTTAAAAGATTTTCAGAACAGGCGGGAAAACATTGCCATTGTTGTGGATGAGTTCGGCGGAACGGCTGGGCTTGTTACCGTGGAAGATATTGTTGAGGAAGTGGTTGGTGAAATCAAGGATGAATTTGACAGAGAATCACCACTAATCGTTCCTATAAAGAAAAATGAAGAATGGCTGGTGGATGCCAAAATTCCCATAAACGATTTGGAGGAAGTGATTGCCATCCCATTTCCTGAAGAACGTGAATACGATACTCTGGGTGGATTTATTTTTGACCGGATTGGCGATATTCCTTCCGTGGGAGAAAAAACGACTTTTTCGAGTTATGAATTCAAGATTCATTCCCGCGATGGCAACCGAATTGTAAAAGTAACCATCAAAAGAAGTGAAAAATAATTTTAGTACGTCCGCCCAATAAAATAGCGGATAAACAGATTACCTTGATCAATTTAATTTTCTTGATTGTTTTTTTATTAATCATGTAAATCCGCGAAAATCAGGTACCTAGTTAAAAAAGGAGTACAAATGCCGGAGAAACCGGGAAAACTGTTTGACGAGTTGGTAAAAATTGTAGAAAATTTGCGTGGACCAGACGGCTGCCCGTGGGACCGTGAACAGACTCACGCTTCCCTCCTTCCGTTTTTTTTAGAGGAAACTTACGAGGTCATGGAAACGGTAGACGAAGAGGATTGGGAAACCCTGACGGAAGAATTGGGCGACATTCTGCTTCACACTGTATTTCAGTCTAACATAGGGAAGGAGAATAACGAATTCGATATTACCAGTGTCTTAAAGATTGTGAATGAAAAACTGGTAAGGCGCCATCCCCATGTTTTTGGAGATAAAAAAGCGGATGGTCCGTTTCACGCAAAGCAGAATTGGGAGGCAGCCAAACAAAAGGAGAAGAATCGTGAGTCACGGTTGGATGGTGTGCCGAAAACACTTCCTGCCTTAGTCAGGGCGCAGCGGCTTCAGCAAAAAGCCAGCTATGTGGGATTTGATTGGGAGGAGACTCAACAGGTCTGGAAGAAAGTACACGAAGAACTGGACGAATTAAAAGAAGCAGAATCCAGCGGTATAAAAAAAGATATTGAAGAAGAGGCAGGCGACCTCTTTTTTGCCATAGTGAACCTATGCCGGTTTCTCAATATTTCTTCAGAAGATGCCCTGAGAAAGGCAAACAAGAAATTCACCCACCGGTTTCAACTGGTAGAGAAAGAACTAAAATCGAGGGGCAAGTCTATTGAGGAATCAAATCTGGAAGAGATGGATGAAATTTGGAATGAGGTGAAAAAGTACTAGTTTCTTTTTATTAATAATCCCCATCAACAGCATATTTATCCCATTCAATACATTTAATCTGCTCCATAACCTTTTCATCGATTGGCATCGCCCACTCATTTTGAAACCATGCAATTGTAAGATACGAGAGTGAATAATTACTGCTGTCAATAGGAGCCGATTCAAAATCAGCGATGCAAGATATACGAGGAATGGACATTGGTTTCCAGCCATCACCCATATTGTCATAGAATTTCTTCTTTCCAAGAGAAACTGTAATAGGAGTTTCAACTGGATTTATTAAAAAAGGAACAGTACCGGACCATAACTTTTTTTTGGCATTTTCTATCAACCGGACAATTATTTCTTTAGGGTAAAGTCGTAAAAGAGCCACTAAACATGTTGACTTTCAAG
>CEQE01021008.1_pt1 | contig 11789 bp, 1 predicted proteins | sample 356201 | NCBI WGS metagenome assembly CEQE01 (sample SAMEA2619970, study PRJEB7988) | marine metagenome | biome: marine biome (ENVO:00000447); feature: mesopelagic zone (ENVO:00000213) & marine oxygen minimum zone (ENVO:01000065); material: "saline water (ENVO:00002010), including plankton...
GATGGACATGAGTTAACTTTCACTATTGACGATTCTGTTGAAAATGGGTCACTGACATTGCTTATTGGAAATACAGTGACATATGAGCCGTCTAATAACTTTAACGGTTCTGATTCCTTTACATACACGGCCCGTGATGGCACAGATGATGATTCTAACATTGGGACAGTTTTGATTACGGTGAATGACGTTAATGATCCGCCAGTAGTCATGGATACTACCTTTGAGGATGTCGCCGATTTATTTTCATTCAGTTTAGATGCGGATGATGTGGATGATGTCGTTCTTGCCATAAGCTTTGTACCAATAGATAATGGAACATTTTTTGGAGGTTCTGTTGCAGAGAATGAAGATGGAAGCTTTACGTATTCGATGGGTACCAACACGTCAGATCAGGACTTTATTCTGTACAAGGCTATAGATGAAATCTCCGAATCTTCCCTGGGATTGATCACTTTCAATATCCCCGGAGGTACTGTGTTTGCCGGGAGGGGTGCTCCTCTTGCTTTTACTGACGAAGTGGAAGTGACGGAAGACATTGCCAAAACCATTTCATTTGTAGGCTTTGATGCTGATAATGCATTTTCTGAAAATGCATCTGTAACGATTACACAGCAGCCTTTTAATGGAGCCTTAGATAATGAGTTTGTACTAATAGAGAACGGTGTTGATAAGCTTGCACATTGGACACTTATATATACACCTGAACTTGACTTTAGTGTAACAGACACAATAAAATTTATTGTTAATAATCCAGACAATCCTGAGAGTGAATCTGGAGAAGCCACCATATCAATTACTGTAAATGCAGTCAATGATATGCCAACCATAAGTGCTGTCGGGGACACAACTATTGTGGAAGATGGGTCACTTATTTTGAATGTTGAAGCTATTGATGCGGATAATTCATTGACTTTGTCCCATGCGTCCAACAATGCCAATTTTGTAACCAGTTGGGAAAATGACACTTTATCAGTAATACCTAATCCAAATTACAGCGGTACAGCAACCATTACCGTAACTGCCACGGAAGATGGGGGTGAAAATGCACAAATATCTGAATCCTTCAATGTGATTGTTACACCGGTGAATGATGGCCCGGAAATGACGTCAATTGAGGATCAGATAACCTTTGAGGATGAAATATTCAGTCTCGTTTTAAGTGCAGATGATGTTGAAGGGGATGAATTCACTTTTTCAGCATTATCCGCTCCCGATTGGTTGAGTCTTGAAGGTGTCACACTCAGTGGTACACCCTTAAATGAAGATGTGGGTGGTCAAACAATTTCTGTTATTGTGTCAGATGCTTCAGCATCAGATACGGTGGATTTTCTGTTAACTGTAGAGAATGTAAATGATGCGCCAACTATAGGCGGGGCTCCATATATTGATGCAATAAATGAAGATACAGAAACAACGTTCCAGTTTGTTCCGCAGGACGTGGATGCAGATGATGATACTCTGAGTTTAACGGTAACCAGTCTGGATACGATTTTGGTTCCCGCTGATTCGATCCTCATTGAGCCAGCAGGCCCCTTTGTGTCCGGCGACACAGTAACAGTTACCCTGAGCCCCGCATCAGATCAGTTTGGCACAACTTCTATTATATTAGAGGTTATGGATGATGATTCCGCGAAAGCATCAAGAGATTTAACGTTCACTGTAAATAACGTGAACGATGCTCCGGTTGTTGCGGACATTGGAGAACAGGAAACATGGGAAGATCATACACTTCAGATAACCTTGAATGTGACCGATGTGGACAATGATTATGGGGATATGACTATCTGGGCTAAATCGGAAAATGAAGGCATAGTTAACCTTAATACTGTTAATAATATACTTACTGATGATGTGCTTATACTCACCCCTGCCCCGAATGCTGTTGGTGTTGCTACCATTTGGGTTTTTGCTGATGATGGTGAAACAAATAATTCAGATTCGGACACAATATATTTTGATCTCACAATATTGGATGTCAATGATCTGCCAACTATCACAGGACTTCCTGGAGGTGGAGGAATGGATGGGATTGAGGATGTACCCGTTACGCTCAATATTACACTGTCAGATGCAGACCCTCAGGATTTTCTAACTCTTTCTGTCAGCACTGATAATCCTGCCCTTTTCCCGGAAGATTCTATTGCGATTGATCCGGTAACTGGTTTGAGCGGAGTGCCAAGAGAAATTGTATTCAGTCCAGCGGCCAACCAACATGGATCAGCTATTGTAATGATTTCGGTTGCAGATGGCAGTGAAACTGTCACTGAGCAGGTGTTGCTCACAGTGGCCTCAGTTCCTGATCCACCTGTAATCACTCCTATTAGTGCCCATTCTACAGTAGCAGAAGAAGCATATAGTATCACTGTAGTGGCCATGGATCCAGAGGGAGATGATTTTACGTTTGAGCTCGTATATGGTGAGTTTTCACCGGAGGGAATGCTGATAGATCCATTGACTGGGGTCATTACCTGGACGCCAGGGATTGGAGATGTGAGTTCAGAGCCCTACACTGTTAAGGTTTTGGCAGAAGATAGTAGTTCTCAGGGCAATGATATGACCTATGAATTAACAGTTAAATTAATCAACGCGGTTCCCTATTTTGGAACTGTAAATGATCAGGTTTTTGATGAGGATAACCTGGAAGCATTTTATTTGACGGTTATGGACTCGGATCCTAATGACAGCCTGACAGTGAGTATAGTTACAGATAATGCGTTATTATTTCCTGAGGGCTCCATCACGGTTGACCCGGAGACAGCTTTACCAAATATCGATCGTACGGTTACACTGGCACCTGCAGATAACCAGTTTGGAGAAGCTGTTGTGATTTTAACCGTTACGGATGGGGAAGGGAGTTCTAGTGATCAGTTTACGGCAACGGTTGATCCAGTCAATGATGCACCGGTTATTGTAGATCAAGATTCTTTGATAACATTAGAAGATACTCCAATAACAATTACACTGCTTGATCTTATTGTGACTGATCCTGATAATGTATATCCTGAAGGTTTCACATTGACAGTATTGCCTGGTGAGCATTATACATTTGACGGTACAACGGTAACACCTGACTTAAATTACAATGAAGATTTGACAGTTTCTGTTTACGTAGATGACGGTGAGCTCCATTATAGCGAGAGTGTCCCATTTAATTTGACGGTAGCAGTCACCCCGGTGAACGACCCGCCGGATGTGGTTTCTGATGAATATACTACTGAAGAAGAAGTTGGATTAATTGTTCCTGGCGAGGTTTATGTAGGCGTCTTAGATAATGATATCGATCCTGAAGGAGGGAATCCACCATCGATCGCTGTATTAGTTGATGATGTAGACCATGGGATATTAGACTTTGATCCCGACGGATCATTTACCTATACGCCAGAGCTTGATTATTCCGGTTTTGATGAGTTTATTTATAGAGCGGTGGATGATCAGGGAGAATATTCAGTAGTAGCCACCGTTACAATAATAATAACACCTGTAAATGATCCACCAATCGCCTTTAATGAAAGTTATGCCATGACTGAGGATGATCCGCTTGCTGTCCTTGATTCCCTGGGAGTGTTGACAAATGATACTGATGCTGATCCGGATCAAACATTATCTGCAAAATTGATAAGCAATGTATCCCATGGCACGTTATTTTCCAGCGATTCAGTTTCTGAACAAATAAATGTTGATAACTTCTTTAACGGACTTTTCCAATATTATCCGGATGAGCATTATTTTGGCATAGATGAATTTATCTATAAAGCATTTGATGGGTATGCTCAATCCAATTATGATACGGTTACCATTACCATTTATCCAGTGAATGATGCACCGGAATTGGTTATTGATGATCAGGAAACGGATGAAGAGGTTCCCTTGACAATTACTGTTTCAGGAACGGACGTTGATACCGGTACAGGTCCGGAAGATGAGAATATTCTGTCGTATAGTGATGCATTGAGCTCCAATCCGGATGATGTAGCAGTTTCCCTAGAAGGTGACCAGTTAACCATGACACCTGCTTTAAATTTCTATGGAAATGTGAATATTTCCGTAATGGTAACAGATGATGGTGGTTTGAGCAGTGAGGAAATTTTTGTTCTCACTGTGATCAATGTGAATGATCCTCCGGAAGTGTCTGACGTTGCAATTGATCCATCTGAACCTGGGTTAAGTGACAATCTTATTCTTGATTACACATTTGCTGATGTGGATGAGGATAGTGAATTTGGAACTGTGATCAGATGGTTTATGACAATGGATTCAACAATAGCATATGATGAACAAACACAATTTGCAAATAATGACACAATCCTAGCTGAATTTACTTCTTGCGATGAATTCTGGTATGCGGAGATAATTCCTTATGATGGAGAAGATTATGGTGAATTAGTTGCATCAAACAGTGTTGAGATATGTGGTGATAATGAGCCTCCCGTGTGGTTTGATATTCCGGATCGGTATATTGATGAAGATAGTGGAGACACCCTAAGCATGGCAGGCTATATTGAAGATGGAGAACAAGATTTGTCCGAAATAACCTTCACCGTGGAAGCGAATTCAGACGCAGATCATTTGGGTGCAGATTTTGATGGAAGTAATTTAATACTAACAATACTTTTAGAACATTATAACACACTTGAGCCCATTATTCTGACCTTGACAGCGTTTGATACCGACTACACAGCCACGACTGACATTGATGTATATATCGTTCCGGTGAATGATGCTCCGGAGGCAATAGACGTAATAATAAGGCCCTACGATCCCCCCCCAACCCTTTATGATGATTTAGTGCTGAGTTATGAATATTATGATGTTGAGGATTCTACTGAATCAGGTACGATGCTCAATTGGTTTAAGGCAGATTCGATGGATTTGCCCTTTGAAGAACAGGTACAGTTTGAAAACAATGACACAATTCCAAGTGAATTTACTTTCTGTGATGAAGTGTGGTATGCAACTGTTGAGCCTAGTGATGGAGAATTGTTAGGTGAGCCCATTAATTCAAACCTTGTTATAATCTGCGCAACAAATACACCTCCTGAGTGGTCTGATATTCCGGATCAGAGTATTGATGAAGACAGTGAAGATAATGTTGTAGATATTTCTGGTTATATCTCTGATGAAACTCCGGATAATTCGCTTTCATTTGAAGTTATTGATAATTCTGACCCTGATCATTTGGGTGCAGATTTTGATGGAAGTGATTTAATACTAACAACGCTGGTAGAACATTATAATGTAGTTGAGCCGATCATTTTAACTCTATCAGCATTTGATGACCAATACTTCGACACGACTGCCATTTTAATTTATATTGATCCTGTGAATGATCCTCCAGTTGCTGAAGATGATCTGGCCGAAGTTAATGAGGACGGAAGTGTAAGCGGAAATGTCATGAATAATGATAGTGACCTGGATGCAAACTTTAATGATCCAGATGAATATTTTGATTTGAGCGTGAGTCTTGTGGATAGCACTTCGCACGGTGTTCTTAACTTAAATGTTGACGGTTCGTGGGATTATACACCGAATGCAGATTGGTACGGAACGGACAGCTTCAGCTATGAATTGGCTGATGCAGCAGGTGGAAATGATCAAGCCACGATGACCATTACTGTGACCCCGGTGAACGATGCCCCGACGATTGATTTGCCTGCTGATGGTTTCACATTTTCTGAAGATGGGAGTTCTGAAGAGGATTTCAGTGATTATGTGGATGATATTGATCAGGACGGTTTGATCTTGACGGTGTCAGATACTGTAAATATTACGGTATTAATTGATAGTTTTGAAGTGACATTTGGAGCAGAGCAGGATTGGAATGGTACAGAGACACTGACATTTACGGTAAACGATAATCAAGGTAGGGCCCTTTCTGAAGATAGTGTTGCTGTAATTGTAACACCGATGAATGATGCTCCCCAGTTCACCAGTGATCCTCCTTTTTCAAATATTAATGAAGATACAGAATATATTTACCAGATTACGTCAATGGATATAGATGATGATGATGAACTTTCTATAACACTGGATTCAGTCCTTTTTAATGGAGAATATTATGAATATAATATTGAATCTTGGCTTCAATTATATGACAATGGTGATGGGACCGCCAATCTTGGTGGAACCCCAGAAAACGATAATGTCGGTTCATACAATGTATTTTTGAAGGTAACTGACTCCTCTGGTGTATATGATAGGCAGATATTTACAATCGATGTAGCAAACACCAATGATGCACCTGAATTCACCAGTGAACCAGTTACAGAAGCAACTGAGGACTCATTGTACAGCTACGCAATGACAGTTGAAGATGATGACATTATGCATGGAGACATCTTGACCTTTGCAGCATCCATATTGCCGAATTGGTTAACATTCGATGAAGATTCAACAATTTCTGGAATTCCTGAGAATGGAGATGTGGGTAACCATGACGTTTGGGTGACAGTTTCCGATGGTGTCACGACGGTAGTAGATTCTTTTACCATTACGGTCATAAATACAAATGATGCACCGGTTATTGTAGATCAAGATTCTTTGATAACATTAGAAGATACCCCGTTGGAGATTACATTATCAGATCTGATTGTAACGGATGATGACATCGATATTGGTTACAGTACGTATCCTGATGATTTCACATTGACGGTTTTAGATGGTGATAATTACACAGTTGAAGGGACAACAGTAAACCCAGATACTAACTACTTTGGATGGTTAACAGTTCCGGTTTATGTGGATGATGGAGAAGCAGTTGATAGTCTGAGTAACACATTTAATTTGGAAGTAGAAGTGACCCCTGTGAATGATGCACCATGGTTCACCAGCACTCCGGAAGAACTTGTACTGGAGGACTCATTCTACAGCTACACAATGACAGCTGAGGATGTGGATGATCTTTTGACATTTTCTTACACAGATTCGACAGGTTGGTTAACATTTGATGGGGATTCAACAATTTCTGGAACTCCTGAGAATGGAGATGTGGGTGTTCATGACGTTACAGTGACTGTTTCTGATGGTGCTGGGGATAGTGACTTTACAGTAGAGCAGTCATTTACCATCACGGTTGTGAATACGAATGATCCCCCATACTTTTATATGGGCAATCCACCTGCTTATTTGGGTGAAGATTTTTCTGGTGATACTATAATAATTGTGAAAGATTATCATGATGATGATGGGGATTCTTCTATATTCTCTATAAATCCTGAATCGGTTACTTGGATGAATATTAACATTGATTCTTTGAGCGGTACAGTAAGTATAACATCAGTTCCAGATAGTAGTGGTGAAGGCACCTTTACAGTTGTTGCGAATGACCAACACGGAGGTAGTCACTCTGATGATTTTCTCCTGGAAATTAGGAGTGTCAATGATGCTCCCGTATTCAGTTTGAGTGAGACGGAAATTAGTTTATTAGAAGATTTTGAAGATGAAATCACAATTACAATTGAAGATTATTTTGATGCAGAAGATGATTTATCTTCTTACAGTTTGAGTGTGTTGGACTCAGTATCTTGGGTAGATGTAAGCATAAATGATTCGACAGGACAAGTCAGGATATCTTCAGTTGCTAACTTGTCAGGATCAAAGACATTCACCATAAAAGCCGATGATGGTGGCACGGTAAATTGGGAGACTAGTCGTGAATTTGAATTAACAGTGAACCCGGTGAATGATCCAGTGACTATTAGAACACCAATCGAGGATCTATTAGTATTTCATAACACGGGTAGTACAATTGATGTTGCCCGTTTGGACACAATCTTTTTTGATATAGAAGATGATGGACTTGAGTATAATTTAGAGGTTCTTAATCCATCTGAATTCCTTATCGCTGATATAAATGAACAAAACAAGTTCGTACTGACGTTTGGCTCACATATTTTAAATGGAGATGAATTGACCCAGTTTGTCGGAGAAGCTGGAATAATGATAACAGCAACAGAAGTGGATCCAAGTGAACCTGGAGAGCCTACGAATATCACAGACACATTGTTAGTGATGGATAAGATTGAACCAACCTTCGAAATTGGAATTATGCACAACACGATTGCACCGGGATTCATGCAGTTTTATCTCTTCCAGTCAGAGGTCATTCTTGAAGAGTCCTTCAGAGTTGAGATTAAAGATGGCGATTCTCCAATAGACACATTGGGAATGGGTACCAATACAAATCTGGAATCAGCTCCATATTTCGCTAATTCCAGTATAGATATTACGGGAACTTTAACCCTCCAGGTTTCTGCTGAAGATTTATACGAAAATCCCAGCGATACCACTTATAATTTCACAATCCAACCAATTCTTGCAAAGCTGGCGCAAAATATTTCATTAGGCAAGAGCGGTGTGTTTATGGATATACCTGAATATGCTTTTTCAGAAGATGATTACCTGATTGCTATGCCGGATCATTACGGATTTCAGTATATCCGTCAGGAAGTTTCAGACGATCCGGAAGAAAATCTCATCAGCATGTTCAATATTTCTACCATGGGAAATCACTATCAACAGAATGTTGCTTTTGGTGTCCAATCAGATTCTTTATTGAGCTGGATTGAAGTTACACCCGGTTATTACCGCTTAACCGATGGAGACTGGGAGTATATTCCCACCTTTGTGCTGATATCGGAGCAAAAGATATGGTGTCTCATTGACAAACCTGGAACATATGTTCTGAAACAGGGGGCAGAGAGATCGCCCATGGTGTTGCCCGAGGAATTTACCCTAAGACAGAATTATCCAAATCCGTTTAACCCGCAGACCATTATTGAATACGATATCCCGTACAATACTACAGGTCTGGAGCAGGTGCCCACTAATCTCGTGGTTTATGATCTCCTCGGTAGGGAAGTGACCAGACTGGTTGATAAAAGCCTGTCGCCAGGAAAGTATTCCATTGTTTGGAACGGTAGGAATAGATTTGGGAATAGGGTAGCGAGTGGAATTTATTTTTACTCTCTCAGGACAGGCACTTTTTCGAATACAAGAAAAATGATTCTGCTAAGGTAGATAAATGAAAAGAATTATTAAAATTACCGGAATGATCATGATGATCTTCGTTCTCAGTTGCGAAGCGGATGACCCCATGTCCTTTTACGGCGGTGGGGAATTGGTTGAACGTGTTGAAGAAGCCTGGAGTGTGTTCAGGGACGGCGATTTTGATAGCTCTCTAGCTATATTCAACTCGGCATTAATAGACGCTGAGTTTATTATGCTTGAGGACTCGAACGCAACTCTGATACGTTCAACACTTGGGGACATACACACGGGAATCGGCTGGTGTAACCTGCGCCTGTTGCAGGCGGAGAAAGCAAGAGAGCATTTTATCATCAGTCAGGGATATGAATTGTACAGTTTTGGGACAAGTGCGGGATTAATGACAGCTTACTACGAATTAGCACACAGGCAAGATGAAGGAGAAGATAATGGTCCTGATACGACACAGATTAATTTAGCGATTGATATAGGTCATTGGATATTTTCCAGCGGAATGCCTGAGGAATTTGGATACAATGCAACGATAAATGTGGATGACGTGAGACTTCTTATGGGCAAATCTTATTATGCAAAGGGAGACTTGTCTAATAATTCCGACGAGGAGTCAGGCGCTTTATTTTGGATATTTGATTTAAATCGAACACTGTTGGAGATGGGGATCAACCCCACCGGTTGTACTCCCGATTGCCTTGATCCATCCTATTGTTTACCGGACTATTCTCTTTATTTGGGAAATTCGTTTAATCCCAATATGTGGAATTTGTGTGGTAGTGGAGAACAGGATTATGATTCTTTAGACGAATTAATACTAATGATTCTTATGGTTTTAGAGGGGAAGGTATTTGAGGTATCTCCTGCATGATTATGATTGATTGGCAAAATATAAAAACTGTACAAACAACTACAGAAATGAATAGACCCTTGCTGCGGATGTTCTGCAGATGGTTCGTATTCTTTATGATAGCTGTTCCTATGTTTGGGCAGGACGTTACGATGGAGCTGTTTCCTATTGACAATCCCCATACGATTACCAGACTTGACTGGGGCCAGCAATTATTTTGGGTCAGAGTGACTAATAATGAAGACTCACCGATTCAATACAGGATTGTGTACAGGTTACAGATTTCAAACTCACCCCTAATCAGTGGTACCATAATGACTGGCCGCACCCGTGTAGGTACCAAGCAATGGGATGGAGAAAACAGCCAGGGATATTTAGCTTCAAATGGTGGAGAAAACGTTTACAATAATGATTTTTCAAGGATCGATCAGCTTGATGTTGATCCGGGATTCAATGCTATTGTTGCCCGTGCAGGTACATTACCATCTGGGGATTATGAACTGAAAGTAGAACTGCAGGCTAAGCTTTGGAGTGACGATGACGAACTGTATTTTACTGATCCTCCTCCTGTTGAAACAATCTATCACGGATGGAGAATTACAATTCCTGTTCCGCCTCTATTATATTTTCCTTCTGACGAAAGTGCGATTAACCAGACAAATCCAACTTTTTCCTGGTATTCAGTGCAGACAGCTCCTGGTACACAATTCCTATACAATATCCGGATTTGTTTGATAGAAGAAGGACAAAGCAAGGAAGAGGCGATGGAAAACCTGACTCATTGGACAAATGATTGGGACATTGATTACGTCCACCTCGGCGGTCAAGACAATATAAGCTGGACCTATCCTCCAGAAGCAGATCCTTTTGCCATGGGTCGTGAATATGTTTGGCAGGTATCTACTTATAATGAGGGTGGACTTTATGGTTGGGATGTATTCGAGCCAGCAGTAAGTGAAATTTGGTCCTTTAAATTTGGCGAATCACCAGAATTATTATCCCCGGGCCAAGGTGGAATTGAGCCAGGTGTCAGGCCTTCATTTACCTGGGCTCCAGTTATTGGAGCGATGAATTATGAACTCCGGATTGGGGACCGGGATGATCCGTTCGTAGAACTGCCTATCTGGGATGCGGTTTTGACCGATGCATCTTATTTGTATCCCATTGATGCACCTTCTTTGGTTCCCCTGCCTTCATATCCATATTATTGGAAGATCAGGGCAAATCCCCTTGAGCCGATTCCTGGTGAATGGTCGGAGATATTCCAATTTACCATCAGTCCCATTGAACTTACAGAACCTCAGACAGGGACTTCGATATCAACTGTATTACCTAAGTTTGATTGGAGTACCCCTGGAGAATTCGGCGGATATGAAATCAGAATATCACATGGGGATGCTGATCCGGTGACAAACCCAATTTTTTCTCAGGTTTTTGAATTGGTTTCCTTTGAATATCCAGCGGATGCAATCTCATTGGTTCCAGGGAAAACCTATAATTGGATAGTTATTGCTTTTGATCAGGATGAAAATATTTTGGGAACAGCTGAAGATTATACTGGTGTGAGTAGTTTTATTATTGATCCAGTAATAATGTTTGATCCGCCAACGGGAAGTTCAGTCAATTCTTTAATTCCCACATTTTCCTGGGATGTGCCCATAGGAATCAGTGGATTTGAATTTCAAATATCAAGTGAAGAGGATCCTGGATTGGCTAACCCAGAGTATACATATCTGGTATCCAAAGAAAATTATCAACTCAATGCTTCGGAATATCTGTTAGAACTAGGGAGGACATATTTTTGGAGGGTATTACCCTTGGATCCTAATGGAATTATAATGGGTGATATTGATGAATATCCACCATCTGATTTTGTTGTTGAAAACCTGGACACGACAGTTCCTGTTGTGACGGTTTCTATCAATGATGAGACACCTAATAT
>CEQE01147511.1_pt1 | contig 11781 bp, 7 predicted proteins | sample 356201 | NCBI WGS metagenome assembly CEQE01 (sample SAMEA2619970, study PRJEB7988) | marine metagenome | biome: marine biome (ENVO:00000447); feature: mesopelagic zone (ENVO:00000213) & marine oxygen minimum zone (ENVO:01000065); material: "saline water (ENVO:00002010), including plankton...
CGTATTGATATGGTGGTAGTTAATCTCTATCCATTTGAGGAGGTTGCCGCCCGCGAACCAGCAGTGAATTTGGATGAATTGATTGAGATGGTGGATATTGGTGGACCTACTTTGATTCGTGCTGCTGCTAAGAACCATCCTGATGTTTTGGTGCTTGCAGATCCGAGTCAATACGATGAAATCCTCCTCCATCTTCAAGACACTGATGGCGACCCAACATCAGTACCACTTGATGTGAGGCAACGCCTTGCTCTAACGGCATTTCAGCGGACTGCGGCTTACGATGTAGCCCTATCAAACACACTAGCGCAACGCTTTGAAGGAGTCAAATTAGAGGGGGATTTACCTCCAAGATTATTAATTTCAGGTGGCAAACTAGATCGTCTCCGATATGGAGAAAACCCCCACCAAATAGCAGGCTTCTTTGATGCCGCCCGTAGTGGGGAAATTCCATTCGGCCTAGCAGCAGCAGAGCAACATGGTGGTAAAGAATTATCATTCAATAATTATCTTGATTTGGATGCAGCAATGCGTTTTGCACGTTCACATTGTGGGGATGAATGGAGTGAATGGCCACATTGTTGTGTCATCATTAAACATACCAATGCGTGTGGTGTTGCAATTTCAACAAGTCAAGTAGATGCGTGGAAAGATGCACTTGCAAGCGACCCCGAATCTGCTTTTGGTTGCGTGATTGCTTTCAATCAAGAAGTAACACTAGATGTTGCTGAAGAGATTGACAATCACTTTCTGGAATGTATTATTGCCCCGAGTTTTGAAGCAACAGCACTTGATAAATTATCTGAAAAGAAGAATAGGAGAATGCTTACATTACCCAATTTCACTCCTCTTGATTCTGAATTACGTTGGCGCCAAATTGATGGTGGCTGGTTAGCGCAAGAAGAAGGGGCTCCGGTAGTTACATGGGATGATGTTACTAGTGTTACTAAACAAAATATGGGCGCATCCGAACTCAATTTAGCAAGATTTGGTGTGGCGGTCTGCGCTCAAGTAAAGAGCAATTGTGTTGTATTTATTCAGCCCACTGATACAGGTTTTGCTACAGTGGGAATTGGCCCCGGTCAAACAAGTAGAGTTGAAGCGGTTCGTATTGCAGCGCGACGTGCGGGTGATAGAGCAAAAGGCGCAATGATGGTTTCAGACGCCTTCTTTCCGTTTCGTGATGGAATCGATGCAGCACATGAAATTGGGATTACAAGTGTTGTGCAACCAGGTGGCTCAATTAGAGATAAAGAAGTTATTGAAGCCGCCGATGAACATGGAATGATTATGTTATTCACCGGTGTACGTCTCTTCAGACATTAGTCGCCCCTTGCGCTGATTACTTGGTCACATCTCAAGAGGCTGTTTGCAGTTTCAGTTGCAGCCATTATCCCATGAAGTAAACTTTCAGCGGGTTCAAGTATATTTTTTACAGAACCAATACTTCCATCTTCTCTAACACCAATCAAATTTTTTCCTTCACTCTTTACTGAACGTAATTCTAACAACGCATCAAGGGGGTTAACTCCACAATTTGCAGCAAGCATCCATGGAATCATCTCAAGGGCGCGAGCAAAAGCCTCCATTCCTAGTCTAGTGCGGTCGGCTACCTTCTCAGATTCCATTATTACAAATTTGGCTGCTAACATATGAGATGAACCACCCCCATGTAAAAGAGAACCATCAGTGATTGCTAGAGATGTTGCGCGCAAAGCATCATACATACCCCGAATAGTCTCTTCAGCACCCATCGCACCACCAACCAATATTGTCACGATTGGCCCTTTACACTCATCAAAAATCACCCGGTCTTGAACTTCATCTGTAGCGGCCCATCTTTCACCTTCATAATGGCCGACTAGACCTAGATCTTTATCACTCAAATCATTAAAATGATCTACTATTGTTGCTCCACTGGCTTGTGCAAGATGAATTAATTGTTTATGATCAAGGTCATGAATAACTACTTTGTTTGCAACTGCTAACTGATGTAAGATTGACCTTTCAACATCCCCGCTAGAACAAATGATGTCAGCCCCTGTAGCAAGAATTTTTTCCGCAATATCAACATTTGTTTGTTTTTGAATTTGCATAAACTCCGCTAAATCTTCAGCAGATTGCAATTCAATTTCTAAATCTCTAATAATTTCTCTCTGTTTTATGTCACAATTGATTAGGGTGACTTTCACATTCTTTCTGATACCAGTCATTTGTTCCATAGGAATGCGCTTACGCCAAAACATTCCACTAAGTAAACGAGTATCTCCAATGGTACTATCTTCTAATTTATCAAATAATATATCTTCAGCATCACAACGTGTTCCATTTTCAGTTTCATGAGTAACTTGTTTCAAAGCATCCACTAACATCGTTGCAAATTTAGTATCAGAACCTGCTGAACGGCCACCCAAAGAAGTTGAAGCGACATGTTGTAGCATTTCATCATCATCAATTGAGCATTCGATTGCCTCTTTTTCTAATACACTAACAGCAACATCAGCGGCTCTAAGATATCCATCTATAACAGTCAATGGATGTACGCCTTTTCGTATTAAACGCCCAGCCTCATCAAGTAAAGCTCCAGCCAGTAATACAGTAGAAGTAACACCATCTCCAATAATTTCTTCCTGAGATTTCCCAAGCGATACAAGTAATTTTGCTCCTGGATTTTTTATTAGCAAGTCATTTAGAATTCTTGCGCCATCCGAAGTGACAGCAAATTCCCCATTAGATTTGTACAAGCCCTTGTCTAAACCACGGGGCCCCAACGTGCCACGTAAGATAGAAGCGAGCGTTTTTGCAGCATGAATTAATTTTTGAGTAACTTCAATGCCAGATGTGATATTTGTTTCTTGTCGAACAATTGTGACAGGCCCAGAATCAACACCTCCCATTACATCACCCCAATCAGCCCGAACTAAGACCCCTTGATGAACCTTTGAGCGCGTTGGATTATATATTTCACACAATAATTGTGTTAACGCCGCCTACCTTTTCGTTTCGCCCGCCTTTCTTTCTTACCCTTAGAGTACGAATCTTCCCATGCACGTCCACCAACACTTCGCTCTGTTTGTAAATCCCAAGAACTTCGATACCGGTCTTCTGGCGGCCGAAAACCGCGAGGTAGTTCGCGTGCCGATTTGATGTTGAATTTAACTTCATATTCTTGTTCTAATGCCTTGACAGTTGAACCACCTTGACCAACAAGAACACCAATAGCAGATTCATCAACAAATATTTCTGCACTTACATTACCACTAAATTTCACATGGTGTACCTTTATCCCATAATCATCTGAAAGCTGATTTTTCAGTTGTGCAGCAGCAAGTAATTGGACGGGCGACATATCATCTCCACTAGCACTTCCATCGGCATCCACAATACATATTTGTTCACCGAATGAAAATATTTCATGCAAAACTTTCCCATCAGGATACCGCTTCACTTGAATTACCGGACGAGCAAGATCTGCTTGCATTCCAGTAGGGGCTTTTACAGCCATGCCGAGTTGTAATACTTCAGAAATTTTTCCCTTTTCAACATGAATAACTGTGGTTAATATCTGAGCAAGAATTCCTAACTCAACCCGCCCAATCATGCGCTGAATTGCTTCTAAAGCAGATGCTGAATGTGTAACACCTAGTAAACCAAGGCCAGCCAAACGACAGTCACCAAACACTTCAAAATCTTTAGTTTTACGAACTTCATCAAATACGATAAAATCTGGCCGTGCTAAGAATAAGATATCCGCTGTTAATTCCATTGAGCCCCGAGAATGCTCATCTTCAGCGAGTGGGGCATATTGAGTTACGCGTTGGGGTAGTTGGAGATCCCTTGGGCTCTCCATTGTTTTGACGATTGCTCCTTTCCCATCTAACCAATGGGCAATCGCACTTGCCAACGTTGATTTGCCCGAGCCAGGCATACCGCTAACAAGTGTACCTTGGTTTTGCAAATCAGCAATTAAATTGAGCAGATTCTCATCTAGATTATATTCTTCTAAACTAGGTTGTGCTACGGGCCTTACTACTATTATTTCCCACCCATCAGAAAACGGTGGCCACGATATAGTGATTCGCAAATCACCTACCTGTAACACTTTGCAACCATGCCTATCAATTTCAACAAAACAATCACTTCTTACCTCATTGTTTTGCTCAACAGATATTGACAATTCATCAGAAATGCCTTCAATCTTAGAGCGATTGAATGGCTCAATATCTAATTCTACAACCTCTAATTCTGTAATGTGCCCCCGCTTAACACGGGGTGGACAATCCGATTTCAAAAAAACAGTGCTAACCGTATTATCTTTCAATAGATCCTCTAAAGAATCCGGGATGGGGGGGTGGTCTCCAAATTTAGCCATATCACTCTACTCAAACCGGTTCTCCTTCAAGGGTAGATATGGTCCAATGAAATAAAAGAGTTGAAGAAACAGCGACAGTAAGAGAACCAATCATAGGGAATCCCAAGTAATCAAATGCCACAAAATATATCACAAATGTAAGAAGAAATAAAAGTACCATATTACCTATTGTTGCACCCCTCAAATCGAATCCAGAAATAATGTCATTACGATTTGCAAAACCCCACCAGATTAGAGATGCGAGGCCAAGCAGTGTTACATAACTCACAATAATTCCAACAGATTCTCCTAACGCTGCAATATAGAGATCGTACAACGGGCCGAGTAACGTTGCTGCTAGATTCATAGACGGGCGACTAGCATTCGATTCTTCAATACTCCCTCAGGGCCAGTTGGAACAATTCATTATTTCCTTGCTGCACAAAGGGCTAAATCAACCATTTTCACTCCATTCAATCCAACTAAACCCGATGCTAGGGGGGTTGCCGGATTTTTCCCAGATACATGATTAATGAATGCGCGTAGTTCAGCTGTCAAACTTGGCTCTCCAAGTGGTAATTCAATACGTTCCCTAGGTGCGGCGTCAAATCCACCCCACTCTTGCCCGTGTGCGTTATTTGGATGGTGATGAATCCATAAACCAGAATGATCGAGATAATCGATTGCTAAGGAGGCGTCACGCCCAATTATACGGAGCGAACGAACTTTTCCTTGTATTCGACTACGCCAAGATACTGAAACCAAAGCAGTAACCCCATTTGGATTATGACCACAACCATTTGGAAATTGCATTTCAATAATTGCATGGTCCTCAATATTTTGAGTATCAGATGGAAGGGCAATACAACTAATTTCATCTGCATCAGTATCACCCATCAAATCTTTCATGATGTCCATATCATGAATTGCGAGTGCAGCAATGACGCCGATATCAGGTCTAGGCTCTCTTACCGAAAGTCGTTCAGATTCAATATGAAGTATAGTCCCAAGCGCTCCAGATTTAATTAATTCAGCCGCTTTTCTGATTGCGGCGTGATAGCGAAATAAATGTCCAACCATCAACACCATCCCAGTTTTTTCAGCGCAATTTAATATTTCAACAGCTTCTTCTTTATTCATTGCTAGTGGTTTTTCAACAAGAACATGAATTCCCCCATTCATCAAATCGATTGCCAGCGGCGCATGTTGTGGTGTAGGGGTTGCAATTGTGGTAGCAATTACACCCATTGAAGACAATTCTGATGCATCAGTACACCATTCACAATTAAATTCATCAGCCATCATCTTTGCTCTTTCGGCATCAACATCACATACAACTAATCCAGAGATAACCCCTTCACCCGCAAGTGCAGATAATGTTCTAACATGGTTTCTACCCCAATATCCAGTCCCAACGACAGCCATCTTAGGACCCATATTTCTTCCGACACCCGTTCTCTCTTTCACGCTACCGGAATCATATATCATCACACATAGAGGCGGTTTGTCTGATATAGGCCACCGTTGAGCGCCCCCCATGCCGGGTTTAATCATCGCCGCTGTGCGCGACCTTGACCCGCCCGCAGGAGGTGCGGAAATGAGCCTTACTGCCCTTCTAAAGGGCGTTTCAGAACCAGGTCCGTTATCAGATGCCAATGTGCTATATGTTCCCTGTCAACAATCTCCTAATGTGGATCCTGCAATACTTCAGCAGGCCTGGCGTATAATTGCATTTCAAAGTGATGACAGGGGTGAAGCTACTGCTTTAACCGAGAATAGTGAAATTAAGCGCCACGCCTTCCCTCTTCCGATTGAGGATGTATGGTCGGGAATAGCATGGCGTAGACGCAGTAAAAGCGGCCAACCCCATATCAAAACACAGCGACGCCACCTCAAGCGCGCAAACAACAAATTCGCAAATATACTACGCAAAGCCATCAAAAAAGAAGCGGAAGAGGCCATTCGAAGCGGACTTCCAGTCATAGGTGTCACCCAACTACATTGGTCGGCGGGCGCTGCAACAGTTTTCCAAGAATTGAATATACCCTATCTGGTTTTTGTGAGAGATGAATTACAGTTTATCCAACCGGAGTTATATCGCTCAAGTCTTGAAAATGCCGCTGCTGTATGCTGTGCAGGTGAGGGATTGGGATTACAAGTATCATCTACATTTTCAGTGAAGGCTGTTAGAAATGTACGACTTCCAGTAGATTTCGCAGGTCGTTTTGGGACTATAGATAGCATAGAAATCATAAGAGCAGCGGGTCTTGCAAATCGTGCAAATAATAACGATTTAACCACACCAAGAATTGCAATTGTTGGCGTTACACCTGAGAAAGGATACAGATTTTATCAAGAATTATTACCACATTTAGCCAACGTTTGGCCAGAAGCAAGAATTGATGTATATGGTGGTGGAATGTATGCAGAATCGTTACAAGAATACGACAATGTATCTTGGCACGGCCACACTTCTGTGGAAGATGTGTTTAGTAAATGCGATGTGCACTTATTGACTGTAGAAAGCACAGGTTCATGGGGCCGAGTAATCAATGAAGCAGGGTTATTTGGAGTCCCCTCAGTTTCAGTAAACATCGGTAGTCAGCCAGAAGCAGTTGGAGATGGGGGGATGATTGTTTCTGCCGATGCTTCTCTCGATGATTGGGTATTGGCACTACGTTCAACTTATGAACGAAAAACCGAACTTGGAGAAATAGCACAACGGCACGCTGGAATAGTGGATCACCGTAGTTCCATAGCAGCATTCCGTTCAGTCATCAAGGAATTCTCCGAGGGAATTTGATGGCGTATACGAATGTCACCGTAGAAGAGGCGTTGTGGTTACTAGCCGAGGCAGGAGTGGCATCACTGAACAAAATGGAGCCACTTGCAGGGGGGTGGGCTAATTCGAATTATTTACTCACGCTCGATGATGACACAAAATTAGTTCTCAAAGTATGGGATGAAAGGGCGCCGGATGAAGTGGAGCAGATACTTGAACACACGTGTTGGCTTGCAGACCACGGCGTACTTACACCAGCCCCATTGCTATTGGAAGGTGGTGTGAGGTTTCTTGTCAAGGATAATCAGGCATGGATGTTGATGCCGTTTGTCGAAGGTGGCTGGTTACCCGCGGATTCTTCATCACTTTACGAACTCGGCAAGGCGCAGGCACAGATGCACGAGGTTCCAATTCACGAAAGTATTCCAACCACGTTTGCGATTGGATTTACTCTATGGGATAAGTTAGTCAAAGATGCACACAAAGACGGTACGATGACCCCATTCCTAGAATTGCTGGAGAAAGAGACACATCTTCTCAAGCAAAGAATTCCAGATGATTTACCTTCTGGTATCATCCATGGTGATCTCTATCCTGACAATGTGATTGGACGCGAGGGGGAGGTTCTCGCCCTACTCGATTTTGAAGAAATCTGTATCGAATCACTCGCAATGGATCTTGTGACAACTTATGTTGGATTTGGTTGGAAAGATGGCTTGCCCGTTCCTGAATTATGGGATGCATTGTTGAGGGGATATGAATCGGTTCGACCATTGACAGAGGCAGAACATGCGGTCCTTCCAGACCTACATCGATTTGCGGTATTAGCAGTTGCAGCTTGGCGCTATCAGCAATTCGTGGTACGTGTGCCTGGAACAGAACACACCGAACGATATTTGGAAATGGTGTCTAGATTAGATAAAAAACTCCCATTTTAGCCGATTTTAACCACTATAACAAAAACAATAATCCCCTAATATTTCTTGTTTTATTGACAATGAAAAACCCCACCGTATATACGGTGGGATGCTTTCGGGATAATTGGGATGAAGGTATATGCAAGAAAAAAGGGTATTGTCGAGGGTTTTGTCAATCATATTGATTTGTGCTTTATTTAGCCCAATTTTTTCTATTTTACCCACGGCGTCTGCAGACTCAGAAACAATTTATGTGGATACACAAAGTTGCACCCCTCTCTCGGCACCAGGAGACGGTTCCATTGAATATCCATATTGCAACATATCTGAAGCAATTTCTAGTTCATCATCTGGTGATACAATCATAGTTGCAAGTGGTGACTATGTGCTTAATCAACCAATATCTATCACCCATCCGTTGACACTTAAAGGGGTAAAATATGATATTAGCGCCCTCAATAGATCATCTGGTGATGTTACTGAAAGTACCATTGATGTACGTAACTCAAATGGAGCGATTGTTATCACTAGTAGCGATGTTGTAGTAGCAGGATTCAATATAATTGGTAATGAAAACACGCGATTTGGATTTTCAATTTCAGGTAATGATAACAGCCTCTCTAACATAGAGATTGAGAACAATCTAATCCACGGTATGGCTAAGAAAATTAATCAATTACGCAGCACGTCATGGGGGATATTGACAGAAGCAAAAGTATCTAGTAATTTTACTACTAACACCCTAGACGGACTACATTTTCATGGAAATCATATCTATGATATTGGTGGATATAACAATTCTATTGGTTTAGGTATTTCATTACATGAAGTAGTATCTACTGAAGTTGGTGGCGGCGCAATAATTGAAAACAATAAATTTTCCAATATTAATGATGGCCAATGGGCAGGGGTGCCCACCCCAGGGATGGGTGTAGTTGCACAAGAAGAAGTACTTATTTATCCAACAGATCAACAAAGTGGTATCACATTAAGAAATAATGAATACAATACAATTAGTGTTGGTGCGGCCTTGCAAATTTCTGAGAGGGGAGTTTTCGATGAACAGAATAATAATTTCCAATCTGTTGATGTATTCATGATTAATGTTGGCCACACAACAACGGTTATGGAAAATACATTAGCCCCATTTGCCAAAGCAACGGGTAGAAATTTAACTATTGGAATTGCTGATTCTGCAGCATATTTTGCTAGCCCTTCAACAGCAGTAGCGCAGACATTAGTTAATTCAGAATCAGATTCACACAACATCATATTGTCTGGTGGAGTTTTTAATGAGGATCTTATTATCGCCCCATCTAATCAACTTAGTAATTTATTGATAACAACAACAGAAGGGGGGAACCCAACATTTACTGGGGGTATTCATTTGTTGGCAAATTATAACCTAAATAATTTTACAATTGAAGGATTAACAATTCAAGGAGAGGCAACACCAGGAATCGCTTTTAACATCGAAAGTAATGCAGGCCTTTCTGATATCACAATTAATAATATGACAATTAATGGCGGCGATGCAGCACGTTCTGGAATTATTTCTTCTGGACTATCTGGAGCAATCACGGTTGAAAATAATAATTTCAATAATTTAGATGGTGCTTATTCTTACACAACTACCCCCGATGGAATAGATTCAACCGCAGGCCAGATATCCCAGCTAAGCTTCTCAAATAATGCCATCACTGGATCTTCGGGTTCTGTAAGATTGACACCGGTATCAGGACTAATTTCCTCAAGCACAGTAAATAATAACGTATTTACTAATAGTGGTTCAAATTCAACTCCAATGCTTTCAATTTCAAATATTGCTATATTAACATTAGATAACAATAACCTACATGACTTAGATGCCTTGGTGGGAATTTCTATTGAGGATGTAAGATATTTATCCGTGTCAGAAAACAATTTATCTGGTCTTAATATTGCAATTACTGTTGATGAATCTAATACTGGTTCAATGCAGAGTGCTACCTTTGATGACAATTCATTTACAGAGATTGATACTTATGCAATAGAAGTGCCAACTGTAACAGGGGCAACAGTAAGTGTAAATCAAAATTGGTTTGGAACAACTAATATTTCTGCAATTTCTGAAATGATACAAGGAGATACTCAAATTGGCGAGCAGTGGAATTCATGGCCAGGCGAGGACACAGACAACGATGGTTGGGCGGATGAATTTGATTTGTGTTCTGGACATAACGACGCTGTTGATGTAGACGCAGACGGCATTCCAGATGGTTGCGATTCATTGATTGATAGTGACGATGATTCAATATCAGATGGAGTAGATAATTGCTTGACACAACAAAATACCGACCAAGCGAATCATGATGGTGATGTTTACGGTGATTTATGCGATTCTGATGATGATAACGATGGAATGTTAGATACAGAAAACGGCGAACAATTAGACATGTGTCCTCAAGGGCACTTAGGTTGGGTTAGAACTCAAGTAACAGATCCTGATAACGATGGCTGCCATAATTATCACGAAGATGATGATGATGACAATGATGGAATTTTGGATGATGTCGATTTATGCCAAAGAAGCATACAACTTAATTGGGAATCAAACCAAAGTACTGATTATGATGGTGATGGTTGTATAGACGATTCAACAGAAGATAATGATGATGATAATGACAATATAGACGACGATGTCGATTTATGCCCCAACGGTGAGTTAAATTGGATTTCAATTAGAGATACAGATTTTGATGGCGATGGTTGTCTAGATGTTCTAGAGGACTTCGACGACGATAATGATGGAGTCTTAGATGTGCGTGATGATTGCCCTAATCAATATGTGAATAATGAAACGGATTTAGATGGTGATGGTTGCATTGACACCAACAACGAAGCATCATCCTTTACAGAACGATTGATGGTGGGCGAACCAATGGCCATGGCTATTGTTATGATACCAATACTATTGATGTTCGTAGTTGGAACTAAATTATATGTCAATCAAATAAATAGAGACACGAAAAATCGCTTGCTAGTTAGTGTTGGTAACGCCGAAACACCTCGGAGATTAAGAGAGCTTTCAAACCGCGCTAATGAGATATTCTTAAGCAAGGCAATTACGAAATCACACCACAACGAGATTCAAGAAGCGATTGAAGAAAGACGCGAATTATTTGAAGAAAGCGAATTGAAAGAGTCAGAAGAAATTGAAGTGAATTTAGAGCGTGTTTTAACTAAAGCAATCGCACTTGGTTTAACTACTGAAAACGCGGTCAAACGCATGCACCAAAACATCAAACAAGGTAAATTTGAGCCCAAACACTACTTAGATATGTGGAGCGAAAGAATCGATAAAGATTCAAGCACAACGGCACCCGTTGAAGAAGATACAACCGCCGACGATGAAGAATTAGATTCAACCCCACCACTTTCAAAAACATCCCTTTCTAAATTGAAGAAAGACGAGTTGGTTGCATTAGCTAAAGACAGAGGTATGTTGACTAGTGGCACCAAAGCAACAATCATCGATCGCCTTCTAGAAGATGAAGATATTGAAGAAGTAACTAAAGTATCAACTCCAGTAACCTCTCTCTCTGCAAAGAGTGAATTATCTAAGTTGAAGAAAGATGAACTGGTTGCATTGGCTAAAGAAAGAGGTATGTTGACTAGTGGCACTAAAGCGACCCTAATCGAACGTCTTCTACCAGGTACGACCCGCACCCTAGGTGGCGAAGAAGAGTAAG
>CEQE01106230.1_pt1 | contig 11778 bp, 10 predicted proteins | sample 356201 | NCBI WGS metagenome assembly CEQE01 (sample SAMEA2619970, study PRJEB7988) | marine metagenome | biome: marine biome (ENVO:00000447); feature: mesopelagic zone (ENVO:00000213) & marine oxygen minimum zone (ENVO:01000065); material: "saline water (ENVO:00002010), including plankton...
CGGGCAATGCAAAAGTGGAACCTCCATGAACGTATTGCATTATTTATAATATCCTTAGCAGGAATCAGCCCTAAAAGGCTGATTTGGGGCTTGATGTGTGCCACCGCTTTCCTGTCTATGTGGATTTCCGACACTGCAACCACCATGATGATCATGCCAATTGGACTTGCCATTATTCTTCATGCGGAAAAAATGTTTAATAAAGAGAATAATCCGGAAATGAAATGGGATGAAAATTTTCCTACAGCCACTATGCTAAGTATTGCCTATGCCTCTTTAATAGGAGGTATAGCGACTCTTGTCGGAACTCCGCCGAATATCGTATTTGCCAGCAACATCCAAATCTTATTTCCAGATGCTCCGGATATTGGTTTTATGCAGTGGATGATGGTTGGACTGCCTTTAACAATTATTTTTTTGCCGATAACCTGGTATTTTATAACCCATATAGCCCTCCCCATTAAACTAACGGAACTTCCTGGCGGTAAAGAAGTTATCCACGATCAAATAAAAAAACTGGGGAAAATGTCTAAAGGGGAAAAATGGACATTAGCAATTTTTATTTTTACGGCACTGGGCTGGATTTTCAGAAAAAATATTAATTTAGGTTTTTTAACTATCCCCGGCTGGTCCAATCTTCTGGGGATAGAAAAAATGGTGCATGACTCAACAGTAGCTATTTTAGCCGCGCTATTACTATTTTCCATTCCCGTGGACATAAAGAAAAAAGAATTTGTGCTCGACTGGCACTGGGCAAAGGATATTTCCTGGGGGATATTGATCTTGTTTGGCGGAGGGATCGCATTGGCTAAAGGTGTTCAGACTACAGGCCTGGCAAAATGGGTTGGCGAGGGGATATCGACTGTATCGAATTTTCCGATTATCATGATTATATTATCCGTTTGCCTGCTAATGACTTTCATGACTGAAATTACCTCCAATACAGCGGTATCTACTATTTTTATGCCCATTTTAGCAGCAACAGCAGTTGCCGCTTCAATAAATCCACTTCTATTAATGGCTCCGGCGGCAATTTCCGCCTCCTGTGCCTTTATGCTTCCTGTAGCAACTCCTCCAAATGCAATCGTGTTTTCTACGGGCCATATCACTATGCCGCAAATGGCAAGAACAGGCATTGGATTAAACTTTTTAGGTGCTTTTTTGATTACTCTGATTATCTATTTTCTCGCTATTCCAATATTTGGTATTGTGCTTGGCGAGTTGCCGACATGGGCTGTGCAATAACCTAACCCCGAAAGACAATTTTATCACGATGATAAAATTGGACGGTTTCCCTTCGGAAACCGTCCAATTCGGTTTTCCTCACCGAATTGTGGTCGCGGCCACTGGCCGCTTCGTAGTTATAAATCAATTTGCTTTAATAATATGATGCATGGATAATAAGAACTATGAAAAAAAATACTGTACCGGAATGGCTTAAGCCGTTTGAACGAAAATTTGTCGATCAGAATTTCAAGATCACGGACGCCGCGTCCATTAAACCTTTTGTAGATAAACTCCTCAACCGAAAAGTGGATTCGGAAGAAGATATCGTTGCGTGGCTTAAAGATTACTCCGAGCTTGAAGGGGTGATCGATGAAGATTACAACGGCCGGTACGTGGCCATGACCTGCAACACAAAAGACAAGAAAAAAGAAGAGGCTTATCTTTATTTTGTACGTGAAATTCAGCCAAAACTTACTGAGTGGAGCAATGACTTAAATAAAAAATACTATGGATTTGAATCCAGAAAACAACTTGATGCTCAAGAGTTCGGAAGGCTTGATCGCATCATCAGCACGCAAATAGAACTTTACGAAGAAAAAAACATTCCCCTGAGTGTCAAACTGTCTGAGATGTCCCAGAAATACCAGTCCATCACCGGCGCGTGGACAGTTGATTTTGACGGAAAAAAACGGACCATGCCACAAATGTCGCGTTACTTTTATAAAACAGATCGTAGTTTGCGAGAGCGTGCCTGGCGCGCTTCCGCTGAACGAAGATTGGTTGATGCAAATGCACTTGAAGAACTCTTTGATAATATGCTGAAGGTCAGGCATGAATACGCGCGAAACCTCGGGCTTAAAGATTATCGTGAATATTGTTTCAAAAGTAAACTACGGGATTATACCCCTGAACAATGTTTTGAGTTTCACGATTCCATAGAAAAAGCCGTTGTCCCGGTGGTGAATAAAATTTTTAAAAAACGGCGGGAAAGAATGAAACTCAGTAAATTGCGTCCCTGGGATACGGTTGTTGACCCTCTTGGCAGACCTCCACTGGAACCTTTCAAAGAAGTTGATGAATTGCAGGATGGAGTTGAATCAATTTTCAAAAAAATAAATCCGCGGTTAGGGGAAAAGTTCAATTCCATCCGGCATATGATGGACCTGGACAGTCGAGACGGTAAGGCGCCTGGAGGATACCAGACAACCTTTGAAGAACAGCGCATTCCATTTATCTTTGCCAATTCCGCGGGAGTACACGCGGATATTACAACATTGCTGCATGAAGGGGGACACGCGTTTCATACCCTGACCTGCCGTAACCAGCCTATGGTCTGGTATCGACATTCTTCAATGGAATTTGCAGAAGTTGCCAGTATGACACAGGAACTTTTCGGAAACCGGTACCTGAACATTTTTTATAAGGAAGAAGACCAGGAAAAACGCGCTCAATTAGAGCAGCTTGAACGGGTAGTGGATATCTTTCCATGGGTTGCCACAGTGGACGCTTTTCAGAACTGGATTTATACGCACCCGGATCATAAGCAGGAAGAGCGAGGAAAAAAATGGCTGGAAATTTCAAAGCGTTTTGAGGTGGAATTGGACTGGCAGGATATTAACCGGGATATTAAAAAATACTCCTGGCACAAACAACTTCATATCTTTGAAGTACCTTTTTATTATATCGAATATGCCATTGCACAACTTGGGGCATTGCAGCTTTATTTGATGTATAAAAAAAACCCGTCGAAAGCGGTAGACCAATATTTGAACGCCCTCTCTCTTGGGGGTAGCCGAGCACCGCGAGAACTTTTCAAAGCTGCGGATATTAAATTCGATTTTTCACTTAATACCCTCACCGAATTGATGGAAACCATCGAAGAAGAAATAGAAAAACTTTAAGAGCAGGGGTCGGTGGACAGGGGTCAGGGATCGGAAACAACAACTTCTTCTAATGAAAATTTCGCATTATTCGCATCTTTCGTGGGTAAATAAATTTGGCAATTTGAGTCTAAGATCCTGGCCTTTTCATGCTTTTTAGACGATTTTTTTGTTTTATCTTCCTTCCTCATTCAACCATATTAACCGAAATATCAGGAAAGATTCCCTTATAGCCATCTGTAATTGAATCTGTTATATTGTTCCGGCATTTTTTTCTGAGTAGCATAGTTTTCCTCATAAGGTGGCTCATTAATTGCTTTCTGAGCATACGCTATGGAGAAGATAAATTTTTTATTAGCTGACAAAGATATCCATCTTGAGAATACAATCCTTCCGTATTTTAAAGAAAAATATAACCTTTCTTTACTCAAACCTTCCTCCTTTGATGATCTTTTTACAGAACCATACTTGAATTCATCCATTGCAATAGTGGAGTCCGCTTTTTCCGGCGACAGGGGTCTTGAGGCATTAAAAAGCCTCAAAACCTTAAATCCTTCCCTCCCGATAATCTTTACGACTTCACAAGATACGGAAGAACTTTGTTTGTGTGCCTATAAATTAGGAGCGCGAGACTGCTTCAAAAAACCTTATATATTTATAGATATTATCCAGAGCATAGAACTTATCTTGAAATCTAAAAAAGAGGGAACCGGGTATAGATCAAACATATTATCGGGGAAAAATGCCAACAGCCTAACGAAAAGGCCAGGATTACAAAAAAGTCATCCAAATATTGAACAGGCTAAAAAGTACATCGAAGAAAATTTAAGTAAAAGCTTTTCACTTGACGATCTTGCGGCACAAACATGTTTAAGTAAATTCCACTTTTGCAGGGTATTTAAAAGACATGAAAGTATGACTTGCAGCGAATATTTAAACCTGCTAAGGATAAGAAAAGCGAAGACTTTGTTGAAAAACGATTGCCTGTCCATAAGCGAAATATTTTATCTCACAGGTTATAATGATCTGGCCTATTTTGGCAGGGTTTTCAAAACTCTGGAAGGGGTCTCTCCTTCAGCCTACCGCAAAAAAATTTCTTCGTGATCTTCCTGTACTTCGTGGTTTCATAAAAACAATTCCTTCAGCGCCCTCTGCGATCTCCGCGGTAAAACAGCAATATTGTCCTAATAAACAGCAATATAGCCAGAGAATTTCCTTATACTTTTGTGCTATGGTCTGTTCAATTTTTTCGATTTAAAAAAAGGGGGATGATTGAGATTAAACTTATATGTTTCTCTGATGGAAACGCTTTTGGATATTAATATTCAAAATTTGAAATTAATCTTTATTGATTATTTTAAAGGAGAAAAGAATGGCTGAGGAAAATAAAAATGAAGTACCTATTGACTCTAATGGGCCTGTTCCAGAAGTGGAAGTGACTTTTGGTTATGCGAGTTTTGGGAAATACGAGTTAATATTTTACGATAAAGAAAAAAAAGATACTTCAGTAAAGGGGCGTAGTGGAGATAATGAATCAGACACTTATAAACATAAATTATTTGGTAGTTCTGTTTCTGATCTTAACAACTGTTATTTAACCTGGGATCTTACTGTTATAGATCAAAGCAGCAAATCCTATTATGCGGAAGTTAAGATTACACAGGGAGGAACCCCTATCAGGTCATTCAAATATGAAGGCGAACTGAAAGAGGGCGTATTTGTCGTACCAGATTACCTTAAATTTAAAGTAAATTAATGGGAGAAATATTTATGATAAAAATTAATACAATTATCCGCACGTTTTTTATTGCTACTTTTCTATTTTTTGCGGTTTTAAATATAAATTTAGCTTTTGCAGCTAGTTTAAACTTATCTTCTGAATCGGCTGATTATGAACCGAAAGAGTTGAAATCCCTTGGAGTCTTCGATATTGATAAGGGAGTCCCCGATTCTCCGGCCTTTGCTGTTTTAAACCTTACACCATCAAAAATTTTAACCCCAAACAGCCCACGTGAGTTTGCCACATCCATTTTAAACGCCCAAGATGAAAACGGCAACTTCAAACAAGGGATTGCCATTGACACAAGTTTCCTAAATCTATTTGGAAGAGAGGTCACTCTTGATAAATACAGGTACAAGTACGAAGAGAACAAAATTTTCACAGCACCTAACGCAATTTTTTATAGAACTCGTTTATCGTTTGCCACTGTTAAAGGTCAAGAGGATGCCGATGAGTCTATGAAATTATCGTTGGGGGTACATTTTTTACCTATAGATAGCGGCGATGTAAGATTAAATAAAAATATAGATAAGTGTTATGACAACGCAGCTAATTTAACGGAAGCTAAATATCCTATAAAAAGCGCACGTGATTTTAACATGGATATGAAATTACACAAAAAACACAGAAAGGAAATGCTTGAAAAGCGAGCTACAGAATTACGAAAATCTTTAAAGGGAAAAAGTACTGTCAGTAATATTAAAGGTTGCGTTGATGAGGAGTTAAAAGATAAAAAGATCAATAGATGGGCTATTGGAATCGCCCCTAAATTGATTAGCCCCGATGGGGATTCGGATAACTTTCAATATGATGGTTTTGGAGTATGGACATCTTATGCCTATGGGATGGATCGCCTTACCGACAAATTCCATAAGTATAACGCTTTAAAAAGCGATGGAAGCACACAAGTAATAATACATGCAAGGTACTTGTTTGACGAGTCTAATCCTGTTCCCGGCATGCCCAATAACTTTTTAGAGCAGGATTCTTTTTTTGTTGGGGGAAAATTACAAACCGCAGGAAATAGCTGGAACGCGGCTCTTGAATTCAGTTACAACATCGCCTACCCGGATGTTGGGGAAACAGACGAATCATTCCTTTATGCCTTTGTTTTCGAAAAAAAAATACTTAAAGACCTTTGGATTGAGGCTTCGGTAGGAAGCACTGATGGCCGCGATTTGCAAGATGACAATGCTTTTGGCAAAGTAAATTTAAAATGGGCTTTTACTGAGATGCAAAGGGCCTTATTTATGGGGAATGACAAATAATAGTCGAAAAATCAGAGAAGGAGTAGTGCCAAATGTCTAAAGAATTAGGAATTATTGTTATTCACGGTATGGGATCGCAGGGAGAAGAATTTGCTCAGAAAATGATTGAGGAAATTAACGGTCGTGTGAAAAAAAATAAAAAAGACCCTGATCAAATTGCCTGGCAGCCTGTTCATTGGGCGGATATTCTTGAGCCGCGTGAGTTAGATTACTTAAAAGAAGCAAGAAAAGAAAACGACCTTGATTTTGTCGGCCTGAGAAAATTTGTACTTACTAAACTGGGAGACGCAGTTGCGTATCAACAAATCAAAGGCAGAAATGAAAGTAATAAAACTTATGAAGAAATTCATTCCAGGGTAAAAAACGACATTAAGGAATTATATACTGAAGGTTTGCAATCTAACGACAAACCGTTAATTGTAATAGCGCATTCACTTGGCGCCGCGATTATGTCTAATTATATATGGGATATTCAAAAGAAAATTGCGGATACTACTGGAATGACTGATTTCGAAAAGATGGATACTCTCTCTGGCATGATAACTTTTGGTTGCAATCTCCCATTATTTACTTTTGCGTATGATCCTGTAGAGGCAATAAAATTTCCTTCTGACAACCTTCCTGACGACTTTAAGCAGAAAGCAAAATGGTACAATTATTTTGATCGCGACGACATCCTGGGATATCCGCTTAAAGCAATAAGTCTGTCATACAACAATGTTGTTTCAGAGGATATAGAAATAAACGTTGGAAATATTTTCTCCAGTTGGAATCCTATGTCTCACACTAAATATTGGACCGACAACGACTTCACAAAACCAGTATCCGAATTTATTTCAGAGTTTTTATAAACTTTTATAGTTAGCAAGGATTATATGTCGGAACAAAAAAATAATCGGAAAATAGGACTTGCCCTGTCTGGGGGTGGTTTTAGGGCTTCGTTTTATCATATTGGAGTGCTGGCGAGACTCGCTGAAATTGGTTGGTTGAGTAAGGTTGAGGCAATATCTACAGTGTCAGGAGGGTCTATAGTCGGTGCTCTGTATTATTTGCATTTGAAAAAGCTTTTTGAAAGTAAGACCGATGAAAATATAAATAAGGATGATTACATTGATGTTGTAAATAATCTGGAAAAAGAATTCTTCGATGGAGTGGAAAAAAATATCAGAATTAGAACTTTTAGCAATTTAATAAATAATCTTAAAATGTTTAGAAAAAATTATTCGAGAAGTGATCGTTTAGGCGAACTGTATGAAAAGCTTTTATATAAGTTATTTGTCGATCCAGCTAAAAAAAGAATTCGAATGAGGGATTTAAAAATAAGACCGAAAGGGCATATGGGAGGTGAAGAATTTCATCCAAAAAATCACAACAGTTCCAGAACAAATAAAGTTCCTATTCTTTTGTTGAATGCCACTGCCCTCAACACCGGGCATAACTGGCAATTTACCGCATCCTGGATGGGAGAGCCCGACAGAGGTTTGCCTGATATAGACAAAAATATGAGATTGAGACGGCTTTACTATGATGAGGCTCCAATTGAGCGTTTAAAAAATATTTCTCTGGGTGTTGCTGTTGCTGCTTCTGCAGGAGTGCCTGGTTTGTTCCCTCCCATGGCCATATCAGAGCTTTACCCTGATATTACGGTTGAATTAGTTGATGGAGGGGTTCATGACAATCAAGGAGTTGAAGGACTTTTTGATGAAAAATGTAATTATATCATGTGCAGTGATGCAAGCGGGCAGATGGCTGATGATAAAGAACCGGGCGACGGAATCTTATCGGTTCTACCTCGATCCAATTCCATTTTAATGGACAGGGTAAGGGAAGCAGAGCTTATATCGGTTAAAAAAAGAAAAAAAACAGGGGATTTGAAAGGCTTCAAGTTTGTTCACCTTAAGAGAGGTTTAATTAAACCTGAGATTACCTGGTTGTCAGGTGAAGATAAAGCTAACCAGGTAAAAGACGTGAGCGGTGTCACAAGCTATGGAGTGGATAGAAACGTTCAGAGATTACTGTCAAACATCCGAACAGATCTTGATTCTTTTACAGAAGTAGAAGCTTATTCCCTTATCCTTAGTGGCTATCTTATGACTGAAAAAGAATTTCAAGGCAAACAGCCAGACGACAAATTATGCGATTTCCATCACAAATGTGGCAAATTGAAAAAGCTAATGGAAAAACCATCAAATCCATATCAAAAGCAGCTTAAAATTGGCAGTTCACTATTTCTTAAAGCTTTTAAATCTGTTTTATGGTTAAAAATTTTAGGATTAACCGTAGTCGCTGTTGCTTTAGGATTATTAATAATACTAATGTGGCCTCATATCGATGAATCCATTCCGGGCATTGAATATTTAAAATCCTGGAAAACACTGATTATTGCTCTTGTTACCGCTTTTCTTCCTATAGTTTTAATGCAGATTCCAGGAATTCGATGGATTTACTATTACAGGATTTTAAAGAACGTGTTTCTCCAAGCTTGGATTGCTTTTTTTGGTTTTTTATTTTCCTGGTGTCATCTTTGGTTAACTGATCCTGTTTTCAAGAAGCAGGGAAGATTAAAACAGCTTCGCTAATAAGCTTAGTAGTTTAATCGATGACCGTAAGGTGATTTTATCTTTTTTGTATTATAAAAAGGTTCTAATGGAATACTATAAAACACCAAACCTAAGCCTCAAAAAAGGAGATCAAGGCTCTGAGGTAAAAGAACTTCAGGAAGACCTTAACAAGCTTGGGTACAATGTGGGCAAGGCCGATAGTGATTTTGGTGCAAAAACAGAAAAAGCTGTAAAGGCCTTTCAGTCAGCCCACCTTGTTACAGGGACAGTTAACCCGGAAACCGCTTTAGCCATCCATTCAAAAGCGGATAAAACTGCCGCGCCGAAAGCACTTCCAGAAATTCCGTTTATTGCCTCTCCTAATTTAAGCAATAGAAAAGGGAGAGAGATTAACCTTGTTGTTATTCACTTTACCGCTAGTGGTTCACTTGATGGCTCTGTTCGCTGGTTTGAGAATCCGACAGCAAATGCCAGCGCCCATTACATCATTGACAAGGACGGAAAGATCGTTCAAATGGTAAAAGAAAAAGAAAAGGCATGGCACGCAGGAAAAAGTCAGTGGGGTGGAGTAAAAAACTGCAACGATTTTTCAATCGGTATAGAGGTTGTCAATTGGGGAATTTTAAAGAAAAGAGATGGAAAGTTTTATTGCTGGCCGAATGAATACAAAACAGAGTATTCAGGTCCTTCTCCTGAAGAAGTTGAAGATCAATACTGGGAGCCTTATGCTGATAAGCAGTATGACGTTCTTGCGTTGTTAACCGGTGGGATCATTCGAAGGCATAATATTTCTCTGGACAGGATTGTAGGCCACAGCGACATAGCCCCGGGCAGGAAGAAGGACCCCGGCCCTCTTTTTAACTGGGATCGGTTTAAAAATACTCTTAGTGTGTAATGAAAATCTTACTTTGTAACTACTTTCTTTATAATAATGGGGTATTGGGATTATACAGAATTGTTTTCTGTCTATAGGAAATTATTAACCAGAATTCAATTCTATATAATAACAAGTTATGGCCTTCGGGCTTTTAATCAATTAATAATTTTTAATTTTAAAGGAGGTAAATATGTTCAAACATAATTTTAAGTTGTTTGTTTTAGCTTTGATTTCTTCTTTCATTTTCAGCGGGTGTGGTGCAGCATGGTTCGTACATCCGGAGGAAAATCCTATCATTGAGGACAAGGTTGGTTCTTCTAAACCTTCTGGGCATGAATTAGGTACATTAGCGACGACTTCAGAAAGAAGAATTGTCTTAGTGAAAATGCAAGGTGAACAAAAGGGAAAATTCTGTGCGGAACCATCTCCAGATACAGCAGATAATCTTGCATCAAGTTTATCCCTTTTGGTAGAAGCACAAATAAAAAAACCAGAAGCACAGGGTAGTGGAAAATCAGAAATTAGTAAAACATTAGCAACCACAGTTGAAAAATTAGGAGTTAGGAGCCAGGGAGTACAATTTTTTAGAGATGGTATGTATAACTTGTGCCAAGCATATTTGAATCAAGCTGTAACAGAACCGCAGTTTCTCGATCTAACAAGGGAATTAAGGGACAAGGCTGCAGATTTAATTACGGTAGAATTAAAATATAAAGACAGCATTGTAGCAGAACCACCTCAACAATTAAAAACACCAGAACAATTACTTGAGTCTCAACGAGAGCAAAAACTAAAAGAATTACAAGCAAAGACCGTACTACAAGCAGAAAAGGATAAAAAAGCAGCAGAAGCTTTCCTAGCCGAATCAAAATTGAAGGAAGATATGGATAAGGCTGAGTTAAAAGCATTGAAGGCAGAAAACGAATTGCAAGCAGAGCGAGATAGAGCAGAAATAGAAAAACTTCAAGCAGAGCTAAATAAACTAAAGAAAATTAAGGAGATAGAGTCTGAAAAAGAAGCAGAGGTTGAGACAGAAACTAGTGATAGCAGTATCCAATAAACAGACAACCCTGTAGCAACATTTAGAAGTTAGCAAGTAGTTTAAATTTCTAAAGTTCTTCTACTATTAAAGTTTTTCTTTGGTAAGAGTTTTTGAGCTTTTGTTTCAGGTAACTCACGCGGGTCGTTAGCACACTGGCGCAAAATCAATTAAGGAGATCTAATGGAAATCAAAGATTTAATAAAGTTCGAACCCATAGATTTAACGCATATCACAATAACATTTGGATTAGCTCTAATTGTGATATATGCATTCAAAACTCAATTAAATAGTTTTTTTGATACTCTTCAAGACAGACCAATAACTGTTACCATGTCGGGATCAGAAACGAAAATTGAATTAGATTCTCCTGTCAAGCCTGAACTTTTAGCTGAATCCATATCTAACCCACAAGGTAGTGAACAGGATTTTCGGACTTGGGAACAGCGAGTTAAAGACGTAAATAATATTGATCAATTTCCAAAGCTAGGATTTGGCGATTTATATAACAACTTATCCTCTTTAAATGAAGGTGATCTCGCAGTCATAAATTATACAGTTGATAATCCAAGTAAGAAATATTTTCAAGATGAAGCTATGCTGAAATATCTATCAGTAGCATCACAGAAAATTCGGTATCTAGCATTTTACAAAAATAGAAATTTCGTTGGGATGATCAGTATAAAAGATGTCATTTCAGGAATGGCATCAAAAGATTATGCTTTTAATAATTTTGGTGAAAAGATTAAAAATGGAAAATGGGTTAAATTTCCTCATTTAATTGGTAAAGAAGTCAGTTTTGAAGAAACTCCATCTGTAAAAGACCTATACAAAAAATTATCTGAAACAGAACTTTCCGAGATTCCACTTTTATCAAATGGAAGACTCTTAGGGCTCTTAAATCACAAATCAATTTCAGATGAGCTTTATACTCAAGTTTCGAAAAGTTAATAATGCTAACAAGCACATCAAGTACGCTCCCTGCGGTCGTCGGACGCTCGTACCTCGCGCCGCTTATGTGGGCGTTATATGGTGCAGAAAATTGGAGAACATAATAGAAAAAGAAAATATTATAGAAAATCTTAGCTCATTTGAAAGACTGACCTACCCTAAATCTTAGTACCACCCTTAGAGTTATGATTTTCT
>CEQE01144282.1_pt1 | contig 11778 bp, 13 predicted proteins | sample 356201 | NCBI WGS metagenome assembly CEQE01 (sample SAMEA2619970, study PRJEB7988) | marine metagenome | biome: marine biome (ENVO:00000447); feature: mesopelagic zone (ENVO:00000213) & marine oxygen minimum zone (ENVO:01000065); material: "saline water (ENVO:00002010), including plankton...
AAGTCTCCATTAACTTTCCGTCCCATTTCTGTTGACAGCCAACAGCGAAGACCATTGGGCCGCCTGACAAAGAAGCTTAAGCCGCCAGTGCGTGACTGGCCGACAAGACATACTTGACGACACGCCGAGCCGCAACGATTGTTGGCGCCGGTCCGCGATTCGACTGTCCGGAAAGACCGGAACACCGGCTCAAGTTGCGATTCCTCGCATCGCGATCCCGTGCGGGGACCATGCTCGCACTCAATGGTAAACTGCGGCACGACGATGCGAACCCAGCCCTACCACTGCGCCTTGAGCTTGTCGAGCTCTTCTTCCAATTCCGTGGCGTCGAACCCGAGTTCCGTTGCGCGAGCAGAGTCTGCCTGAGCCTCCGCGTCTCGACCTAGTTGAGTAAGTGCCAGGGCGCGCACGGCGTACGCCGCAGCAAACTGAGGATCGAGCCGAATTGCCTCGTCGAGGTCGTCGATTGCGTTCTGGATCTGTCCAAGCTCTCCGAAGGCGCTGGCGCGGCTCGCGTACGCGATGGTGAACAGCGGGTCCAACCGAATGGCTTCGTCAAAGTCCTCGATCGCCCTTTTGTGTTGACCAACGCCGTCGTACACGGAGCCTCGGCTTGCGTAGATTTGGGCAACCTCGGGGTCGAGCCGGACGGCTTCGTCCAGATCCTCGATTGCAAGCTGATAATGACGGAGATTCGCGTGCGCAACGCCCCTGTTGTGGAACGCTTCGGCATACCCCGATTCGATCCCGATGGCCTCGTCGTATTCCGCAATGGCCTGTCTGAAATGGTCTCGTCCCTGAAGTGTCACGCCGGCGTAATAGTGCTTCTCGGCCTCGCTCAAGCCTCCGCACGCCGCAGCCAACAGTGTCACCAGAGCCAAAAGGGATGTACATAACGAGTGCCTGTTCATACTCAACCCGTCAGCACGCCGTCCATCGAGAAAAGTCGCCCGTCCGCGTCTGAAATCGCCTCTGGGTCGTAGGAGCCATCTCCCCCAGCGTAACGCTAATCCGGAACATGGCGCCAGCGTCAATCGAAAAGCGAACTCGCATAGATGGCGCCGTTTTGGGCGCCGGGAATTCTCTGTGACGCACTCTCTCGACGGTTCGATGCTGTCCGTCGCCTCCAACTGCTTAGGCGCCTGAGCAGTGCCCTGGATTCGTTTCGGCGGTATCTGGCGAGGACGGGAACCTTGAGCCCGGCGGGTCGACGACCAGACGACGCCGACCTTCTCTTATTCGCCCGCTTGCCATTTCACTCGCGCGCTACGATTCGACGAAGAAGACGTGATTGCACGCCTCGTCGCCGTTCATCAGCACCTTCGTCCTGGTGAAGCCGAGGCCGGGGTTGTGGGCTTTGACGTTGGGCTCGTCGGTGGCGCAGAAAGCGAAGCCTAGTTCGGGTTCGCCGAGATCGCGGTAGATCTCAGCCCACAGGCATCCGAAGAACAGGTAGCCGACGCGGTCCGGTTCGTCCGTGATTCGCTCCCACCGATGGGAGCCAACGCAACCGCGCTCCAGGGCGCCGGTAAATTCGTGGAGATCAGTGGCGGGGTCACCCACGGTCTCGCGGGGAGTGGCTGACGGACTGGCCGCCATTTGACGCATCACGTCCCGAGCCTCGGGTCCGAAGCGCTCCTCCATGGCGTGGAGCAACCTCACCGCAAGATCGGCCGAGCCCGTCATCTTCCGCTTCAGCAGCTCCAGGATGATCTCCTGGCTTTCGTCGCTGATCGGTTCCGGCAGTATCTCGTTCAGGTTGCCCAACATCATCGGCCTCCCTTGTGGTTGTCCAGACGTCATCCTTCGACACGCGAATTCTAGTGGAAGGCCGCCAGACATGCTAGCCGGTCGTTGGTGTCCTGAGTCAGAAGTTCGGCACATCGATCGCAGATCAGGCCCGGACGTCGGGATGGTTCGACAGGCTCACCACGAACGAAGAACAGTTGCTCGTTCAACCTGAAACCCGACGCATGGGGATCCCAGCTTCGCCGTGACTTGCCGAAGGCACGCGACATTGTCATCCGACGATCAGGGCGCCGTCCCACCTCAACGCGCCCACCTGGCCGCCGGTGCACTTGTCGCCCAGCCTCTCTACTTCTCCACGAAGAAGACGTGGTCGCAGGCGTCGTCGCCGTTCATGATCATCTTTGTTCTCGCGAAGCCGAGCCTCGGGTTGTGAGACTTGATCGTGGGCTTGTCGCTGGCGCACATGACCAAGCCCAACTCGCGCTCCCCAAGCTCAAGGAAGGCTTCGGCCCACAGGCACCGTGTAAACAGGTAACCGATCCGGTCAGGTTCGTCCGTGACCCGCTCCAACGTATGGGACCCCGCGGCATTCTTCTCCATCTGAGCACAGAACTCCTGAAGGTCCGACTCGGGCTCTCCGGCGTTCTCGCGAGGAGTAGGCGACCGGCCAGCCCCCATCTGACGAACCACTTCTCGGGCCTCCGGACCGAACCGCTCCTCCATCGCGTTGAGGAGCAATACGGCGATTTCGGCCGCCCCTTTAACCTTCCGCTTTAGCAGGTCCAGAATAACTTCCTCGTTTTCGTCGGAGACCGGCTCAGGCAGTATGGTGTTCAAGTTTCCCAGCATGGTCATCCTCCCGCGATCGTGCGTACGCGTCCGTTCAGCAGGCGAATTCTATTGGAAGGGTGTTCGATAATCCAGCGGGTCAACAGCGACCATCGATGCCCGCGGTCTAGTCAATGTGATGGCGCACCCGGTTGACCGCGGGGATCGACGACGTGTTAGAAGTTTTGTCCTCGGTGGCTGGATTGGCTTGCGGCCTCCCCCGTGCAGAGCACGACGACCCATTGCTCGAACTTCCGCCATCTGACAGAATGCGACTCACGCAACATATCGGAGGGAACGGATGACGAAGATCGTACGGACGGAGCTGGACAGCTACTACTACCACTACCCGGCGGGGGCGACGATCGTGACGAGCCACGCCAACGGACGAGACAATGCGATGGCCGTGGCGTGGCACACGGCCATATCTCGCGAGGCGCCGATCTACCTGGTGTCCATCTCGCCAAAGCGGTTCACGCATGGACTCATCGTGGAATCGGGCGAGTTCGCCGTCAACTTCATGCCGATGGAGAGCGGGTCGCTGGTGGCTCAAATCGCGGGGTGCAGCGGGGCGGACATCGACAAGTTCAGCGAACTCGACATCCAGGGCCAGCCCGGAAACCAGGTGAAAGCGTCTGTTCTGACGGACGCCCAAGCCGCCTACGAATGCAAGGTCGTTGGCCAGCACACGTACGGCGACCACGACGTCTTTTTCGGAGAGATTGTGGCCGTTCAGTGGGAGCCATCGGCATTCAGCGCCGAAGGACCTCTCGATCTCGACGCCGTGCAGCCGATCCTCTATCTGGGCGAAGACTATTACGCGTCGTCCAAAGGCTCGGTTGAATTCAAACGAGGCCAGCCTGCTCAGACTAGCTGACGCGTAAAGCGTCCTAGCCGCTCGTTTCACGTCCTTGGCGCTCGCCCTCAGGCGGAACGTGATCGCCAAACGGTTTTGCCGGGGATGACCTGAGGGTCGGACCCGATCAACTCAAGATCCGCACCGTCCCCTTGGCCCCGTCGACCTCGACCAGTTGACCGTCTTTGAGCAGACCGGTCGCATTGCTGACTCCCAGCACGGCGGGGATGCCGTACTCCCTGGCCGTTACCGCGGGATGGCTGAGGACGCCTCCCGATTCGGTGACGACCGCGCATGACACCGGAAACAGCGGCGTCCACGGAGGCATCGTGGTCTTCGTCACGAGCACGTCACCTTTTCGCAGACGGTGGGCATCGGCGAGACCAAGGATGACTCTGGCTGACCCGCGCGCGACGCCCGATGAGCAGCCGTTGCCCACGAGCACATTTGGGTCGTCGGAAGTCAACCCGTGCACCCCAAACGCGCGACGAAGGTAAGCGCCCGACCTGGAATCTACTCCACGCGACGGGGGCGCGCCAACGAACTGCGGCGGATCAACTTTAGACCATCGTTCCATTTCAGCTTTGCATTCGCTGACCAGCGCACCTGCATCCGAGGATTCTCCCCTCAAAGCAGCGCACGCTTCCGTCAGATGAAGGTAGAAGATGTCTCTCTCCAATTCCAGCTGCCCCCTCTCTACAAGGCGTCTGCCGGCGGCCAGGACCAGCCTGCGGGGCATGGTGGTGAGCCTCTGACTGTGATAGTAATGGCGGTCTTCTTTCATGGAGACAACATCCCGTGCCAGATCAAGGGCGTTTTGGAGCCTGGACCAGTCCGCATCGTCCAACGAGTCTTTGGTTTGCTCAATCGCCGCATCTCGCTCGCGCGCCAGCTTCTCCTGTTCGTGAACCGGGTCATAGTCACTCAGTTCGAGATAATGGCTGAGTTGCTGTAAGGCGATCAGCGGGTCTTCTCTCCACGTGAGCGAGGCGAAGCCGATCAGGTCAGTCCTCCAACCGTAGTCGTCCAAGAATGCGTCGAGCGCGTCGACAAATCTCATGGCTTGCGGCTCCGTTCTCAAGCAGGCCACAAACTGGGCGGCCGGCTCAAGTTCAGATTCCAGAATGTGCTCCCGAACAAACGAGATGGAGTTGGCGACTTTGCTCAACCGCCACAGTGCGTCTCCGGCTTCCACACTCTTATTGCCATAGCCTTGCACAAGCCGGAGCGCGTCCAACGCTCCGGCGCCTGTCAACTCTTGGAAAGTGTCGACCAGCCGGTTCATTGCCATCTGCCATGCGCCTGTCACGATGGTCTGAAGATAGCCTTGTCGAACTCGCATCTCTCGAAGCTCCTCAAGCTGAGAAGCCAATTCTGAGTCAGTCAACCCGTCGAAATCAGTGGCTGCATAGTGCTCGATCAATCTCAACGACTCCGGAAGAACATCGTCGCGCCAACGCGACGGGGTTTCCGACAGCAACTTGTTCATCTCTTCCTGCGAACGTGGCGCCTGTGCCCGTCCCGAAGACTGCCAGTTCCCGTACACCCAGTAGTTGATTAGCTTCGTTCTGACGCTCATCGGCGCCCCAGTCAGCTCTGTTGTACCTGGCCCGAAACCGCAGAGCAGCGGCTCGGTGTGCAGGTCATACCCCAGCGGCGTGATCACGTTGGGGTAGTGCCCAGGGTCGTGGTTCCAGCCAAGCTCCGCGTCCGCCGGGTCGTCCCAGTGGACGGGAAAACCCGCGGGTTGGGTTGATTCGGTCATTACACGCATCCCTCCATCACCAACCGCCTGATGGGATTTCTTGACGCCAAACCTGCGTCAAATCGAGGTTGAGGCGAACAATATCACCGAGCCCACATACCGTCAATCGCGGATAAATCCGAGCGGCCAGAGCGCATATCAGCAGGAAAATGCCGGGCGCCCCGACAGATTCGGAAGACTAAATGGCCCAGATGGAAAACCGGCTTACGTCGCTGTCAATTGCGCCTCTACCTGAGGCAATGCGTCTCTGGCTCTTCCCAACAACTCGACACGGTTCAAACTGCGAGTCGGGTGGCCGATGAACGCGTGGCCGTACTTGGGCGCTCCCAGCAACGTCGCCATCGATCTCGCCATCGACTCGAACGGATGCGACACCAACACGACCGACGGGATCCGCAGCTTCTCGAGCTCCAACGCGTCGTGCACACTGCACGACGTGCAGCTCCCTCAATCGGCGGTCGCGTGAATCGTCACGTCGCACCGGTCGGCCAGATCCTCGATAATCTCGGTCGGCGCCGGCCAGCGGTTCGTGCCTTTGTTCGCCTCGACGGCGCCAGCGATGGCGTATTTCTCTTTGAGCATGTCAACGATCATGCGCATTAACTCTTCCGAATTCGGGTTGTTGTTCGACAACAACCCGATCACCGCGCCGTCAAGGTTAGCGGTTCTCGGCGCGAGCAACATGCCGCCGTCGACGGCGGCGTCCCGTGGGTCCAACGTTATCAGTCGATTCGTTTCCGGCGCCATGCGTCACTCCCTCACTTTGATTCGCCGGGTTTGCGATTCACTGCCTGAGAACGTGTTGATCACCGCCGTCATCGGTCCGGCCGCGCCGCCCGCGCAGAGAACGGTAATCCCGTCCGCGCTGCGCACCGCCGGATGCGACGCGTCCAGGTCGTTGCCGGTCAAAGACGTTGTGAATCGCAGCCACTCATTCCATTCGATTCCCGTGCGCTTAGCTCTTTCGAACAAGAATTCGCTTATCTGTCGTTTGGTCCAGCCGGCCATTTTCACGTAGCCCATGATCTCCGGGCTGAGGACAACCAACATCTCCCGATGTCTCGGACCGAGCCCGATCATGCTGTCAGCAACCGGCAGCAAGAACTCCTCCGGTTGTTGGAGCTCAGCGGTGCTGACTTGCACCGGAGCTCCAGCCGCGAACATGGTCACAGTGCTGCTGTCCGTTGGGAATCCGCGGTCGACCCTCAGCGGTTCCCATGGCGATATCTCGTCGTTTTCGGCGAAGCAGTACGTGTACTTTCCGCCATGAGTGAAGGTGCTCTTGTCCATTTCGTGCGGCACGGAGCCGTAGACGTTGATCTTGACCAGCGCCAGGGCGCGCCCGATCGACGCGTTGGCCCTGAACCCGTGGCCGAGAAGCCCTGTGCCTGAGTTGATCTTGAGTTCCTGAACGATGCGACCGCTCACCACTGCCAGCAGACTGGTCCCGCCGGTCGTCGTCGTGTTGGCGTGCAGGTTGAACGTTCGCTCGGAGATGGCCTCGACGGCGGCCACGATTATCGGCATGTATTCGGGCAGGCAACCGGCCATCACGGCGTTGATTGCGACCTTCTCGGCGGTGAACTCCTTCTGCCGGACGCCCTCGCTCGCGATCACATCGGACGGAGCGAGTTCAACCGCATCCAACATGGCCTGAACCTTCGTTTCCGTGGGCGGGACGATGGGCAGGCCGTCGGTCAAGCCCCTGGAGTGATAGAACTCCTGAGCCTCGTCCCAACCGTCGAATCTGTATCGGGCAGACGCCAAGCCCGGTGTGGTCATTGCACACTCCTCTGTTTCGAGCGACTACATGCGATGGGATGGCCGGCACAGATGTCGTGCTGCGGATAACACCCCAAAGCCGGTCGCCAAATTGTAACGCCCGTGGCGCCATCGCGTTTCGATCTAGATACGTTCCCTGAACTGCCTGGCCTGTCGCGATCCGCCGCTCGCCAGATGAATGTGCCCGCGTCACCTGACAGGGGTGTCAGGTTTTTGTAAGGGTTGGATAGGCCCCTGTTCAGGTACCAAGACGGCGCCGACCCTACACTTGATTTATCAGGCAAAAGCACAGGGACAACGACAGGAGTCAATCGATGACAGACGCAGACATCAAGACAATGGCCGACACATTCATCGCCGACCTCTCAATCCTCAGGTCATACGCGATCAGGGCAATCTGCGAAGACACACCGCTGACAGACGCCGAGGAAGCGGACAAGTCCAGCGTCATGGCGGGGTACTGGGTCCAGGGCAGGCTATTGGGGCTGACGTTCAACGACTTGGTCAGACTCCTGTTCCAAGGTGTGTTCCCTCATCCGTCACGTTGCGGCTGCCCGACGTGCCGTTCCCGACTCCAGTCCTGAACAGCCGATAGCCGGATTCTGGATGTATACAATGCTTAGACAAGAGACATGCCCCAGATGCGAAGGTCTCGTCGTCGACGAACCGTTCGAAGACGAACTCAAGTGCATCTACTGCGGATGGCGACCGGTTGAGATACCGGACGACGTACAGAGAGAGGTTGATTCCCATATCGGCAGGTCGTTCATCGACCACTCGCGCAAACGCCCGCCTCGGGGCAAGCCGCCTCTCAGCGGGTGGGAGCGGGAGAAGCTGAGGAGGCAGCGGCAAAATGGCACAAGCTAGCACAACGGGAGCGCCGGACATCGGGGCTCCCGTTTCAGTTGTGCCGGACCGACGGCGGAATCACATCGACCTAGGTCGTTCTCTCGCCAAGGATTCGGGAATACACTTCGAAATCGCTCTCCGAGAAGCATACGAAGGTGACCTTAACGATCGCGTTGTCTTGGTTCAAGAATCGAATAACTTCACGGACTGCGATTTCGGTCGCGCGTTCTTTCGGGAAGCCGTACACGCCGGTGCTGATCGCCGGAAACGCGATGGTGTCGATGTTGTTGGCGTGTGCCACTGACAGCGAGTTTCGGTAGCATGACGCCAGCAACTCGTCCTCGTCGGACCTTCCGTCTCGCCATATCGGCCCCACGGTGTGGATGACGTGGTTCGCAGGCAAATCGTACCCTCGCGTGATCTTGGCGTCGCCGGTCTCGCATCCGCCCAGTTTTCGGCACTCAGCGAGAAGCTCGGGACCGGCGACGGCATGTATCGCGCTGTCCACGCCTCCACCGCCCAGCAGCGTCGTGTTCGCGGCGTTCACGATGGCGTCGACTTGGAGCGTCGTAATGTCTCCAATGTAAAGATCAACGCGTTCGCGCATCAACGTCCTCCCGTGACCTCCAGGACGGAGCCTGTCGTGTAGCTGGCGTCGTCGGAAGCCAGGAACGTTACGGCTTTGGCGACGTCATCGGGCCTGCCCGGTCTGCCGAGCGGCGTCGCTCGTGTCATTCGGTCGCGGACATCGTCGGGCAGCTCTTCGAAACGATCGTGCACCCTGGCGCCAGGCTCGGTCAGAATGAATCCGGGCTGCACGACGTTGACGTAGATGCCGTCAGGGCCGAGGTCCCTCGCCAATTGGAACGTGAACCCCAGGATGCCGGACTTGGCCGCCGCGTATGGGAGTCTCACCGCGGTCGTGCCCAACTCTCCGAAATTGCCTTTGGCGCTGAACGACGAGAGGTTGACGATGCGGCCGTACCCGCGCTCCCTCATATGGGGCACGATGGCCTTGGCGCAAAGGAACGCGCTTTTGAGGTTGACGTCGACGGTCGCGTCCCACTGCTCTTCGGTCACGTCGGTGATGTCCTGTATGCCCTGGTTGCCGCTGCCTCCGGCGTCATTCACCAGGATGTCGACGCTGCCGTACAGCTCGAGCGCCCTGGCGACCATGCGATCGACTGCTGAAGCGTTCGTGACATCAACTTCGATGGCTTCAGCCTGCCCGCCATTCTCGCCGATGAGAGCGGCGACCTGGGCGACCTTCTCGCCCTGAATGTCAGCCAATAGCATCGCCGCGCCCTCGGACGCGAAGTCCAATGCGATGGCTCGTCCCAATCCCTGGGCCGCCCCGGTGATGATTGCGGTTTTGCCTTCCAATCTCATGTTGAAGCCTCTCGGGTCGCAGGTTTGCGTGTGCCCGACATGATAGCAGCGCGAGTCTCGGTCGGCATCTTCGTCATGAGAACAGTTCGACGAACCTTGCTTCCCTAGTGAAGCGAGATTGAATCCTGGCGCGGTTGACAGCTTCAGAAGGGAGGAATATCGTCTGTTTTGACTCAAGGTCGTGTGTTCGTGAGAGCACTGGTTCCCATCCGAAATACACGCTGAGGGACGATCATTGTCGCAGAAAGGAGCAATGCGATGCGCGCCATGTTGCTTGACGAGCCTGGCGGCCCGCTGCGTTCCGCCGAGGTGGACATCCCGTCCCCAGGACCCGGCGAAGCCCTCCTCAAGGTCCGCTCCGCTGGCGTTGGCCTCACGCTCGCCCATATCCGCGAAGCCAGAGGTCCACGCGTAAAGTTTCCTCGCATCATCGGCCACGAGATCGCCGGCGGCATCGTCGAGGTCGGCTCAGGCGTCACCGCGCTCTCAAAGGGAGAGCGCTGCCTTGTCCACTTCTATCTGAATTGTTGGAACTGCAAGTGGTGCCGCATCGGCAGAGAGACCCTGTGCAGCAACTTGCGGGGAAACGTGGGCACGGTTGTCGACGGCGGATTCGCCGAGTACGTGGCGCTGCCGTACCAGAACTTCATTCCCATCCCCGACGAGCTGGACTACGAGGCGGCCGCTGTCACCGCCGACGCCATCTGCACCCCCTGGCACGTCATGAAGTCCCGGGCCCACGTCAAGCCCATGGACGACGTGCTGATCATCGGCGCCGCTGGCGGCGTCGGAATCCACGCCGTTCAGATGGCCAAGCTCTTCGGCGCGCGGGTCATCGCCGTGGACATCTCCGAGGAGAAGCTCGCCTTCTGCAGGCAATACGGCGCTGACGAGGTGATCAACGGCCGGGCACAGGACATCGTCGAGGAGGTCAGCCGCCTAACCGACGGCAAGGGGGTCGAGGTCTGCGCCGATTTCTTCGGCTCGCCCCAAACCGCCGAAGCCGGCATCAACGCCCTGTCCACGGCCGGAACGTTCGTCATCGTTGGCGTGGAGCCCGGCACATTCCCTTTCAACATTTCGCGGCTGCTACGGGAGCAGGTCATTACCGGCAACCGTTACTGTAGCTACGAGGAGATGCGAGAGGTCATCCGAGTCGTGGCCCGCGGACTGGTGAAGCCGGTGGTGACCAAACGCGTGGCGCTGGAGGACGTGGAGGAGGTGTTCGACACCCTTTCTCGCCAGACGCTCCTGGGCCGCGCCGCTATCTCATTCGACTAGACAAGGCGCCAGTTGCAGATCGTCGGCAATACGTTGGCGATTGAACAAGCATCAAGAACGGGCAAGGCTAGTTTTCATATCAACCCGATGCGGCAACAACGTGGCGGCGCCCGATTCGCAGAATAATCGTCTCTTTGACACTTTTCCCCGGGAGATTGGAATGACACAGGAAGCAGACATCGTGATAGCCGTGGAGTCGGCGCTGAAGTCCATGGGCGTGGAATACGAGCTGTTCGAGATCGACGCGGAATTCGCGGACACAGCTGCTTTCTGCGAACGATACGACTTCCCGTTGGACTCATGCGGCAACACAATTGTCGTCGCCTCGAAGCGGGGCGCCAAGAAGTACAGCGCGTGCATCGTGAAAGGGACGGACAGGCTGGACGTCAACAAGCGCGTCAAAGGCCTGATGGAGGTGTCGCGCGTGTCGTTTGCGTCGGCCGACGAGACCGCCGCCGTCACGGGGATGATGATCGGCGGCGTCACGCCGTTCGCGCTGCCCGCCGACCTCCCGATCTACGTGGACCAGAAGCTGCTCGTCCTCGACTCCGTGATCCTGGGCTCCGGCAGCCGGTCCTCCAAGATTCGCCTAGATCCGCGTGAGATGCAGAAGGTCCCGAACCTAGAGTTCATCGAAGGTTTGTCGCTGCCGCCGAGGGAGTGACGCGGATCAAGCTGCCTCGCTCATCGGACCATTGACCAGAACGTTTGTTTGTGAAACACTGTCCTGACCTCACGAAAACGGATGCATGAATCGTAGGCCAAACACGAAAACACGTCTCCACGGAGGAGGATGCCATGACCAGCCCAGCGGCGCCTGTGTGCCAGAGTTGCGCGATGCCCATGACTAAGACCGAGGAACACGGCACCCAGGCCGATGGCTCGGTGCACGACGAGTATTGCACCTACTGCTACCAGAAGGGCGCGTTCGTTACGCCGGATCAGACGATGGAGAGCATGGCGGATTTCATATCCAGCATGATCCCGGCCGAGGCGATCCCAGAGGGGTCGGACGCCGCGGCCACGGCTCGTCAGACACTGGCCGGTCTGAAGCGCTGGCAGTAGCGTTGAGGCCTTCCGCGCCAACCTGAACTGCTCGTCGCAACGGCCGTCCGTGCGCCTGAGCAGTCGGCGATCACAGAGCCGGTGCTTGGAAGCAACCTTGTGTTCGCACAACGGACGATGCATAGGATAGTAGCGGTGGAAGTTTCGACCGAATCGAATCTACATTTCACCGTTGCGTTGGATGGCGCTTCACGTCACTCTTCTGGTCCCCCCC
>CEQE01115204.1_pt1 | contig 11763 bp, 5 predicted proteins | sample 356201 | NCBI WGS metagenome assembly CEQE01 (sample SAMEA2619970, study PRJEB7988) | marine metagenome | biome: marine biome (ENVO:00000447); feature: mesopelagic zone (ENVO:00000213) & marine oxygen minimum zone (ENVO:01000065); material: "saline water (ENVO:00002010), including plankton...
CGTCGGGCTACCGGGCGCGGACGGCCGAGACGCGGACCGCCGAACCGACGGGGCGGCCTGGGATCGTCTGAGGTCGCCGGTCACCGATCGATGCGCTATGTCTGAGCCCACGTCCGCTGCGGCCGAAGCGCACTACGAGTTCGACCGCGAGCCGGTCAGCGCCGACCGGCTCCTCGGTCCGGGGCACTTCGCCGCGTCGTTCGCCGGCGAGCACGTCGCGGCGACCGAGTTCGTCATCGGCGCCAGCTTCGTGAGCTGGGGTGCGGCGATCGGCGACGTCTTCGTCGGGCTGGCAGTCGGCAACCTCCTGGCCGTCCTGAACTGGGCGTTGCTCTGCGCGCCGGTGGCGGTCGACACCCGGCTCACGCTCTACTGGTACCTTCGGCGGATCGGTGGCCCGGCCGTGACCGCCGTCGCCAACGTCCTCAACGCCTTGCTCTACTGCGTCCTGGCCGGCGCGATGATCACGGTGGCCGCCTCGGCCGTCCGGATCCCGTTCGGCATCCCGGCGCAGACCGGCCTCTACCCGACCGACGCGCGATTCGTGCTGGTCGTCGTCGCCGTCGGCGGGCTGGTGACCTGGCTCGCGATCGCCGGGTTCCGGCGGCTGGCCGACTTCGCGATGGTCTGCGCGCCGTGGATGTTCCTCATGTTCCTGGTCGGCGCGCTCGCCGTGCTGCCGCGGCTGGGGGAGGCCGCCGGGGTCGGTGCGGTCGGATCGCTCGCCGAATTCTGGCAGGTGGGGGAATCGACGATCTGGACCGGCCGGACGCCGGACGGGGCCGAGGGCCTCTCGTTCTGGCATGTGGCGGCCTTCGCATGGGTCTGCAATCTGGCGATGAACGCCGGCCTGTCCGACATGGCGCTGCTGCGCTACGCGCCGAACGCGCGCTACGGGTTGTTCTCGATCTTCGGAACGTTCCTTGGGCACTACGTCGCCTGGATCGCCGCCGGGGTGATGGGCGCCGGCGCCGCGGTGCTGATGGGCAACCCGCTCACCGAGATCGATTCGGGTGGCGTCGCCTACGCCGCGCTCGGCTGGGCCGGGGCGCTAGCGGTCGTGATTGCCGGGTGGACGACCTCGAACCCGACCATCTATCGGGCCGGGCTGGCGCTGCAGGCGGTGACACGCAACGGGTCGCGGACCCGGATCACGTTGGGGGTCGGCGTGGTCACCACCGGGATCGCCTGTTTCCCGTTCGTCTTCAGCCGGCTGCTCGACTTCGTCGGCGTCTACGGTTTGGTGCTCTGCCCGGCTGGCGCGATCGTCCTCACCGAACACTGGTGGTTTCCACGACTCGGATTGCGGCGGTACTGGGCTGAGGCGCGCGGTGCGCTCAACGTGCCCGCGCTCGTCGCCTGGCTCGGATCGCTCGTTGTGGCGTTCGCCCTGAACCAGGCGGGCGTGCATCTGTTCTTTCTGTTCGTGCCGACCTATCTCGTGGCGGTCGGACTCTACGTCGTGCTGGCCGCGCGCGCCGGGGCGGAGGAGGCAACGCGGAGCGAGGGCGCCGAGGCTGCACCGTTGCCGCCCGCACCTCCCGTCGCGCCTGCCGCCGCACCGGTAAAGGAACCGGATCGAATGGCGGCCCTGTGGGGCGTCGTGGCGCTTGCGGCCCTTGCCGTCTGCTTCTGGCTCGGCCTGCGGGTCGCGCTCGGCGGCCTCGACGGCTATACCGAGAGCCACGACGCGCTCAGGCGCTGGATCGGCTGGCCGACGGTCGTCTATTTCGCCGCCGGTACGATGTTCGTCCGTGCCCGCGAACGCCGGTGACGCGCCGCCGGCCGGAGGTAGAGTACAGATGATTAGGCGACTATTTCTGATGCTGCTGTCACTCGTCGTGCCGGGCGCCGCGTTTCCCCAGCCCGTGCCGGTGCCGACCGACCTCGTCACCGAGTACGCGATCGATCCGGTCGGCATCGACGCGGTCCGGCCACGACTGAGCTGGAAGATCGCCACCGACGCGCGCGGCTGGCGCCAGGCGGCCTTCCAGCTGCAGGTGGCGAGGAACGCCGCCGATCTCGAGGCCGAGCGAAATCTGCTGTGGGACACGGGCAAGGTGGTGTCGTCGGAATCGGTCCACCACGCCTACGGCGGCCCGGCGCTCGAGTCGAGCAGTCGCTACGACTGGCGCGTCCGCGTCTGGGACGCGGCGGACCAGTCCTCAGCCTGGAGTCGGCCGGCCTACTGGGAGATGGGGTTGCTGGACGCCGCCGACTGGCAGGTCGACTGGATCACGCCCGCGTGGGAGGACGAGTTGTCGGCCTCGCCGCCCGCGCCGATGCTGCGCGGGACGTTCGAGGCGGCCCGTTCGATCCGCTCGGCGCGCGCCTACGTGACCAGCCTCGGCCTCTACGAGATGGCGATCAACGGCCGTCGCGTCGGCGACGCGCTGTTCACGCCCGGCTGGACCGCGTACCGCCATCGGATCCAGTACCAGATCTACGACGTGACGGAGCATCTGAGGCAAGGCGTCAACGCGGTCGGTGTCACGCTCGGCGACGGATGGTATCGCGGCGTCATCGGGTTCGCCCAGCAGCGCGGCTTCTACGGCGAACGGCTCGGCTTGCTCGCGCAGATCCGCATCGAGTACGACGACGGCACCGTCGAGATCGTCGGCAGTAGCGATGACTGGCGCGCCACCGACGACGGACCGATCCGGATGTCGGACATCTATATGGGCGAGGTCTACGACGCGCGGCGCGAGCAGCCGGGCTGGACGGTGCCGGGCTACGACGACTCGGCCTGGCAGCCCGTGTCGCGCCTGAACCCGCCCGACGTCGCCGTGATCGCGCCGGCCGGCCCACCGGTGCGCCGGATCGAGGAGATCCGCCCGGTCGAGATCCTCGAGACGCCAGCCGGCGATACCGTCGTCGACCTTGGCCAGAACATGGTCGGCTGGGTGAAGCTGACTGTGGACGCTGCCGCCAACGGCGCCGACGCAGGACATCGGATCGTCCTCAGGCACGCTGAAGTCCTCGACGCCGACGGCAACTTCTACACGGAGAACCTGCGTGCCGCCACGCAGCGCGTGGAGTACCTCCTCGTGGGCGATGAGGCGCGGACCGAGTTCGAGCCGCACTTCACCTTCCAGGGATTCCGCTACGTCGCGATCGAGGGCTACCCGGGCGACTTGACGCTCGACGATCTCACGGGCGTCGTCATCCATTCGGACATGACCGACACCGGCGAGTTCGAAACTTCCGATACCCGGCTGAACCAGTTGCAGCACAACATCCGGTGGGGGCAGAAGGGCAACTTCCTCGACGTGCCGACCGACTGCCCGCAGCGCGACGAACGGATGGGCTGGACGGGCGATGCCCAGGCGTTCTGTCGGACGGCGACCTTCAACATGCAGGTGGCGCCGTTCTTCACGAAGTGGCTCGGCGATCTGGCCGCCGACCAGTACGCCAACGGCAGCATCCCCTTTGTCATACCCGACGTCCTCACGAACGGCGACAGTGGGGCGGGCGCCACCGGCTGGGCCGATGCCGGCATCATCGTTCCGTGGACGATCTATCTGGCCTACGGTGACGTGCGGATCCTCGAGGCGCAGTACGACAGCATGCGGGCGTGGGTGGCGTTCATGCGCGCGCGGGCCGGCGACGACCTGATCTGGACCGGCGACTTCCACTTCGGCGACTGGCTGGCCTACGCCACGACCGACCCGGGCTACCCGGGCGCGACGACCGGCACCGACGGCATCGCGACGGCGTTCTTCGCCCACTCGACCGGCTTGCTTGCGCGAATCGCCGAGATTCTCGGGCGCCCCGATGACGCGCGGGAGTACGCCGCGCTACGCGAGCGGATCGCGGCGGCCTACCGTCGCGAGTTCGTCACTCCGACAGGGCGCGTGGCCGAGAACACGCAGACCGCCTACGTTCTCGCCCTGCACTTCGATCTCCTGCCTGAAGATCTTCGGGCCGAAGCCGCGCGGCGTCTGGTCGAGGACATCCGGAGGCACGACACGCACCTGACGACCGGCTTTCTCGGCACGCCGTACCTCACGCACGTCCTGACGCGGTTCGGGTATCTCGACGTCGCCTACAAACTGCTGCTGCAGGAGACGTATCCATCGTGGCTCTATCCGGTTACGCAGGGCGCAACGACGATCTGGGAGCGGTGGGACGGTCAGCGGCCCGACGGCAGCTTCCAGAGCCCGGGCATGAACTCGTTCAATCACTACGCCTACGGCGCGGTCGGCGACTGGATGTACCAGAGCGTTGCCGGCCTCGACACCGACCCCGGGAGGCCCGGCTACCGCCATGTGCGGATTCAGCCCCATCCGGGCGGCGGTTTGACCGCCGCGCGCGCGGCGCTCGACACGATGTATGGTCGGACCGAGTCGGCCTGGACGCTGGCCGATGGGCGGCTCACGCTCGCTGCCGTCATTCCGCCCAATGCCACGGCGACGGTTCGGATTCCGGACGCGGTGATCGCCGACGTGACCGAGGGCGGTCAGAGACTCGACGTGGTCGACGGCGTGACGGCAGTGTCGGCCGATGGCGACGATCTGGTGATCGAGATCGGCTCTGGCAGCTATACCTTCGTTGTCGATCGGTAGACCTCTTCCAAGGAGGCAGTCATGGACATTCAGACACTCACCGAGTTCTTCAAGTGGTGCACGATCCTCAATGTCGGCCTGCTGGCGTTCTGGTCGGTCTGGTTCCTGTTCGCGTCCGACCTCGTCTGCTGTCTGCAGCGTCCGTGGTTCTCGGCCTCGCGCGAGGCCTGGGATCTCGTCATGTACAGCTTCCTCGGCGCGTTCAAGATCTTCGTCTTGGTCTTGAACGTCGTGCCGTGGGTGGCGTTACTGATCATTGGATGAACGCTCATGCCCAACCGAAAGGACCCGCCCATGACACTGAATCGCCGTGAATTCATCGCTGGAACGGCGGCGTGCCTCGCCGCGAGCCCGGTTCGGGCCGAGGGCGGCAGCCAGGCCACAACAGTTCGCCGATCAAACGGCCAACCTATGGGAAATAGGCCTTTTTTTTTGGGGACAGCGACCTACCGCCCCATTTCGGCGCCCGCGCCTGGAGTTCGGAGAACGGGGCTATGAGACCGGCGCCCGCAGAGGACAATCCCGAGTAAGCCAGCAGCGGTTGCTTCCCACCCCCTGCTCCGATAGATTCTGATCCTCTAATTCCCGGGTTCTGTCCCGAAGGGGGTCACGATGACGAAGTTTCCCGGCCGGATCCTTGCGCGCGCCTCCGTTTCCTTGGCGGCCGCACTGATTTTCACTGGTTTCATTGCCGTTGCTGGCGTTGCGGGCACGGCCGAGGCCCAGACCGTTTCGCCCGACCAGTACGACCAGTTGAGCTACCGGCATATCGGGCCGGTCGGCAACCGGGTCGCCTCGGTCGCGGGGATCCCGGGGGATCCCCTCATCTATTACGTGGGCGCCGCCTCCGGAGGCATCTGGAAGACGGTCGACGGCGGCCTGTTCTGGGAGCCGATCTTCGACGACTACCCGACGCACGCGGTCGGCGCCCTGGCCGTGTCGGTGTCGGATTCCCAGATCGTTTGGGCCGGCACCGGCGAGCCGCACATCCGGTCGAACGTGACGATCGGTGACGGCGTCTGGAAGTCGACCGACGCCGGCAAGACCTGGACGAACATGGGGCTGGAAGCGACCGGCCGGATCTCGCGTGTCCTCATTCATCCGACCGACCCCGACATCGTCTACGTCGGCGCGCTCGGTCATGCCCACGGGCCCCAGCCCGAGCGGGGCGTCTACCGGACGATGGACGGCGGCGACACCTGGGAACAGGTGCTCTTCGCCGACGAGAACAGTGGCGCGTCGAGTGTCGAGATGGATCCCCACAACCCGCGCACCCTCTACGCCGGCATGTGGACCGTCACGTTCAACACCTGGGGCCGCCGGAGCGGCGGACCTGGCAGCGGCCTCTACATGTCGCGCGATGCGGGCGACACCTGGACGAAGCTGGAAGGGAACGGCCTGCCGACCCGGACGATCGGTAAGGTCGACGTCTGTCTGACGCCGGCCGACTCGAACCGGGTCTACGCGCTTATCGAGACCGGCGACGGCGTGCCGCTGAACGGCGAGGAGACCGACAACGGCGAACTGTGGCGGTCGGACGACGGCGCCGAGACCTGGCAGTTGATGACCCACAACCAGGACCTCGGCGGCCGGACGGCCTACTACAACAACTGCGCCGTGGCGCCGGACGACGCGGACGAGGCCTACTTCCTGACCGCGCCGTTCGTCCGGTCGATCGACGGCGGCCGGACCGGCCAGCAGCAGGGCGGGCGGCGGCGGCCCGGCGGCGACAACCACGACATCTGGATCGACCCGACCAACGGTGACCGGATGATCGTCGGGAACGACGGCGGCCTTGCGATCTCGCAGAACCGCGGCGCGACCTGGCTCAGAGTGAACCTGCCGATCGCGCAGATGTACCACGTGACGGCTGATACGAAGGTCCCGTACTACGTCTACGGCAATCGGCAGGACGGCCCGTCGTATCGCGGCCCGAGCAACTCCCGGACCGGCGGGTTCGGCGGCGGCCGGATCCCTCGCGGGATGTGGCACTCGGTAGGCGGCGGTGAGAGCGGCTTCGCGACGCCCGATCCGGAAGAGCCCGACGTCATCTGGTCGTCGGCCTCCGGCTCCGGCGCGGTCGGTGGCATCGTCGTCCGCTACGACGAGCGGACGCGCCAGTACCGGCAGCTGGAGGTCTGGCCCGAGAGCACCATCGGCTGGCCGGCCGAATCGCTGCGCTACCGGTTCCAGTGGACGTTCCCGCTCCTGATTTCACCGCACGACAACGACACCATCTACGTCACCAGCCAGCACGTCCATCGGACGACGAACGATGGGCAGAACTGGGAGGTCATCAGCCCGGACCTCACGACCAACGACAAGAGCAAGCAGGTGATGTCGGGCGACCTGACGCCGGACAACATCGGCGTCGAGTACTGCTGCGTCATCTACGCGTTCGACGAGTCGCCGGCCCAGCAGGGCGTCTTCTACACCGGGTCGAACGACGGCATCGTGCACGTCAGCCGCGACGATGGCGCCAGCTGGCAGAACGTGACGGCAAACCTGCCCGACCTGCCGGAACTGGGCGTCGTCCGCGGCATCGACGCGTCGAAGTGGGACGCCGGCAAGGCGTATCTCGCTATCGAGTTCCATCAGGTGGGGAACTTCGCGCCCTACGTCTACCGGACCGACGACTACGGGCAGTCCTGGACGAAGATCACCGACGGCATTGCCGACAGCCCACTCAGTTTCGCGCGGAGCATCCAGGAAGACCCGGTCCGCGAAGGCCTCGTCTATCTCGGCACCGAGAACGCGGTCTATGTCTCGTTCAACGACGGCGACTTGTGGCAGCCGCTCAAGCTGAACATGCCGGCGGCACCGATCTACGGCCTCGTCGTCCAGGAGCATTTCAATGATCTGGTCGTCGGCACCTACGGTCGGGGCTTCTGGATCCTCGACGACCTCTCGCCGCTGCAGCAGCACACCGCGGAGGTGGCCGGCGGCGACGCGCATCTCTTCGAGCCGCGTGCGGCCTATCGCTTCCACAACATCACGTCGCCGCAGGCGATGCCTAACGATCCGTCCGACGGCGAGAATCCACCCTACGGCGCATCGATCAACTACTGGCTCGGGTCGGGCGACAACGGCGAGGTCAGCCTGAAGATCGAGAACGCCCAGGGCGAAACCGTCCGGACGCTGGACGCGACGACCCAGGAGGGGATCAACCGGGTCTGGTGGGACCTGCGCAGCGAGCCGTCGGTGCAGATCAAGCTACGCACGAAGCCGATCTACGGCGAGTGGGTCGATCTGGGTGACGAGCGGTGGCGCTCGGGCGGCGGCGAGATCACTGTCCTGGAGCCGCCAGGCACGTATACCGTCGTTCTCGATGTCGATGGCCAGGAGCAACGGCAGTCGCTCGAGGTCAGGAAGGACCCGAACTCGGAGGGGAGCGAGGCCGACATCGCCGCACAGCTGGCGATGGCCCGCGAGCTGCGCGGCAACCACGAAGAGGTCGCCGGCGCCATCAACCAGCTCGAGTGGATCCGGCGGCAGCTGTACGACCTCCAGGCGGTCCTGACCGACGCCGGGGACGATCGTGCCTCGCTCGTCGAAGCGATCGCGGAGGTGGACGGCACCGTGATCGCCGTCGAGGAGAAGATGGTCCAGCTGAGGCGGACAGGTACCGGGCAGGACAACATCCGGTGGCCGACGATGCTGCAAGGCCGGCTGGCCTATCTGATCCGCAACGTGGCGACCTACGACTTCCCGCCGAACGACCAGCAGCGCGAGGTGCAGGGCGTGCTCCAAGAGCGGATGCGGGATGTCCTCACCGAGGTGCGCGCGGCGATCGACGGCGAGGTTGGGTCGTTGAACGATACGCTCGAATCGCAGGGCGTCCCGCCGGTCCTGGTCGTGCCGCCGCAATGAGGTGAACCCGATGCATATTCGATCCGTCTCGGTGACGCACGCCATCGCTCTCGCGCTGGTGGTGGTCTCCCTCGGCGCGTCGGCGGCCGCCCAGGAAGACGGCTCGCCGTTCCCGTTCGACACGAAGCGGTCGGCGGTGATCGGCCATCGTGGCGTCGTCGCGACGAGCCAGCCGCTGGCGTCGAACGCCGGCCTCGACATTCTGAAGCAGGGTGGGAACGCGATCGACGCGGCGATCGCCACGGCGGCGGTCCTGACCGTCACCGAGCCGCACAGCACGGCGCTCGGCGGCGACATGTTCGCGATGGTCTACCTCGAGGGCGAGAAGAAGCTCCTCGGCCTGAACGGCAGCGGCCGGTCGTCGTACAGCATGACGCTCGATGCGTTGATGGGGCGGCTCGACGAGCAGGAGATGGATCGGATCGGCGGCATCTACTCGGTCTCGGTGCCGGGCGCCGTCGACGGCTGGTTCACGCTGCTCGCGGAGTACGGCACGATGACGATGGCCGAGGTGCTGGCGCCGGCGCTCCACTACGCCGAGCACGGGTTCCATGTCACCGAGCGGATCGGGGAGGTGTGGGCCGGCAGCGAAGAGAAGCTCAGGCGCGAGCCGTCGGCGGCGGCCACGTGGCTGGTCGACGGCAAGGCGCCGCGGATCGGCGATCTCTTCGTCAACCCGGGCCTGGCCAGGACGCTCAAGATGATCGCCGAGGGCGGGCGCGACGCGTTCTATCGCGGCCCGATCGCCGAGGCGATCGTCGCCTACTCCGACAGCAAGAACGGCTTCTTCACGATGCAGGACTTCGAGGAACACACCTCGTCCTGGGTCGAGCCGCTGTCGACGGACTACAAGGCCTACACGCTCTACGAGCTGCCACCAAACGGCCAGGGGATCGCCGCGCTGGAGATGGTCAATACGCTCGGCAACGCAGACCTGAGCGCGCTCGGCCACAACTCGACGGCGTATCTGCACCATCTGATCGAGGCGAAGAAGCTGGCCTACGCCGATCTCGACCAGTGGGTCGGCGACCCCGACGCGAACGAACTGCCGGTGGACGTGCTAACGTCGACGGGCTACGGCCGGTCGCAGTTCGCCCGGATCGATCCGAACCGGGCGCAGGAATTGACCGAGTCGGGCCTGCCCGAGCGAGGTGACACGGTCTATTTGACCGTGATGGACAAGGACCACAACGCGGTCTCGTTCATCTACAGCATCTTCTCGTCGTTCGGCTCGGGCCTGGTCGTGCCCGACAGTGGCATCACGCTGCAGAACAGAGCGGCGCTGTTCTCGCTGGAGGAAGGCCACGTGAACGTGGCCGCGCCGCACAAGCGGCCGTTCCACACGATCATCCCGGCGATGGCGTTCAAGGACGACGAGTTCTTCATGAGCTTCGGCGTCATGGGCGGCGCGGTCCAGCCGCAGCAGCACGTGCAGGTCTTCCTGAACGTCGTCGAGTTTGGGATGAACATGCAGCAGGCGCTGGAGGTGCCGCGCGTCAACCACAACCGCGGGATGAGCGTGACGGCGGAGCCCGGGATCGATCCCGCCGTGCTCGACGCGCTCGAGGCGATGGGCCACGAACTCAGACGCCGCAGCGAAATTGGCGGCGTCGGCGGCGGCCAGGGGATCATCTTCGATCGGGCCACCGGTGCCATGATTGGCGGGTCGAGCCACCACAAGGACGGCATCGCAGTGGCGTATTAGGGAAGAGGAAACGGTGGCGCGGGGCCTCAGCCCCGCGAGGGCGCAGCCCGACGGGGCTGCGCTCTTTTTTCGACCATGCCCAACGAATCCAAGACCACGCTCGACCTCCGGACCGCAACCGCCTTCGTCATCGCGGCGATGATCGGCACCGGCGTCTTCACGACCCTCGGATTCCAGGTCGCCGATATCCGATCGGCATCGGCCGTCATGATGCTCTGGATCATCGGCGGCGTGATCGCCCTGTGCGGCGCCCTGACCTATGGCGAGCTGGGCGCGGCGCTGCCCAGGTCGGGCGGCGAGTACAACATCCTGACGCGCGTCTACTCGCCGGCGCTCGGGTTTCTGGCCGGTTGGGTCTCGGCCACGGTCGGTTTCGCCGGCCCCGCCGCGTTGGCGGCCATGGCCCTGGCGTCGTATTCGGCTGCCATCGTGCCGGGCGTGGCCGAGAACCATCTGGCTGCGGGCACGGTCCTTACCTTCAGTATCCTCCACGCGTCCAGCTTGAGGGCGGGAACAGCGCTTCAGAAAGTCCTGACCGCGCTCAAGGTTCTGCTGATCCTCGTCTTCGCGCTGTCGGCCTTCACCGTGGACAGTCCGCAGTCGGTGCCGCTTGTGCCGGGCGGGTCAGACTTGGCGTTCATGACCGGGTCAGGCTATGCCGTCGCGCTGATCTTCGTGTCGTATGCCTACACCGGGTGGAACTCGGCGATTTACATCGTCGGCGAACTCGACCGGCCGAGCCAGACGCTGCCGCGCGCGCTCCTGCTCGGCACCGGCGTGGTGACCGTCCTCTACGTCCTGCTCAACTACGCGTTCCTCTACACCGTGCCGATCGACGATCTGGCGGGCCAGATCGAGGTTGGCTTCCTGTCGGGCGCGCAGATTTTCGGCGAGGCCGGCGGCCGGATCACCGCCTCGATCATCGTCGTGCTACTCGCGTCGACCGTGAGCGCCTACATCTTCCTTGGCCCGCGCATCCTCGCCGTGATGGGCGAGGACGTCCCGGCGCTCGGCTGGCTGTCCACCCGGAGCGCGCGCGGGCTGCCGGTGAACGCGTTCGTGCTGCAACTCGTGCTGTCGCTCGCGTTCATCTACTTGTTCAGCTTCGATCAGGTGCTCGTCTACGCGTCGATCCTGCTCGTGACGATCTCGACGCTGGCGGTCGCGGGCGTCTACGTGCTGCGCTGGACCCAGCCCGATCTGCCGCGGCCCTATCGCACCTGGGGCTACCCCTATACCCCCGCCATCTTCCTGACCGTGAACGTCTGGATGTTGACCTTCACGCTGACCGACCGGACGTTCGAGTCGCTCGTCGGCTTGGCCATCCTCGTCGTGGGCATGGCGATCTACGCCGTCTTGAACCAGCTGAAGACGTCGGGCGCTTGACACCACGGCACGCTGTTCTAGACTGAGGAAATGCATCTGGTGCGCCGGCGTCTGCCGGCGTGGTGCGCCTTCGTCGTGGCGCTGCAGCTCTCCGTGCTGGGGACCGCGGCGATGGCCTGCTGCCAGTCAGGGTGTGAGATGGATCACGCCGTGGCGGCGGCGGCCGAGAGCCACGACGCGGAGATGGTGTCCGGCGCGCACTGCCCGATGCCGCACCATACGGCGGCTGCCACTGCC
>CEQE01069677.1_pt1 | contig 11762 bp, 9 predicted proteins | sample 356201 | NCBI WGS metagenome assembly CEQE01 (sample SAMEA2619970, study PRJEB7988) | marine metagenome | biome: marine biome (ENVO:00000447); feature: mesopelagic zone (ENVO:00000213) & marine oxygen minimum zone (ENVO:01000065); material: "saline water (ENVO:00002010), including plankton...
TGCTAATTGCGTTCCACTTGCACCGCCTGCACTGGCAATCATTTTTAATTGAGCTCCACTTCCTTTTAAGGATGGTAGCACCGTCATGGTGGTAAAGTTTCCGGCACCAATAATACCTAAAACACCTTTTTGACTTTTAAACGAGGCATCTTTTAATTTGATCGTTCTTGATTTTAAATCTTCTATATCTAAACCAGGATATTGTAAAATAGATGCGATTGAGTGACTTGAATCCATATTCTTGTAGATTTGATTATAATTTTCTAAAGGTACTCTTTCAGTAATTATTTCATTTACATTTAATGACTCATTTTGAATTGCATTTAATACTGCTTCAAAGTTTCGTTTTTCTGTCCAACGAACATAAGGAAGTGGATAGTCAATTCCTTTTTGCTCATATTGATTATCATATCTGCCTGGACCATAAGAGCAGGATACTTGAAAGGATATTTCTTTTTCGTAAAAGTCAGATCGATTAATATTTAAGCCCACAACCCCAACCAAAACAATTTTTCCCCTTTTTCTGCTCATTTGAGCAGCTTGTGAAATCACATCATTTGATTTGGTTGAAGCAGTAATCAGGACTCCATCCGCCCCTTGTTCTTTCGTTAATTCCATAACCGTTTTAACAGGGTCGCAATTTGATGGATTTATCGTTTTAATCCCCCATTCTTGCGCCAAATCACATTTGGATTGGTCTATATCAACACCAATAACCATACATCCATTTGCTTTTAGTAATTGACTAGTGATTAATCCAATTAGTCCAAGCCCAATTACAACGATGGATTCTCCTAAGTTAGGATTTAATAAACGAACGCCTTGTAAGCCTATTGAACCAATTATCGTAAATGTGGCATCTTCATTTGAAACTGAATCGGGAATCTTTGCTACTAAATTCCTTGGAACGGAAACCACTTCTGCGTGTGGACCATTTGATGCTACACGGTCACCAATTGCAAATTCCGACACACCTTCTCCTACTGCAATCACTTTACCTACATTGCAATAGCCTAATGGTAAGGGTTGCCCCAGTTTATTAAACACTGCATCCAGGGTTGGTAATAATCCATCGGTTTTTATTTTATCTAAGACTTGCTTGACTTTATCCGGTTGTTGGCGTGCTTTTTTGACTAAACTTGCTTTCCCAAATTCAACTAACATGCGCTCTGTGCCGAGTGAAACCAAACTATGTGTTGTTTGGATAAGAACTGAGCTATATCCAACATTGGGGGGAGGGAACTCTTCTAGTATAGTTTTCCCGGTTTTAAATGATTGTACGATTTGTTTCATTCGGAATGGGGGGGGGTAAATTTTATTAATGTACTTCTAAATTGAAGTTGGAATTTGGTTACCAATAAATTTATTGTTTAAATATCGACTAAATCTTTTTTCTATTAATTGATATGTAAATTCTGAAATAATCATTGTAATTAATAAAGAAAATCCAACAATACATAAAAAATTTAGCGCTTCATGTTCAATTAATCTATTTATATATATAGATGTGTATTCAATCACCAATAGGTGACTTAAAAAAACACTAAGGCTCCGTACCCCAAAATAAGATAATAATGAGTTTACTGAAACCATATTGGGGGATCGGGAAACTGCCAAAAACAATAAAATACTTACCTTATTAACTTCTGATACGAAGAACTTGAATCGGATTAATAAAAAGTAAGGGAATTAATATTACTGAAAATTTAATTAAATCACTTAATAGAGATCCTAATTCATGCTCAAATCTTAGTAGGTTGATCATTATATATATTCCAATTATTAATTGAGAACCCCTTTGAGGATTCTTAATAAACGTAGAGGCCAAAAAAATTAAAGGTGCAATTATAATTGCACAAAAAATAAAACCAAGAAGACCATAATTACCATAGGAATCAGTTAAAATAGATGAATAATAATCGTCTTCATCATATTTAAGGTATTTTTTTATAAGAAATCCTTTCGCGGTGGTTTGTCTTTGTTCTTTTAACTTTTTCACTTTCTCTGGGAAAAGGATTGGGCCATAAATAAATAAGAAAAAATTATCCCAGGCTTCACCATGTGCAAAGCCACGCTTAAAGGCGTGAGGGGTAATTTGAGCCATTAAGTCGATTCCATTAAGTCTCATCAACCATTGATTGGTTCCTTTTTGGTCATCATTGATTAAACTAATCGGATTTAGAGATTTTAAAGAAACAGCTTTTGTCCTATTGTATTCTGTTCGAGAATTAATAACAACGGTAAACAAATAAATGAGAAGAATTCCTAACCATTTTATATGGTTTTTCTTCATTTTGTTTATAAGGGTAAAGTTTTTTCTATTTCTAATTTGATAAAAATATACTCCAAAAATAACAAATACTAATATTGCGGATTCCAATCGACTATTTATCATTATATAAATTGTTATTATGGAACCAAAAACTAAAACAGACAAAAAAGAAAGTGTTTTTGTAAACGGGTTTTTTAAATAAAAAAAGGTGATAAGATTAATACTTAGTATTAAAACTCCTAACTTTTCAAAAGTCCTAAAGAGCGCCCAAACAGATGGTGGTAATGAAAGATACAAATTTGCCAGTCCTTTATGACCAATTCTTTTAAACCAAAGAGGATAATCTTGGAAGATATTTAAAATAAAAAAGATAATTAAAACACTAATTGTGAAAAATATTATAAATTTAAAGGGTTGAATCTTAATCTGCATTCTTGACATTTTAGAAAAAATTATAAATTTATTTTTCAATTTTAAATAAATAATAAATAATGGTATTTCGAATAATAAAACGCTGAATATTTGGATGAATAAATAATACTGTTTTAACATAAAATCTATGTTATACATTGTTAATGTTGGGGCTATGTGAATATATATAAAAATCTGAGACCAAATAAGAATAAAAAAATAATCACTCGTAAGATTTATTGCTTTTTTGACTACAAATAAGTAATAAAAGATGGAAAGTGATAAAAGCGATATGTACCAACTAATAACTACCATAATATTAAAAGATCATTAATTTTCTTGAATAAAAATATGTTATCAAAAAAAAGACTATATAGCCAAAAAGGGAACTATAAGCTGCACCCATATATCCATATTGGGGAATAAAAAATAAATTTAAACCCACATTTGTAGCAGCTGCAATTAAATAGCAAAGCAATAATTTTTTTGTTTCTTTTTTAATTGTAAAAACTTCCGTATAAACGTTCGCTAATCCAATAAATAACGCACCAATGACAATATATGGCATGGCGGTATAACCCGGCAAATATGCCTTAGAAAATAATATTTCTGTAATTGATTTACCCAAGAGAATAATAGCTAAAGAAACAGGAATAGCAATTAATAAATATAATTTGACGATCTTCTGCATCATTGGCTTCACAGCTTTCTCACCCTCGTTTTCCCAGAGTCTAAATATAATAGGAACAAATCCCATCGTCAATGTATAAGAAATCAGAAATATGCTTTTTTCTGAAATATTGTATATAGCAGAATATATTCCGACTGCTTCGTTTCCTGTAAAAAATTTAATCAAAAAACGATCTGAAGTACTCATTACCCAAGTGAGGATATTTATCCCCAGAATAGGGAGCCCATAAGAAATCAATTTTAAGTTAAACTCTTTATTCTTTTGGTTTAATAATAATTTAATATTCATACTCGTTTTGATATATTTAAACCAAAATATTGGCATAAATACTAAAGTAATTATTATCTGCCCCCAAATAAAGCCTTCTACTCCAGTTTTAATCATTGAGATAAAAATAACACCCAATATAAGACCTCCAAATCCTTGGGCTATAGAATATATTAAATATTTATTTGGTCTACGCTGTGCTCTTAAAACACTTAAAAATAATCTATCCATTGCTAACGTTGCAGAAAAAGGACCACCTGCTAATAGAATACTGAAGAATCCAGGAGTGATAAATGATTTTAAACTATAAATAACAACAAACCAAACAATGGTCATAAACACAATTGACTTTATCGCAAAAATCATCACATAATTCTCAACAAAACCTGCGACATTCTTTTTTTCATATTCTGGTATAAACCGCACTATAGTAGCTGAAATCCAAGAAATAGAAAACATTACAATCAATAATACTGCACCATATACAATTGCATAATCGCCAAAAATTCCTGGCCCATAATAACTTGCGATCAGCGGTGTTTTTATAAGTTCCACCAAAGCCACGATAGCCATTCCTATAAAATATTTCCCAGAATCAACAATTATGTCTTTAAGCATTACTTGATAATAATTGTAATACTTTGGAATAATTATATTCCCAAGTGTATTGTTTCAATAATTGTTTTTCGATTTTCAATGGCGGAGTTAAGTTTTCACTTATTATTCTCTCCATTGCATTTATAACTGAATTAATATTGGGTTTAACCATTACAACATTTTCCTTGTTGGATAACCAACTATCAATTTCAGTATCAACAGATAAAATGATTTTTTTTCCCAAACACAATGCCTCATAAAAAACTATATTAAAATCCGCTACATCTAATTGCAAAAACACATCGCACATTGAATAGTAATCCCAAAGGTCAATATCGGGAATATAGCCAATAAAATATACTTTGTTTTTCATACCTAAATTATCAACCAATTCTTCTAAATACTTTTTATGGAAGCCTGTTCCCCCAATAACTAAAAATGCAGTACTGTTTTTAGTTGAAATCGCTTTAAAACTATGGATACATAATTCAACGTTTTTTTTTGGCACTAGCCTCGATAAACTGAAAAACATTGGGCCATCTGGTAATCCAAATTTGTTTCTAATTTTTTTATTTTCTTTATAATTCAGTATTTCAAGGGGAACGGCTCCTTTAAAAACATGGGCTTTTTTATTATATAGCTTTTGAACTTCCCATTTCACTTGGCGAGATAATACAAAAATTGGTGAGGTCTTCTTTACAAAGTAGTATCGCATAAAGGCTATAATCTCATTTCCTAATCGTTTTTTTAAACTAATAATATGTTTAGTAGCGGGGTTCTCCTTTTTATATCCTTCCATACTATTCCGGATTAGAGAAAATTGCTTTTTGAAGATAAATGCATATTTAGTTAAATCATTTTTAAACTGAAACATTTGACCAAAGATAAAAAGAGCAATTGGAATTTTTATAAAAACCAACGCCAAATTAATAAATATTGCATTGTTTTCACTTTGGACAATTATATAGTCGGGGTTAATCAATTTAATTGTTTTTCGAGTAAAATGTAATTTTTTGAAAAATTCTAAAATATTATTATATGAATTACTCATACCATAGTAGACAGTATCAATATTGTCATATCTATTATTAAAAAGATCCCTTTTTGCAGTTTCTAGTGTAAGCACTTTTACTCTAATGCCCCTATTAATGAAAAATGATGCACCTTCGAAAAGAAGCCTCTCGCCTCCACCTGACTGAGATAGTGTACTTACAAACCAAACAATGGAGTTAATTTTATTTGATTTCCTCTTATTCAAACTATTAAGCTAAATGATAGTAATTATATATTTTTCTTATATAAAAATAGATTTTAAATGATTACATATATTTTCAATCTGTAAGCTTGAAAGATTTAATCCTGATGGCAAGTAAAACCCCATTTGGGACATGTTTTCAGAAACCGGATAAGAATCACGATAAAATGCAAATTTATTTTTAAAATATGGCTGGAGATGTAATGGATAAAAAAATGGGCGTGTCCCAATTCCTAATTCTTGAAGTTGCCCCATTATTTTTTTTGCATTATTTTTTGCATTATTTTTTAATACAATACCAAAAACCCAATAAATATTTTTTGCATAGCTTGTTTCTTCTAACGGTACCTGAATTTGTTTCATCTCTTTTAAGCTGTCCGTATAGAATTTCCCCATTTTTCGTTTTTTTTCAACAAATTTATCTAATTGTTCTAGCTGAGCTAGGCCAAGAGCCGCTTGCAAATTTGTCATGCGATAATTCCATCCTAATTCTTTGTGCACAAAACGCTGTTTTTTTTGAAAACAAAGATTGCGCAAGCTTTGACACTTTTTTGCAAGCTCATTATTATTTGTCACAACCATACCTCCTTCTCCAGTGGTAATATGCTTGTTCGGGTAAAAACTAAAAATGCTAACATCTCCATAACTTCCACAGGGCTTACCTTTATATGTTTGTCCAATCATTTCTGCAGCATCCTCGATAATTTTCAATTTATATTTTCTTGCAAGTTTAAGTACAGGATCAATGTCCACTGGTAGACCATAAATGTGCACAACCATTATAGCTTTTGTTCGTTTGGTAATTTTATCCTCAATTTGGCTTATATCCATATTCCAAGTAATGGGCTCGCTATCAACAAATACGGGTGTTGCTCCAGAACGAATAATTTGATGAATACAGGAAATAATTGTAAATGTAGGCAAAATAACTTCGTCGCCCTTACCAATTCCCAATGCTTCCACAGCAATATCTAATGCAGCAGTTCCGCTAGAAACAGCGACTCCATATTTTCTATTAACTATACGGCTTAAATCAGCCTCAAATCTTTCCACAAATGGACCTTCAGACGATATCCAACCCGTATCGATACACTCATTAATGTATTTTTTTTCATTGCCTGAAAGCAAGGGTGTGTTAACGGGGATAAATCTATTATTCATATTTTTCTTATAACCCAAACTACATTCCAACTATTAAAATCTGGTGTTTTGTTCCCCATCCATTCACATTTGCTTTCTATCGAAAAACCAACTGAATCACATATCATTTCTAATTCCGAATCAAACAAATATCGCATTTTGTGTACCTCTTGTTTTCTTGTCGTACCTCCCTTTTTGTTTTCAATAAAAATATCATAATTAACATCAACCGTATTTTTTTGCGGATAAAAGGCTGGCTCTGCAAATCTAGTAACTTTTATAGATGAATTTTCAAGTCGTTTCAACCGCACACTTGGTATATCTGTCAAAACAGCAGGACCATACCAAAAGTCAAAAATAAACACCCCACCCCTATTCAAGTGGTCTCTAGCTACTTCAAATGTTTTAATCAAATCCTTATTTGAATTTTGATAGCTAACAACATGAAACAGGGAGACCACAACATCAAACTTCTCGCTTAAAGCTAAGTTTGAGATATTAGATAAGCTAAAGCTTAATTTATCTTCCTTGCTCTGTCTCCTTTTCTCCGCCTCTTTAAGCATCTCCTCGCTTAAATCAACTCCATGCACTTTGTAACCTTGATCACAAAAAAGCTCGGCATGCTTCCCAGTACCACAGCCCAAATCAAGCATGGTCTTACTATTGCACCTTCCGAATTCTTGGATTAAATTATCCACGTAGTTGGTTTCAGCCAAATAGTCCTTATCTTGGTATAATAAGTCGTAGTATTGTGAATATAAATTTCCAAACTGCCCCATCAGAAAACTCCTTATAAAAAATACCTATAAAATATATTTATCAAACTCTTGGCCAAAGTAGGGACCCTGTTTTAATTCAAAATATTTAGTGTCTTTGTGAATAGTAATTTTATGGCCGCCAACAAACTGCAATAAAGCTTGATTGTTTGTTAGCTCCACTGTGTCAATGTAACTCTCATTTTCGTCGTAAATCTCAATAGTCATTCTTCCTTGAATAACGAATAAAAACTCTGAGGTGGTGTCAATAACTCGCTCAACTCTTTTGTGCATATGGGGAGTGACTACTTTTTCGACATCGGTTTCACAAAATCCAAATTGAAAGGCACAATCATCTGGCGTAGGAAAATCAACACCTTCAGCAACATTCATGTCATATATTTGGCCTATTAAAATATCGTTTTTTGTTATATTACTAACCACAGCACCCCCTACTCGAAATTATTCTTAATGTGGTACCCGCCCTCTTTTAAGTACTTCTCCTTAGTCATCAAATTCACATCCGACTCCATCATATCATGTACAACATCAGCCAAACTATGCTCAGCAACCCAACCTAACTTATCTTTAGCTTTTGTCGGATCACCTATAAGCAACTCAACTTCAGTCGGTCTAAAATATCCGGGATCAACCACCAGCACTTCTTTGCCCTCTGCTAATTGATACTTCGGGTTACTGCAAGATTTGACAAATCCTTTTTCGTTAACACCTTCGCCTCTAAATTCTAGTTCAATGCCTACATATGCAAAAGACATTTTGACAAAGTCTCTGACGGTCGTTGTGACCCCAGTGGCAATAACCCAGTCTTCAGGCTTGTCAGCTTGCAAAATCATCCACATTATCCGAACATAGTCTTTCGCATGCCCCCAATCCCTTTGAGCATTTAGATTTCCGAGGAAAATTTTGTCTTGTAAGCCCAAAACAATTTTTGAAACCGCTCTAGTAATTTTTCTAGTAACAAAAGTTTCCCCTCTAATAGGTGATTCGTGGTTAAACAAAATGCCATTACAGGCAAACATATCGTAGGCCTCCCTGTAATTAACAGTAATCCAGTAGCCGTACAATTTCGCCACAGCATAAGGACTTCTTGGATAAAAAGGAGTCTTCTCGGTTTGAGGAATTTCTTGAGCTTCTCCATACAACTCAGATGTTGATGCCTGATAAATACGCACTTTATCAGACATTCCTAACAATCTTACCGCCTCAAGAACTCGCAAGGTTCCTGTGCCAACAACATCAGCAACATATTCAGGCGTTTCAAAGCTAACCGCAACATGACTCATAGCGGCTAAATTATATATTTCGTCTGGTTGCGTATCCTTTATCACTTTTGTGATGCTCATACTGTCAGACATATCAGCATAATGAAGGAAAAAGTGCACATTCTTCTCATGTGGATCACGATAAAGATGATCTATCCGTTCGGTGTTAAAAATTGATATTCTTCTTCTTAACCCGTGAACTTCATAACCCTTTTCAAGTAAAAATTCTGCAAGATATGCGCCATCTTGCCCTGTTATTCCTGTAATTAATGCTATTTTCATAATATTTTTGTCATTTTATGTTTTATCCTTATTTGAACATTAAATTTATGCCCGAAATACTTTGTCTGTTTTATTAAAAGTTCCTCGCGTATCTACAATCAATTTGGACTCTTTCGCAATAAGTTCATAATTAAAGTCGTCGTGATTTGTTGATAAAACAATCAAATCAAATGAATGAATATTTTCAGGTGTAAGATCAACGCTTCTCAAATCGCAATCAAACTTTCTGGTTTTGGGTGTTGTTGAGAAGTAAGGATCAGAATATTGAACTTCTGCACCTTTTCTTAGAAGTAATTCGATCATAGTAAATGATGGCGATTCTCGACTATCGTCTACATTTTTCTTATAGGCCAACCCCAGCACAAGTATTTTGCTACCTTTAATAGATTTACCAACCCAATTTAAAGCATCGCCCACCTTTTGAACTACATATTTAGGCATGTTGGTATTGATTTCACCTGCGAGCTCAATGAAGCGAGTGTTCATACCCACTTCTTTTGCTTTCCAAGTGAGGTAAAATGGATCGATAGGAATACAATGACCACCGAGACCGGGCCCGGGGTAGTAGGGGGTAAAGCCGAAAGGTTTAGTGGCGGCAGCGTTAATGACTTCATAAATATCAATATCCATTTTGTCAGCCACCATTTTGAGTTCGTTTACCAAACCAATATTGACAGCGCGATGGATATTTTCCATTATTTTTGTCATTTCGGCAACTTTAGGTGAAGACACAGGGACGGTTTGATCCACAATTTGGTCATAGAGTGTTTTTGTTAATTCCAGGCCGTTCTCAGTTACACCACTAACGACCTTTGGGGTGGTTTTAGTGGTGAAGTCTTTGTTGCCGGGATCTTCGCGTTCGGGGGAATAACCGATATAAAAATTCTCTCCAATAGAGAATTTTTTATTGACTATTTTGGCCCTCCTACGCTGAAGCTCCGGCGGGTGAAATTGACTATTTTCTATTGACTCAGCATCGCTTCCGCTGTGCCGGACAGGCGTGTGATGTGTGTTGTGTGATGAGTCAGGGATTGATTCGATGAAAGGAACGAGGATTTCTTCCGTCGTGCCGGGGTAGGTGGTGCTTTCTAAAATTAATAGTTGATTCTCTTTTAAATAAGGTTTGATGTTTTCAAGTGTCCTATGGATATAGCTTAAGTCTGGTTCATTGTGGACGCCGAGTGGTGTGGGGACGCAAATGATTATCACATCTATATTGGCAATTTCACTGAAATCTGTTGTGGCCGTAAAACCGGAGTTAACTGCAGCTTTGATTTTTTCTTCCTGAATGTGCTTAATGTAGGTTTGCCCATTGTTGAGCTTTTGTACCTTTTCTTCATCAATGTCAAAGCCGACAGTTTTGAAGTTTTCTTCATAAAAACGGATTGCCAATGGCAGACCGACGTAGCCGAGGCCGATTACTCCGATTGTTGATTTATGATTGTTAATTTTGGATTTCAAACTTTTCATTAGATTATGACCGGTGAGTTATGAATAGTGAATAGAAAAAACAAAAACAAATTAATTTTTTTGGCGGGATAGGTGCATAAACAACCAAGATGAAAACAGAAAAATAATCAAGTAAATAGTGTTTATGATTAAATGAATTGGGGAATACATACCGAAGTAAACTGGATTAGAGGATTGGGTGCCCAAGAATAACGGGAGGCCAACTAACATAAATCCACTAACGATGCCGACAATGCGACGGTCTTTGAATAGATCTTTTATTTTTTTCTTTAAGAAATGTTTTATTCTTCGAAGCTTTTTTCGCTCTTCCATATCTTTGTTGTCCAAGTAAGAACGAATAAATCCTATCATTATGCCCGAACAACCACCAAGGAAGAATGATAAAATTACACTTAATATTAAATTCTTATTGGATGGTTTAAACGCAACTGTTGGCCTATCCAGCACCTGCACTACAGACGTTTCTTGCACTTCTTCAATTTTGGCCAACTCTAATTGTTGCTTTAGGGTCAAATAAATCCCTTTTTGTACTTCTACATCGCGCTCGAGTCTTTCTTGGTCCAACTGCAATGCGGGGGACGATATTTGTCGATTGCGTTCATTAAAGTCTTTTAATGCTTGTTCTGATCCTTCTAAATCACCCTCGACAGATGCAATACGGTTTTCAATAAAGGTATTTTTTTGGCTGACGGATTCGCTTTTAAAATACCGATTTAATGCTTTCAGCTCAGCCAACACCACATCAGCCAACTCTTTTGCAAATATGGGGTCTTCTGCTGTGACCTTTATAACGCTAAATGTGAATTTGGCGTCTTGATCAAAAACCAGAACATCACCATTGAGTTTATTTATCGCATCTGTAATTAATCGATCTCTCCCAACCTTAGTCGCTTTGTTGCCATGAGTGAGAATGGCCAATAGGGATAGTTTTTTACCATATTTATCTAAATAAAATTCTTTATCCAGAATTTTTTCTGCAAAAGTTCGACTGCGGAGTAATTCGGGGTATAATGACGGACTGGAAAGATCTGCCGTGGTACCCATAGGAACGTTTACGCCAAATTGAGAGGCCAAACCAGCGAGGCCGCCTAAATTACCCATTTTGTTCTCCGGCAATAGCACTGTGGCCCAACTAACATACTGAGGCTGTTGGATAAATTGGACATAAGTAAATGTGAGAAAAACAGAAATAAACGTGGTTAAAACGATGACCTTAAGTTGCTCCGCCATTGTTAGGAGGATGTCGGATAAGGAGATCGTATCCTCTTCGTAGATACTCGGTGAAGCGTAATGCGTGATGGGTGATGAGTATATTGGGGGTTTAGCTGATGTTTCGGGA
>CEQE01015951.1_pt1 | contig 11741 bp, 13 predicted proteins | sample 356201 | NCBI WGS metagenome assembly CEQE01 (sample SAMEA2619970, study PRJEB7988) | marine metagenome | biome: marine biome (ENVO:00000447); feature: mesopelagic zone (ENVO:00000213) & marine oxygen minimum zone (ENVO:01000065); material: "saline water (ENVO:00002010), including plankton...
CTGATTTTAGTGTCATTATGGTTGTGGGTATTTGTCCAGATAATAACCTCTACGTCTTTGAATATGAAAGACACAGAAGTATACCAACAGTGGGTTCAAAATCATTCACTGGGGATTTCATAAATAAGAAGGGTGTTGTGGATTATATAATTAGTCTTTATGATAAGTATCATTGTACTAGTGCAACAGTTGAAGATGTAGCTATGAATAGGAGCATATTCCAATCTTTGAATGACGAGAGAAGAAGACTAAATAGATTTGACTTAGCAGTAATTTCTGAAAAACCAGGGGGTGCACAGAAAAGAAATCGTATATATAGTGGTCTATCGGGAAGATTCAGCATGGGTACTGTACATTTGAGGGACAATCACTTTGATTTGGTACGGGAAGTGCTTACATTCGGACCAAGAATGGCGCATGATGACACCATAGAAGCTCTTTATTATGCCAATGTTCACGCATTTGCTCCCAATATGAAGAGAAACGAGAAAGAAAAGACATGGGTGAAGCCTGTTCGTAAGGCAAAGCCCTGGATTGTAGCATAAATGCCAGAAACTGGAGTTCCAAAGAATTTGCATAGGTCATTAGACTTATTGGGTCTAGCACCTGGTGGAATGCCTTTTGATATGTTAAATGCAGCTCTATATGCAAAAGAACGTAAGTGGGGCCCTAGTTTATGGTCTTTAGCTGCTGCTGTTCCTTTTGCTGGGACTGCTGTGGGTCTTGCAAAGATTTCAAGAGAGGCTATAGAGATTGGCCCTTTTTATAGAAAACTTTTAAGGGAGGCTGAAAGCAAGGGATTTTTCAAGGGTGAGGTTCCCGAAGCATTTTCTGCTGATACATATTTGACAACTTTTCGGACTAAGAAGGGATTAGCCAACTGGCAAAAGCGACTTGAAAGAGAGTTTGGTGGAGGGAAAAAACTTAAAACATTTGAAAAATATAAACCCGTGAGAACTGCTGGTGGAGCACAGGAAGGGATGATTGGTACTCAGAGAGTTCCAGAGGCAGCACAGAGAACGGTTGTAAAAGCAGTAAGAGACCCGAGAAGTAGGAAAGTATCTACGGATGTTGGATTTTCAAGAAAGACGCCAGCGGAACAAAGAAGTATAGTTAGAGAAGAAAAGGAAACTATGCGGCTCCTTGATAGAGAGAAAAAGAGAAAGAGAAGACGTGGCTACTAGAGATGAAATGACTAGTAATCCTGCTAGGGCATCATTGCCCTCTATGGAGAGTAGAACTCTACAGGGAAGAGATAATGCTGATACGTATAAAGGTGGAGCTAAATCGTTTTGGCAAACCTTTGTTGGAGATGATACACACAGGAACAGGCTTCGCGTTGTTAAAGGCTCTTATGATAAGAAGTATTTTCCCAAAATAAAGGATATTTAAAATGGTACAACGAAAAGCACAAGGGCATCAACATACTAAGAAAGAGTTAGCAAGAGCGGAAGAGTTATTTCGCAAGTATAACAATGATATGCTAAGAAGAAATGTAGAAGGAATTTATAATCATGCTAGGCATCAAGCTCCGTCTACAAATGCTAACTTTCATCGTGGGTATCAGCGTAACCCACAACAGCCAAATCCATATGGTTCTGTTATTGATGGTCATCAAGACCCAGAACTATTAAGCTTTGCAGAAAAGGAAACTGCACGGCTTAGGAAACTTCTGCCGCAAGCAGCAACAGATTTCATGAAAGAGTATGAAGGATTTTATGGGGATATAGGAGGAAAGGGGACTGCGTGGATGGAGTCAACATCGGAGGATTTTTGGGAGTTCTTTTTTGAAAAGAACGCTGGAGATATTCATGGGAAACTTAAAAAAGCAGGAGTGGATGTGTGGGATGGAAAACATGCTCTATATGATTCTTCTGGTAAGTATATAGATAAGGACGCATCAGGCAGAATTATGGATGTACTGAAAGATAAGAAACTTTAATTAATGCCTAGATTCGGGAAAAGGTCAAAGAAGAGATTAGCAACTTGTGATATAAAGTTGCAGAAGTTATTTGAGGAAGTAGTGAAGCATTTTGATTGTACAGTAATACAAGGGCACAGAGGTGAAAAAGAACAAAATCAAGCCTATGACGCGGGACGAAGTAAGCTTCGTTATCCTGATGGTAAGCATAATGCTAGTCCTTCAAGAGCCGTGGACGTGGCTCCTTACCCCGTGGACTGGGAAGACCGTGATAGGTTTCATTACTTTAGTGGTTTTGTTATGGGCATGGCGACAAGGCTTGAAAAGAAAGTTCCAACCTTAAAACTCCGATGGGGAGGGGACTGGGACCAAGACACCGAAGTTAAAGATAATAGGTTTGATGATTTAGTTCACTTTGAGTTAGTGGGAGAAGAGTAATATGCCTAGAATCTCTGATAAGAAAAAAGCAGAAATTAATGCGGAGCTTTGGAGAAGAGCTAATGGAACAAAACGTCAGCGGTGGCAAAGTATACAACAACAAGCTTATGATTTTTATTTAGACCAGCAACTAACTGCTGATGAAGAATCCTCTCTACAGGATGCAGGAATGCCTACTTTTACTATTAATAGGATTACTCCTGTTATTGAGATGATGAAGTATTTCGTAACAGCTAAGAATCCTAGATGGCAAGCTGTTGGCGCTGAGGGAAGTGATACTGATGTGGCAGCTGTTCATTCAGATATAGCTGATTATTGTTGGCATCAGTCTAATGGACATTCGCTTTATTCTCATGTTATTCAAGATGCTTTAACAAAAAGTATAGGGTATTTTCTTATAGATGTTGACCCCGACATGGATAGGGGAATGGGAGAAGTTGTATTTAAGAGAGTTGATCCCTTTGATGTATTTGTTGATCCGATGAGTACTGATTTTCTCTTCAGAGATGCTGCTTATGTGATAATAAAGAAAGACGTAGCTAAGCAGTTTCTTATGTCTCTATATCCAGACATGAAAAGAAAGATTAAGAAGGCTTCTGGTAGTCCAGAGATTGGGAATGTTTTCTCCATGAGAAGTGTTTCAAGTTCTACTACAATACAAGAACCAGATGTAGGAGGTGAAGCTTATGACCCTCTGACAGCGGAAGAGGATGATATAATAGATTATTATGAAGTCTATAGAAAGATAAAAGTTCCCTTTTATAATATTTTCGTGAATGTCCCTCCATCTGAGCAAGAGATGGATGCTATTAAGGCAGAAGCTAAAGAACAGCTAACAATGTTTATGAAGGAAGTGGAAGTTGGATTAAAAGAAAAAGAACAATCTTTGATGATGGCTGTTGAGCGTGGGGAAATGATAGAAGAAAGAGCAAAGCTTGAGATGGAAAAGGCGAAAGCTGAAGCTAAGGATGCCATCCAACAGCAAGAACAAGTTATCATGTCTAAGATTATAGAGAGGGAAAGTAGAGTTGAGAACACAGTTGTTTCAGAGTTAGAATTTAAAGCTTTACAGGAATCTGCGGAGTTTAATAAGAATCTAGTAGAATCTGTTAAATTTTATGATACCCGTGTAAACTTATCATGTTCTATTGGGGATGTGATATTGTATGAATACGTTCTTCCCTGTACGCAGTATCCTATTATTCCATTAATGTATCAATGGACTGGAACACCATTTCCCGTTAGTGCTGTTACTCCATTAGTCGGTAAACAACAAGAATTAAATAAAGCTCATCAGATAATGATTCACAATGCAAACTTATCATCTAATCTGAGATGGCTATATGAAGAAGGATCAGTACCAGAAGATGAGTGGGAACAGTATTCTTCAGCACCAGGTGCTTTATTAAAGTATAGGCAGGGGTTTACTCCTCCAGTTCCTGTCCAGCCTCTTCCTCTTAATCAGGCTTTTTTCCAATTAACGACAGTAGGAAGACAGGATATGGAATACTTATCAGGTATTTATTCTTCTATGCAAGGTGATGTTGGACAACAGCATGAAACTTATAGAGGATTATTACAGGCTGATGAGTATGGTACTAGGAGAATAAAAGCATGGATGGAAAGCACTGTTGAGCCAGCATTAGAACATTTAGGGACAGTATTTAAGGAAATGGCACAAAATGCTTATACGGCACAGAAAGTATTTAGAATAGTTCAACCTAGTGCTTTACAGGATCAGAAAGAAGTGGAAATTAACATACCTATTTACAATGATTTTGGTCAGGCAATTTCAAAGTGGAAAGATTATGGAACTGCGAAATTTGATGTGAGAATTGTATCTGGCTCCACTCTACCTGTTAATAGATGGGCATTATTAGAGGAATACTTCAGATGGTATCAAGCAGGACTTATAGATGATATTGCCATGTTAGCGGAAACAGATGTTCGTGGAAAAGAAAATATTATGAAAAGAAAATCTATCTACGCTCAGCTCAAGAATCAAGTAGCTGAGATGGAAGAAGCCCTAAAGGACAGAGAGGGCACGATTGAGACTTTATCTAGGCAAGTCGTACAGGCTGGCATTAAAGATAAGGTAAGAGAAGCAGACAAGGAGATTTCTTCCGAGTCTATGAAGACTGAAGCACAGCAGAAATACCTTCGCGACACGTTACGTACTCAAGTTGACAGTACCCGAAAGGACCTGGAACGTGAGAAAAACGTAGCAGTGAAGGAATTTAAGCTTGGGCTAAAGGAAGCAAAAAACACTTGATTTGTAAACATACTGTTCATAAGATAAGGAGAGTCTAAATTATGGCAGAAGAACAAGCAGATAACCTAGGAGAACAGGTACTTGGTACAGGTGATTCTAGTCCTGGAGATTTGCCAGCCGAAGATTTCTTTGCAGCTCTAGACAGACAAGTCAACAAAGGAATCTTAGATGACTCGGCTATGGAAGCTCAGGAACAGACAACCTCTCAGGAGCAAACAGCAAACACTGTTGATGAGAGCGCTGTAGAAGAGCACGATTGGCAGAAAAGATATGCGGATTCAAGCTCAGAAGCTCAGCGGATTAACTCCCGACTGAAAGAACTTGAACCTTACGCACCTATCTTAGATGCTATGAAAGAAGACCCTAATTTAATTACGCATGTGCGTGGTTATTTTGAGGGCGGTGGTTCAACACCCAGCTCTTTAAAGGAGAAACTTGAATTGGATGAAGATTTTATTTTTGATGCTGATGAAGCAGTAAGAAATCCAAAATCTGACTCTTCCAAAGTACTCGGTGCTACTATTGATGGTATAGTACAGAAGAGACTTGGCGATTTTGCTACTAAGCAACGAGCAGAAAGTCAAAAGACAGAAGATAGAAGTGCTTTTATGGAAAGGCATGAATTATCATCTGACCAGATGGCTGATATTGTAGAGTTTGCTAAAAGTAGGGCGCTTAGTCTTGATGATATATACTATCTTTATAATAGGGAAGGCAGAGAAAGGAATATTGCTCAAAGTGCAAAAAATGAGATGGTAAACCAAATGAAGAATGTTCGTCAAAAACCTATTAGCGCAGCCTCATCTGGTTCTATGGATGTGGAAATTAGTGCTGATGACCAGGTATTTGATGCCCTCTTAAAAGCTGGTGATGTTGAGGAATTGTTAACAGCCTAAACTAAGAGGTAACTAAAATGGCGGTACATACAGCGACCCCTAAGTTTCTTAGTTCTTCAACTAATCAAACGCAATCGGGAACAGGAGTAGTAGATGGCTCAGGCCTGTCTACTGGTGACCTGAGGCGGCGATACGATTTCTCTGAAAGGTTTACTGAACTTTCTATTAGTCAAACGCCTTTTTTCAGACTTGTCTCGCAAATTGCCAAATCCCCTACGGATGATCCCCAGTTTAAGTATACTGAGAAACGTGGTTCAATCCACAAACGATACGCATACGTTGTCGGTTTTGATGACGATGGCGGTGCCAAATTCAATCAAGCTACTTTAACAGCTCAGAATGATGGCGGCACAGATATAGAAGCAGGTGATGTCCTGAGACTGTATATGGCTACTGATTACAAATCAGATGGTAATATTCAGAATATCTCAGGTCAAGCAACTGGTGCTATTGGAGTAGGTTCTGCAGGAACAGCTCCTGATTTCTTCCTAACTAATCAGATTGTAAAAATCAATCTGTCGGAAACTGATGGCGGTGACACGTCAATTAGCGATTATATCCTAATGCGAGTCACAGCGGTTGGTGCTAAGATAGACGTTGGAACTGATGCTAGTAATGTAACAGGTAGTCAAACACTAACTGGTGCAGTAGATGTTAGGCGAATTGATGGAACTGTTGTCAGAGCTGTCTCAACATCAGCGGCTAAGGAGCTAACTTCATTCTCAAGTAATGCACCTGACTTAACTGTTTATAACGAAGACATCGCTACTTCTCTAGAAGCAAAGCGTTGTCATGTTGTAGGCTCAGCCTATGCTGAAGGTTCTAGTCTTTCGGATGAGACTTGGAACGATAACCCATACAGTACGTCATATGGACAGACTCAGATTTTCAGAACTGAGTTTGGTATGACGAACACTGCAAGAGCAACTGCTCTTAAATACGAACCCAACGAATGGGCACGTATTTGGAGAGATAAGTTGGTTGAGCATAAGTGGGATATTGAGCAAGCAGCTCTATTCAGTAAGCAGACCTCAACTGGTAGTTCAAACAGTACTGTGTATTACACACAGGGAGCCATTGACTTTGTTGGTCTATCGGGAAATAGCTTCAGTCTTAATCTTGCGACTAAGACAAGCGATGATTTCCTTGATGACATGAGCAAATATATGGACCCGAGGTATAACAGTGGCTCAGCTTCTGTTTACTTCTGCGATACGGCTACATACAACTGGCTATTAAAAGTCGGTAGTGGTAGTCATAACGCCATGTTTGCAAACATCGTTCATGACAGCCAGGATAACTATGCTGGTCGTTTTGACTTTGCAGTTGCAGGAAAGAAGAGCCTATTCGGGCTTGACCTTACTACAATAAGCACTCCTTACGGGGACATATCAGTCTCTCGTTGTATTTCACTAGACCATAGTGCTGTGAAGATTCTTGGAGTCAACATGAAGCACGTGAAATATCGTCCTCTTGTTGGCAACGGAGTCAACAGAGACACTGCGGTTTACGTGGGTGTTCAGTCTCTAGAGAACACAGGTACAGACAAACGAGTTGACATGATTCTCACCGAAGGTGGGTTTGAGTGGTCAATGCCAGAAGCTCACGCTATCTGGAAATAATAGGGAATTTTAGGAAGACCCTGGTGGTTTACTCCTTCTTACCATCGGGGTCTCCCTTCCCTTATAGAAATGGCACGTAAGCTTTGGCAAAAAGTAGAGGATATAACAGGTAACGGCACAAAATCCCGTGTACTTATCGGGAATATCAATTCAGCAACGAAATGGTTAGTTTCAAGTTTACCTGAGAAATTTCTCTGGAGTGTAGCAAGTGAACAAGAGGTTACTGGGTGGGCATCTAGTGCAGCAGCCAGCACTTCCTTGTCAGAGGGTACTACAGTTGGTACTACTTACGATAAGATTTTAGCGGTTTATCGCAACAACGGCACTGATTCCAATTCTAATCCCAAGCGTCAGTTATGTGCTGAAGTACCTGATAAGATTATATATGCTGGGGAAGATTCTTCTAGCTTATTTCACCCAACTAAGATGTTTCCCAAGTTTTACAAGCTTCGTGGAAGAGTATATATAAAACCTGCTCCAGACTATAATTCAAGTACTAATGACCAGACATACACAAAGCCTGGTGCTTCTAGTACTACAACAGTAGAAGATGGCGAGGGTGATAAAGGAGTTATTGTATTTGCAGCTCCCCCAGAGATAGATGAGAATACAGATAGTTGGGTATTAGTAGAATGGGAGAACGTAGTTTTAATGTATGCAGCTTCTCTAGATTGTTTTAGAAATGCAGGAACATTACGTGAGAAAGCGGAAACTGAGTTAGCATTGGTAGTAGATACATCTACAGGTCTCTTAAAGTCTTATGAGGATGCGGTTGGTTCATATGTATCCCCCACAGCCCCAGTTCTTCCATCATTTAGTTTTTCGGGGTCACTTCCCGTATTTGATACTACATTAGAGTTTGACCCTACGGCTATGGGGTCTTTACCATCTTATGTATCGGAGATAATGACATCGCTTCCAACATTGTCGGTATCGGATACTATTAGTGGATTTCCTACACTAACAGCCTCAGATTTTCCGACATATGTTGCTCCTGTCCCTCCTGCATCTCCGAACTTTTCTTATACTGTGCCCAGCTCATATACGTTACCCTCTAGTGGAATAACAATATCTTCTAGTTTGCCAACATTTGTTCCTCCGACTCCACCTACTGTATCATCTGATGTAGCTACTTTGCTTTCAAATGCAAAGTCCTTTATTACATCTACTCTTGCAGACGGTGCTAGTAATACTGCAGATTCATTTATTAAGCATTTTACTGATGAGGATGCTGAAATGGCAAATATGTCAGCTCAGGGAGCACAAACAGAACTTGCTACAGCAGCTCAGAACCTTAGCAAGTTTCAACATGAAGTAGGTAAGTACTCACAAGAAGTACAAGCCCAAACACAGAAAGTAACACAAGATATTGCAAAATACAATGCAGAGGTGCAGAGTGATGTACAGAATGCACAGGTATTGTTAAACTCATATGCATCTGAGCAAAAAGATAAAGACAAAGATTTAGAAGCATCAATACAAGACTATACTCAGACACTTTCCAAGTATCAAGCTGATGTAAATGCTGAAACATCTAGATTCTCTGGTATTTTACAGAAAGTTGTTCAACAGTATTCTACAGAAGCAGATAAGCTTATTGCACAATACGGAGCTGAAACTGGTGCTAATACTCAGGAGTTCACAGCTAAGGTTGGTGCATATGTGAATGAGTTCCAGGCGAAAGTACAACAAGCTATACAAAAGTATCAGGCTGAAGTAAGAACAGCGATAGATGTATTTAATGCAAAACTTCAAGCAACAGTACAAGAGTATAGTGCAAAAGTTCAGACGTATGTATCTGAGAATCAGCTTAGACTTACAGAATATCAGAACAAAGCACAACAAGAAATATCTAAATATCAAGCTGTAGTAGCTGGTGAATCAGCAAAGTTTCAAGGAGGTTTGGCTAAAGCTAAGAGGTTCTTTGAGACTTCTCAAGCAAGGTCTGGCTCAGCTGGTATATATTTACAAGATGCGCAAGCTGAATTTCAGAGAGCGGTTACATTATATCAATGGGCTGTAAATGAATTAGGAGCTGCCACAGGTGCATCCGCAGCACCACCGCAGCAACAGACGGAACAACGCGGAGAGGAGAACGCAAGTACGTAATGGCTGCAGGTCGCTCTAGGTTGTTCGGTAAAATAGGAGGTGCAGACACTGATGCCATTAGAGCTGCTGAAAGTGAACAATCTTTAAGAGTAAAAAACCTTCTTGCTGGCGCCTCTGGCCCTCTTGGTAATCCTTTTATACAGAAGCTTGGAGCGACTCTTTTAGGACAATTAAATCAGCCTCTAAGTGAGTTTGAGCCTATGTTAAGAGGAGATGAAGAAGAATATAGTAATTATGGAGAAGGATGGAGAGGTGAAGTTGGAGAAAGACATTCTACTGCTATAACTGGTGACTTTGAACAACGGTCAGTTGAAATAAACGACAGAGCAAAACAAAATGTGAGTAGAGAAATTACAGCATTTAATCTACCTGAGTCATTTACGAAAAGTGGTGGTATGAAAGGATTGCTTCCTGATGTTCATAGGCTTGTAGAAAGGTCATATCAAGAAGGGGACGCAGAGTTTGGACGTGAAGATTCTAGAGTTATTACTCCGTATTATAGCGAAGAGGTTAAAGAAGATTATAATCCAGAGTGGAGAGTAGATAGATACTCTGGTAAAAATACCCCAGTAAGGAATTTTGCAACGGGAGGGGAAGCGGGTGGCGATTATGATAGAAGCTATTTCAAGGGAAAAGAGAATGTGGCTGAAAAATTACATAGAGTATTTGGAGGCTCACGTTTAGATGATGCTCTTACTAAAATGGAGACTAGGTTAATGGAGCAAGAGAAATATGATAGTCCTCTTGCAAAAATGTTAAATATGAAGATTGGGTCTGAAGTAAATAGAATAACTAATTATTAAGGTATGATATGACAGTATTAGAGATAATGGAAAGAGCTGGGGCTGACAGCACAAATTTAACTGTTGCATGGATTAAAGATGCCGTGAACATGATTCAGTCTAACACTAAACATGATTTAAAAGTAAAAAAGATGGCTCTTACTAAGAATACAAGAGACTATGATTTACCATCTGACCTCATGTCTATTGATTCTGTAAGTCTCTTGGATACGCAGGATGATAATAAATACAAGATAATAAGCAGAATGGTAAGTACTCCAATAGTGAGTGAGGACACAAATCCATGAGTTCAAGTGTAAATACTGGATGGTTTTGGAGACTTAAAGGAAAGAAGCTCCATATCTATCGCTTAAAGAGAAGTGGAGCAGGTAGTATTAGAGCTAATGGCTCCTTGACTTCTGGTGGAGATGAGCTTGTATACCCAGATGAGACTATTTCTAATGGTATAAGATTAGAATATACTGCGTATATAGAACCATTTGTAGATACAGACCCTTCAGTCCTTGCTTCTGATTCAAGTGAGACAAGTTGGTCTAACGCTTCACTTACTGAGGTGACTTCTCCTGACGAGTCAAGTCACGTTAATCTGAATAGAATGTTAAGTCTTGCCGTTGTAAGTTATGTTAAGGCTATGCTGGCAGAGATGGGCGGTGAAGTACAGTCAAAAGAGTATTATATGAGAGAATTTTTTAAGAAGGTTTCTGACAATGAAAGTAATAAGCGAATGCAGAGTATAACTTATCCAGTTTCTCCATTTGCAGTGAGGTAAAATATGGCTAATCAAATAAGGATACATACTTCGTGTGAAATTGTTAATGATAACAGTGTTGCGAATGAAGGATCGGCAGCTGGCGATTATACACATTTAGCGTTAGATGTTCATGCTGATTCACGTTCATGGGGTGGTAATTATAATATAGCACAAGCATATGATTCTGCCACTCCCGCTGTGTGTTATTGGAACGGTGCAGTTGTAGACATTGCAAGTGCAGATGGAGGATTAGGTGATAGTGTTTGGAATGTAGACAATACCGCTCCTGTGGGAACTATCCCGACTACAGCCCATGTTGTTGCAGTTGAATATGTAAGTGAATTAGGCACTGCAACTGTTACTGTCCAAATTAATTCAGAAGTTCATGCGCTTTTAGTCGGTGGTGATGCGATTGTAATTCCATTACATGCTGGCGAAGCTGTGGCAAATATTGAAATATTTTCAGCAGAATATGATAGCAGCAATCAAGCAACAGTTAATGTAATGATAGCAGGAGTTTAATAAATAACAGGAGTTAATTATGGCAGCAAAAGCAGGAACAGCTAAAGGTCTAATGGATTTTCCGATGGCGGAATCCGTAGCACCTTATGTTAAAGCAGTGCAAGTAGTAGCTGATACTGATTACGAGGCTTGTAGAGCAGTATTCAGTAAAACAGCTGCGGCTCATGTACTTACAGTAGGTGGGTCAGCAATTACTTTTACAGGTATGACGGCTGGAACGGTATATCCGATTTCATCTACAAAATGCACATCAACAAACGTAATATTTTTGTATTAGATGCCCGAAGCAAGTAAATCATATGCAAATTGGGAGATTCTGCAGGATGCTGATGCAGATATTACTGTTCAGTTCAATGATGCATATCCTATTGATAACTATACTTATAAGGCTAGGATAGTGAAAGAAT
>CEQE01146954.1_pt1 | contig 11740 bp, 12 predicted proteins | sample 356201 | NCBI WGS metagenome assembly CEQE01 (sample SAMEA2619970, study PRJEB7988) | marine metagenome | biome: marine biome (ENVO:00000447); feature: mesopelagic zone (ENVO:00000213) & marine oxygen minimum zone (ENVO:01000065); material: "saline water (ENVO:00002010), including plankton...
GAAAATCATAACTCTAAGGGTGGTACTAAGATTTAGGGTAGGTCAAATTATTTTATATTAATTCTGATTTTAACAGGATGCGGAACCGCAGATTCAATAAGTAATTCTTCCGGCCCCAGTTCACCAAGCAATATTGTAATGAATGTGGAAGCGAATCCGTCAAGCGTTGATTCTGGAGGTTCCTCTATTATTACGGTGACACTCACTTTTGATAGTACCGGTTCTCCTGCTGCGGGTGAAACCGTTAATGCGGTGAGTGGTTCGGGGGGTGCGCTTGACGCTGCAACCGCTACAACGGACTCTAATGGCCAGGCATTTTTTTCAGTTTTAGTTACTACACCTGCCACAGTAACTGTTTCTGTGGAAGATATTCAAACAAATATAAGAATTAACGTAAATGCATAAAGATGTCTGTCAGTGGTTGTTAGTCATCGGTAATTGAACATGATATAAGGCATCATAAGAGAATAACAGGCTGGCAGAATCGAACAATGAGCAATCAGTGTGAATGAAAAAGTTGTCAGGGTAGAATTAGGCGAACGAAGCTACAACATCCATATCGGATTGAATACACTGGACACAATCGGTGAGCGAATTAAACAGTTTCATTTTTCTCATAAAGCAGTGCTTATTTCTAATTCAGACCTTATAAAGCTTTATGGTGAAAGAATCATTTTAAATCTAAAAAAGAATGGCTTTGAGATTGAAGTTATAGAAGTCCAGGACGGGGAAAAATACAAAAATATGCGGGAAGCGGAAAAAATCTATGACCGACTGCTTGCCGGAAAACATGATAGATACTCCCCTTTAATAGCCCTGGGTGGTGGGGTTCTTGGAGACCTTACCGGTTTTGTCGCGGCAACATATAGAAGAGGAGTTCCTTATATTCAAATACCGACTTCCTTGCTCGCCCAGGTAGACAGCAGTGTTGGTGGGAAAACCGCTGTCAATCACTCTTTAGGAAAGAATATGATCGGCGCTTTCTATCAACCTGCAGGGGTATTTATAGACCTGAACGCACTGAAAACATTACCAGAAATTGAATTTCGATGTGGTATGGCGGAAATAATAAAATATGGGATCATTGCGGATGAAATGCTGTTTAACTTTCTGGAAAGCCGCGGAGAAGATATTAAAAACTTAAATTTTAATACATTACAGTATATTATTGAAGCCTCATGTAAAATCAAGGCTTCTATTGTTTCAAAAGACGAGCTGGAAAAAGGGCTTCGCTCGGTTTTAAACTACGGACATACTATCGGTCACGCGTTGGAAAGTCTGACCGGGTATGAGAAATACAAACATGGAGAGGCTGTGGCTATTGGAATGGTCGCTGCGGCTTTTATCTCTCATGAAGTGGGGCTGTGCGATAAAAAAGATGTTGAAAGAATAAAGGCGCTTATAGAATCTTTTGATTTACCCACGCAGCTACCGGAAATCAGCCCGGAGAAAATCCTGTCGGCTTTATACTATGATAAAAAGGTAAAAAATGATAAGGTTAAACTTATTTTAATAAAAAAACCCGGTTCTGTTGTAATCAGAGACGATATTCCGGATGAAATAATGCTTAAAAGTTTGAAAGCATTAACAAGCTAATAAAGGTCTTAAAAAAATAACCGGTGAGGAAAGACTTAAAATGAAAAATAAAAGATTTCAGGCGGTCTTTGGATTACTTTATGCATTATTGCTTTTCTCCATAATTCAGATTTCAGGATGTGAAGGCACAAAAGGGGAGAACATCCCAACTTCCCCATCCGGTAACACTTTAACATTATCTCGAAGTCCCTCTACTGTGGCAGCGGATGGTTCTTCTACTTCTGTTATAACAGCCACGGTAACCGGTAACCAATCCGGCACTGTCAGCTTTACAACAACTCTTGGAACATTAAGCGCTGCATCTGCGAATTTAAACTCTGCTGGAAAGGCAGAAGTTACATTGTTAAGTTCTACAGCCGGAGTAGCAACCGTTCGCGCTACATAGGCACTTTATCGGACAGTACTACAGTGACGTTCGGGCAAGGTACCATCGCTATTACAGGAACCGGTGATGTTGCAGATGCTTCTACTACTGCCACAGAATCCACAGAAATTACTTTTACAGTCACAGATGTTAATGGTAATACAATTTCCGGACTTGAGGTTACACTGGCAACACCCACGACAAGCAATGCTTTAGTTACAGCAAGCTGGTCTGATACGTCCCCAAATACAAACAGCAGTGGTGTGGCAACCTCCTTTTTAACTACAAATTCACAAGATTTGTCAGTGGATGTAACAGTAACAATTTCAGCGGAAGCTACAGGTGCGGGTTCAGCATCAGCTCAGATTACTTTTACTCAATAACTTCCTCCTTATAAAGGATGGTTTTTCCCCATGCATGTATAGAAAAAAAGTTGCATTGCACTTTCTTATTATATGCACGCTGGCCCTGATTATTTATTTCAATCATTTTCAAAATGAATTCGTTTATGATGACGCAATAACTATTCACCGAAACTTTGATATCAAGCATATCAAAAGGGTCTTTTCAAGTTTTTCCAATATTAACACCCGCCCCCTTGTCCGGATTTCCTACGCAACAAACTACTATATTTCACATTTAAGACCTCTCGGATACCATGTAACTAACTTTACTTTTCACCTGGGAACATCATTCTTAATTTACTGGATGGTATTTCATTTAGGTAGGGAAAAAACATATTCCCTCCCTTTTTTTTCCGCCTTGCTCTTTTCTTTGCATCCGTTAAACACAGAGACAGTCTGTTATTTGAGCGGTAGGGCTTCAATTTTTTTGGCTTTTTTTTATTTATTGTCTATCTGCTTTTTTATCCAATGGAAAGAATTGCATAAAGGCAATAAAAATTTATTATCGGTCTTGTTTTTGAGTGGTGCAATAGTATGCTTTATGGCTGGCTGGCTGGCTCTCTAAACAAAATGTTGCTACACTGCCATTTGTTTTAATGGGAATAAATTACTATTTTTATTCTGCTCAACGTCCAACAAACGAATTTATTAAAGAGAACAAATCCTTATTAATATCTCTGATGCTTGCTGGTTTTGTTGCTATCTACTACGGCGCAAAACATATTCCAGATCCCGGAGCGGACAAATATAATTCTTTAGCCTATTTTGCGACTCAAATTAATGCCGTCCCTTTATACTACTTACGGTTGTTTTTATTTCCCTATAACTTAAATATTGACCCGGACTTCCCGGTTTTTTATTCATTAGGATTTACTCAAATCACTATTTCTCTTTTAATAATTCTTTCCCTGACATTCTTTTTTATAAAAATTCCAAATGAAAAAAGATGGCTGTCTTTCGGTCTTTTATGGTTTTTTGTCACGCTGGCTCCCACATCCAGTTTCATCCCATTAAATGAGCTTGTTTCAGAACACCGTGTTTACCTGCCCTCTATAGGACTTTGCATTTTCTTTGCGGCCATATTTCTGGCAGCAATAAAGAAAATAAAAAATAGTTTCTTAAATTTTAGCCAATATGGTTTTATCCCGGAGTATTCTGTGCCCCTGTTAATAATTTTATTATTTTGTTTAAATGTGATTGATAGAAATTTTACATGGAGAAATAACGAACGGATTTGGACGGATGCTTTAATTAAATCCCCTTTAAAAGCTCGGCCCTATAATGAAGTCGGTCTAATATTATTCGAACAAAAGGAGTTTGATAAGGCGGAGAAATTTTTTAAAAGAACCATAGAACTGAACCCAAAATATAGCCATACACTTGTTAACCTCGGTAACTTATATAACCTTCAGGGAAGACAGGAAGAAGCGATATTGAAGTACCAATCTGCTATTGAATTGAAACGTCCTGATTCTTACTACGCTTTTATAGGCCTGGGAAATATTTATGTTAAAATGGAGCAACTGCAAGAAGCGCTGAATACATATAAAAAGGCTGTTTCTCTCAACCCGGAGCATCCCCTTGCTATCTATAATATGGGTAGAATTTATGAACTGTTTAACAATACTGCAGACGCCAGGACTTATTACCAAAAAGCCGTAAATATCGATCCGGACTTTTTTCTCGCACTAAACAACCTGGGAGTTATTTATATTAATGAAGGCCTCTATCCTGAAGCAGTAACATTACTAAAAAGAGCCATTGAGGCAAATCAGCATTATGTTGAGGCGTTCGGTAATTTAGGTGTTGCATATCACTTTATGGGAGACGTTGATCTGGCAAAAATTTATTACCAGAAAGCATTGGATAATAACCCTGATTATCAACTGGCTAAAGAAAACTTAAATAAGCTGATCATTAACAATAAGTAGCCCAGTTTCCGATCACTCTATAAGATATTCTTTTTAGGAAGTTTTTTCACACAGTAAAGACTAAAAAACTCATAGAAGGCAGTTATTTTTTCTGCTGTTTACTGTCTATTGCATACTGTCTCTTATCGGTTGTGACAGAAGTCCAGGCAATACAGATTGAAAAATATGATCAACGGACAATCTGCCGAGAAGTCTTGACATATTTACGTTCGCAAAGTATATTTGTAAAAAAAAACCTGGGCTTTCCATTAAAAAATATGGGCTTATTTGATTTTTTTAAAAAAACTGTAATACCTGAGAAAACAGAAGCGAAAGCAATTATATCGGATGATATTACTGATTCCCACCAGATAGAGTTCCATTTAGAAGAGATCATTAAAGAAAGCGGCTTTGTTACTCTTCATCTGGATGATGATCCCGCAGAACGGTATTCCAGCATGTTAATCAGGCTTGAAAAGGGGGAAGAACCGATGATCCTTATAGACACTTTGATACCGGAAGAAGGAAACGACATAATTGAAAATTCGAGAAAACTCACGTTCAGCTATATTTTTAAGGGGAAACATTTTGGTTTTGAAAGTAAATATATTGGAATGGAAAAGGAGGACTTTATAGCTTTTAAGATAGCGATGCCTCAAGAAATAAAAAAGGAAGAACACCGGCGATTTGTGAGGATCAAGCCCTCTCTTAACGAACCGGTGTATGTTTTGTCCGAAGAAGGCGGCGTGGAGGAAGCTGCGGATGTCAGCGCCGGAGGGTTGGCTTTTTACACGGAAAGAATTATTGAAGAAGGAGAGATTTACGATAAATTCACTTTTACGCTTCCGCCCGAGAACCACAAAATGCATACCCCGGCAGAAGTCCTCAGATTTATTGAGGGAGCCGCCCCTTCTAGAAAAGATAAACATATATGCTGTATCAAATTCAGTGATATGAAACAGTCTCATACCGAGATTCTGATAAAGTATGTTTTTCAAAGGGAACGCCAAAGTATCCAGGAGAGATTGGATTTAGGCCGTTAATGTTTAATATTAAAAGGAAAAGAAAAGAAGATGATCTATCTTACCTTGAGAGGGTTTATAGCAAAATCTTAAAAAAAGACCCCAATTCTTTTCTCTATTTACCTTTGGCGTCTATTTTTTACCATAAAGGCAACTTAGAAAAAGCCATCGATGCACTCCAAAAGGGTCTTTCGGTCCATCCAAATTATTTAACGGCAAAATACTATTTAGCCTTACTTTATCGTGAAAATGGTGAAGTTGATAAAGCGGCGGAAATGTTTAAAAAAGTCGCTTTTGCCTCTCAAGATCATTACGCGGCTCATAAAGCGTTGGTTCAGCATTATTTGGAGAAAAAAGATGAAAAGAGCGCATTGACAGAATTAAAAAAACTGGTTTGCCTCGTTCCTTCTGGCAAAGCTGAATCCAGCTCTTGTGTGTTGGTTCATAATCAAATAGACAGGCTTGAACAGAATTTAAAAGAAGAAAAGGGGGCTCTAACTTCAGCAGAAGAAGATGAAGAGAAGATCTTGAAGAGTAAAGATGTCTTTGAAATGGTAACACCTCAATTAAAAAAGCAAAGCGAGGAAAAAGATGGCAAATTAGGAGGTTCAGATAAAATGATCTCCTCTTTAGAAAACTGGTTGAAAAATATTGATAGAATATATGAAAAAACATGAACCTCTAATCAGTCTTATCAACAATTTCTTTCTTTAACAAATGAATTTTAAAGAAATCAAAAAACTCATATCTATCTTTGAAGATAGTAAAATATTATCTGAACTGGAAGTTGAAGAGTCAGGTTTTAGAGTTCGTTTAAAAAAATCGGGCCATGAAACGGAAGTCATTCAAACAATCCCTTCTGCGCAGTCCTCTCCTGCCAAGCCTTTGCATACAGCGGTTGGAAAAACTGAAGAAGCTCATGAAGCGGGAATGGAAGGTTTAATAAAATTTGAATCACCTATAGTTGGCACTTTCTATCAAGCTCCCGGTTCAAATAAAAGCCCTTTTGTAAATGAAGGTGATATTGTTAAAAAGGGGCAAATCCTGTGCATTATTGAAGCCATGAAAATAATGAATGAAATTGAGGTTGATAGAAAAGGGCGTATTATTAAGGTCTTCGTTGAAGACGGCACTCCCGTGGAATTTGGACAGCCTCTCTTCCTTATAGAACCACTTTGAAATTTAAGATTTAGGGTTTACGATTTTGATCTCTACTACAAACTTATAATAGTAATTTTTTTTACAAAGTTTTTATGTAACCACATAGCCCTGAATACCCTTCGACAAGCTCAGGGTGACATGTCAGGCTGAGCTTGTCGAAGCCTTCTCGCATGATGTTGCTTATTCTTTCATTGCGGCAACCCTGCGCTGTATTACAATCTTGCAATATAGTGTTTTTTTTTGCTAACCGGAGCGGTAGCTCCATTTGGTTGTGGCACTGGTCACGCTGTGTAATCATTATCAATATGTTTCAAAAAATCTTAATAGCCAACCGTGGTGAAATTGCTTTAAGAACAATCAGGGCCTGTAGGGAGCTGGGAATCAAAACAGTTTCTGTACATTCTACAGTTGACGATAACTCTCCTCATGTTCGTTTCTCGGATGAGTCTGTCTGCATTGGGCCGCCTGAAAGCCATCTGAGTTATCTCCAAATTCCAGCTATTATCAGTGCCGCTGAAATAACAGGTGCGGATGCCATTCATCCGGGTTATGGTTTTCTGTCCGAAAACCCACACTTTGCTGAGATTTGCCATTCCTGCAAGATTAAATTTATCGGTCCCACATCAAAAAACATACGAACCCTTGGAAATAAATCAAGAGCCAAGGAAATTATGAAAGCCGCTGGTGTCCCCGTTATCCAAGGTACAGAAGGTCAGGTAGATTCTCCTGAAGCAGCTAAGAAAATAGCCAAGGAAATTGGGTATCCGGTAATAATTAAATCATGCTTTGGAGGTGGCGGAAGAGGAATGAGAATAGTTAAAAAAGGAGAAAAAATCGAAGCGACATTCTCCACTCTTCAAAAAGAGGCTTTTAACTCCTTCGGAGAATCCAATCTTTACATAGAAAAATATATTCAAAAACCAAAACATATCGAATTCCAAATTCTGGCTGATACTGAGGGAAATATTATCCACCTGGGAGAGAGGGACTGTTCTATCCAACGTCGCCATCAGAAACTGATAGAAGAAACTCCTGCTGCCACACTTAGCGATTCTTTGCGAAAAAGAATGGGGGAAGCCGCTATTAAAGCGGCAAAGGCCGCAAATTACACTTCCGCAGGTACGGTTGAATTTTTAGTAGATCCTGCAGGGAATTTTTATTTTATTGAGGTCAATACTCGCATTCAAGTGGAACATCCGATAACTGAAATGGTAACCGGTTTAGACCTGATAAAAGAACAGATTAAAATTGCCGCGGGGCAGAAACTTTTATTAAGAAAAGACGACATTCATTTTAATGGTCATAGCATAGAATGCCGTATAAATGCCGAAGACCCAAAAAAATTCATCCCAAGTTCCGGAAAAATTACCGCGTTGAATTTACCCGGCGGTCCTGGTGTAAGAGTGGACACGGCTATATATTGTGATTATACGGTCCTCCCATATTATGATTCTTTAATTGCCAAACTGATTGTTCATGGAAAAGATCGAGAAGAAGCCATCAGAAAAATGGACCAGGCTTTACGTGAGTTTCAGGTGGAGGGAATAAAAACTACTATTCCATTTCATCGAAAAGTTTTTAAAAATAAAAATTTTATCAAAGGAGAATTTTATACTGATTTTGTGGATTCTTTTCTTCAACATTAGCTCTTCCATTCTTCAAAACATGTTTTAATGCAAAAAAAAACTCTTGTGGCAAAAACTCAATCACGCCAATTTTCGAATTCCAGATTTAGCTTTGCAGATTCGCCTAAAGAAGAGTTTCTGCGTAGACTTGAATTCAAGATTTCAGATTATGGGCTAAAATTCAAAAATAAGAAATCAGCTCACTCCAAAATCTCCAATCTGCAATCCACAATTTTAGCAATGCCTTTGTGCCTCATTGCCTTTTTCCTTACATCATGTAGCACTGACCGTATTGCTGTTCAATCTTCCATTTCTATTCTCAAAAACACAGTCATAGCTCTAAACGAAGAAGAAGACCCTGACTTCGCAGAACAAGCTATAGCTTCCCAGTTAAAAATGCTTGAAGGGATGATCAAAAGTGATCCGAAAAACCCTGAACTTCTTTTGCTTGTAACAAAGGGATTTTGTTCCTACGCTTTTAGTTTTATTGAGGAAGATAACAGGGATAGAGCACAAATTTTTTATAGGAGAGGCCTTAATTATGGCTTGCGAATTTTAAAAGAAGATGATTCTTTTAAAGAGACATTAAGCAATATCAATAATCAGACTCTTCCCATTCTTTTTTGGGCTGCGTACTGTTGGGGTAGTTTGATAAACCTGAACCGTAATTCTCCGGAAGCTCTCATCTCCCTTCCCAAAGTAGAAAAAATGATGAAGAGAGTATTGGAATTAAACGAAGGCTATTATTTCAGCGGCGCGCATCTGTATTTTGGAATATTATATGGAAGCATGCCTCCAATGTTTGGAGGAAAACCGGAAAAGTCCCAATTCCATTTTAATAAAGCACTGGAAATGACTCAAAGAAAGTTTCTAATGGCCCATGTCCTTTACGCGAAATCCTACGCGATTCAAACTCAAAATAAAACACTTTTTGAAAATCTTCTTAAAGAAGTATCAGACGCTCCATCCGATATTCTCCCCTCTCAACGCCTTGCCAATGAACTCGCAAAGAAGAAAGCTAAAAAATTGCTTCAAAATACAAACGAATACTTTTAACCATAGCATGGCAAGGGGGCGACGGCCAAAAAGGGCTACCGCCCAATTCGGTTGCGGCCACTGGCCGCTCTATGATAAATTCTAAGGCATTATGTCAAAAATCCTAAAACAATTAAAAAATAAAATCCTGATTCTTGATGGATCTATGGGTGCTCTGCTGCAGGATAGAGATTTGCCGTCGGGTTATGCGCCGGATCTATGGAATATTGAAAAACCGGATATTATTAAATCCGTTCACGCGGAATATGTCAGGGCCGGCAGCAACATTATATTAACAAATACGTTCGGTGCTTCACGACTCCGCCTCAGGGAGTTTGGCGAGGATAAAAATTTAAAGAAAATTAACAAGGCTGCGGTTGCTAATGCTCGCGTTGCAACCAAAGGCAAATCCTTTATTGCCGGGGATATCGGCCCCTGTGGAACAACCATTGAGCCATTCGGGGAACTCCCTTTCAAAGATGCCGTGTCAATTTTTAAAGAACAAATAAAGATACTTGTGGACGCCGGTATTGACTTGATTTCCATTGAAACCATGTTTGACCTGCAGGAAATGAAAGCCGCTGTGATTGCCGCGAAAGAAGTAGGGAAAGTCCCAATAATGGCAATGATGACCTTTACCAAAGATCTGCTTACTGATACGGGAACGGACCCGGAAACCGCCGCAGTTGTCTTGGAAGGACTTAATGTGGATATTATCGGAACGAACTGTTCTACCGGTCCGGAACATATGCTGCCGGTTGTAGAAAAATTGGCAAGAGCAACGGATAAGTTTATATCGGTTCAACCAAACGCTGGTTTACCGGTTAATAAAGGTGGAAAAACTATTTTCCCTGCTTCAGCAAATGAGGTTGCGTCATTCGCCAAAAAATTTGTACAGGCTGGCGCAAATATTATTGGCGGATGTTGCGGAACAACTCCGGAATATATCAAGCTGATCTCTAAGATTTTAAAAAACAAAGTTCCAAAAGCAAAAAACAAATCATCCTGTCTCAGGATAACAAGCAGGGTTAGAACCGCGTATATCGGATCGGGTTATCCTTTTTTTAAAATCGGGGAAAAAATCAATCCCACTGGGAAAAAATACTTTGCTGAGGCCATTAAAGAAACAAGAACCGATCTTATTGTTTCAGAAGCCCGCAAAGAGTTTGAAGCAGGAGCAGACGCCCTGGACGTTAATGTGGGAGTTCCGATGATTGACGAACCGGCGATGATGGCAAAGGCCATTGCCGCAGTTCAAAATGTTGTGGATATCCCCCTTGTTATTGATAGTTCGAATCCCGACGCCCTGGAACAAGGCTTGATAAATTATACAGGGAAGGCACTGGTCAACTCTGTAAATGCGGAAGAGGAAAGATTAGAAAGAATATTGCCCATTGTAAAAAAATATGGTGCCGCAGTAATCGGGCTGACTGCCGGAGATAAAATACCAGAAAAAGCCAAAGACCGCTTAAAAAGTGCTAAAAAAATTTTAAAACACGCTTTAAAATGCGGCATCGCAAAAGAAAATATAATTTTTGACTGCCTCGCGCTTGTGGTATCCGCTATGCAGGATGGCGCACGGGAAACCCTGGATGCGATTCATCTTATTAAAACTGAATTAGATGCACCTGTAATTTTAGGGATCAGTAATGTTTCCTTCGGACTACCGGGACGGAAGGCGATCCATAATACATTTATGGGAATGGCTGTCTCCAGGGGGCTCGACGCGGCAATTATTAATCCCTATGATCCTGAAATGCATAAGGTAGCGGCGGCAGCGTCTTTATTTGCCGGAAGAGATATGGGTTGCAAAAAATATATTGCTTTGCAGACAAGTTTTACTGAATCCGAAGAAATAGAAAAAAAGAAAGAAGAAACCCATTTAAAAATAAAAGGAATAAGAGAATTGATTTTTGACGCGGTGCTTGAAGGAGAAAAAGATTCCATTCAGGCGTTAGTTTCAAAAGCTATTGAAAAAGAAGAAGATCCATTTGAACTGTTTGTTGATGTGATGACCCCGGCTATTCGCCATTTGGGGGATCTCTTTGCCAAAAGAAAGAAATTTATTCCTCACCTTGTAGCTTCCGCGGATACCATGAAAAGGGGTGTTGATGTTCTCCGACCATTGATGGAACAATCGGGAAAGATGCATTCCAAAGGAACAATTGTTTTTGCCACGGTTAAGGGAGACATCCATGATATCGGAAAAAATATTTGTGTCATTATGCTTGGAAACTTTGGTTACAATGTTATTGATCTTGGGAAAAATATTCCGTGTGAAGATATTCTAAAAGCAGTTAAAGAACATAAAGCCCATGTGGTTGCTTTATCCGCGCTTATGACAACAACCATGATGCAAATGAAGGAAGTCATAGACTTGATGAGGAAAGAAAATTTGAATTGCAAGGTCATGGTAGGCGGAGCAGTAGTCACCAGGCCATTTGCCAGGGAAATCGGTGCTGACGGTTATTCCAAAGATGTAGGGGATGTTGTTTCTGTTACAGAATCTTTAATATAAAAAATAATTAAGGGATCACCAGTTAGAAGGTAGGTTGTCAACTTTAAAGATTTGACCTCCATCACGACTATTGAGTCAAGAGCAGACCTGACCCCTTTATTTTTT
>CEQE01014769.1_pt1 | contig 11738 bp, 17 predicted proteins | sample 356201 | NCBI WGS metagenome assembly CEQE01 (sample SAMEA2619970, study PRJEB7988) | marine metagenome | biome: marine biome (ENVO:00000447); feature: mesopelagic zone (ENVO:00000213) & marine oxygen minimum zone (ENVO:01000065); material: "saline water (ENVO:00002010), including plankton...
GCCTACAGTTTCACCTTGCGGATTTATCATAAGCTGGCTTCTGTCATTGAGATGTATCTCTTTTCTTCCATTGTTGTCCCTTACATAAGCACCTAGCACCTTGACAATTAATCCTTGACTAAGTTTAGCAACATTATCAGCCTGAGCTCCCCACATAACAACCCTTATAGATCCTGTCTCATCTCCAATCACGATGGACGCTACCTTGCCGCTTCTAGTTTCATTTGAGAATTCCCTTAATTCATAAACTTGCAGCACTTTGCCTACAGTTTCAACATCTCTCATTCCGCTAAGAATGTTCTTTATCTGCAATCTCCCGCTTAAAGGCTCAAAAATCTTAACTCCTAACTCATTTGCAACAATATGAGCAGCCCCTTCCTTGCTTATCAATCCAGAAAGCTGCTTTAATTTCTTGTCGACCCTTTCTTCTACTTCACTAGCTGTTATATTTGTTTTTTCATTGATCTTAAGAACTATCTCTTCATAAGGTATCTTTATCATAAAAATGGGTTATAGAAATGATTTATATGGTTTTTGTTTTTTAAGTAATGACAACAGGAACATATTCAGCATTTGCACTAAATTTATTTGAATTCTCATCCAGAGCTGTAACAGCAAAGTTGTAATTTTTACCCTTTTCTAAGCTAGTTATTGATCCTGTACTGTATTCACAGGATAATGTCACTGTGCTACCGCAATTGGCATCTGCAGTTGTTATTGGCTTGATTCCAGGAGAAACGTCTAAAGCTGGAGACAAAGTCAAAGTAGATTTTTTATAATATATTTTGAAACTTGCAACATCAATACTAGCGCTTCCATCAATATTTTTTAGTGGTTTATCCCAGACTAATTTGATTTTTCCATCTGAATCAATTTGCTGTTTTAAATTTTCAACTTTATCTGGAGCCAAATCATCTCTTGGAGCAAATCTCACATAATTATTATCTAAAGTCAATATATAAGTATTATCTTCTATGGATTTATCATTATTAATTTCCGTGCCTTCTCCATTAACTGCAGTTAATGCAAAATTATGTTCAACTCCATCCTTTAAATTTCCAATTAAATAAATAAATTTGTCTTGAGCTTTCCAATAATAAAGCTTATTTGGTTCTAACGGATTGTCGTATAAGGAATATTTACATTTAGTGCCTATAGTATCAATTATACATTCTTCAAGATTAATATCCTCGATTTCTTCTGGTTCTTCATTTAAGACTGTTGTTTCATCGATATTTCCATCTGCTTTTATTTCTTCAATTTTCTTATCAATAAAATCATCTGTTGAAGAGTATATTGAATATGATTCAATATCTGAATCATCACCTTTATCCCAAATTAAAATAACTGAATTTTCTGCTTTTAGGGCATCTTTGATCTCTAAGCTATCTATGGGGTTTGGGGGTAATTTAGGTAGTTCTATACCAAATTTGTAAACAATATCTCTCGGCTTTACCTCATTTTCACTTTTATCACTAACTACTAATTTTGAATCTTTTTTAGTAACACAAATTCTGTGAATATTCCTGGATTTTAGGCTGCAATCATGTAAATTTGCCGGAATTTTTAAATTTCTTTCAGAAACTGGGTAAACCAAAGTATCACCATCTTGTTTGACGAAATCAGCATACTGTCTTTCATCTCTTTCGTTTTTAAAGATTATAATCTCATTTAGTGGACCTAAACTATGGGTGTTTCCTGAAAATTCATCTCTAAAAATCATATTCAATCTATAAAATTTATCATTGGTGTAAGCTATAATGTATCTTTCTGGAAACCATCCAGAAATTTCATTATTGTTAATGCTATATGACAAATCAACTGATGGATCTGACATTTTAATATTAATTCTCTTATTAAGCTTGTCTTCGGTTAAGAATATCTCATATTTTTTGCCTGCCAATTCAAATTTGTCCAAATCATCTTTTGGAAGTTTCAAATCTTTTTTACATAAACAGTTAGTATCATCAGAATTCATACAATCCTGATAAAATTCAGCAAAATCGTGTAATGCTTTTTCAACATCTTTATCACAATTCAAAGACCATTCAAAGCTGTCATCTCTACTTTCAGCTTCTTCAATACACTCATTAAAATTAGATCTGACTTTTTGACACTCCAATATTGGTACTAGCAACTCTTTGATTTTATTGTAATCGTCTAAATCATAATCAACATTTACTTTAAAAGAAGGTTTTACAGAATATGTGCCAAATATTTTACCTCTTTTTTCTGCTTCTGAAACTGCGGCTCCAGTTATGCCGCCAAAATCATTGAAATAGAATATACCTAGAAGTAATGTAATAAACAAAAACATAGTCATGGCAATTTTTTCTTCTTTTCTCATCTTAAGTATATCCAAATTCACCTGGTGCTTTTTTACCCTGCGCTAATAATGTAGTATGTGTTGACAATCCAATTTCACCCCAATCGAAATTTGGAGAAGGATCCCATTTTCCTATTGTTGAGACTTCATAATGCCCTACAACTTGCCTGTCATTAATATCTATAGAAGGCCATCTCCTTGCTATATCATTTATCAAGTTTTGAATAGAGATGTATTGTGCAGGTGTGTAGTCCATTGATCTGCGCCCTGTGTTTACTATCTCAATTCCAATTGAACGAGAATTCCAGCCTTTTGCATGGTAAGCTATTTTAAGTTCATCTATTGCATAGTAGATAGTTCCATCTCTATCAATTATATAATGAACCCCTAAACCTCTTTTATTCAATGTGTTTATTGTTTTGGAAGCTGCGTCATCGCCTGTATGATGCAAGACAATTGTGTCAACGAGCGCTCCATTAGGCCTGTTTCTTTCCTTGAGTCTGTATTCTTTTGAAACTTCGATTCCTGGGGTAGTTGAAGTTGGCATTACCTTAAGACCTGCTCTTCTGCCTTCAGATTCAAGTAAATCTCTTATCTCAGAAGATTCAATTTCAGCACCTATTTCACCAAGTGGAATCTCTAAATCTGATATGGCTAGGCCAAGAATATCAAGCTTATTCTTAAGTTCAATATTATAATTTTCAGAAGGAAAATACACTTCAGGATGATTTGAAAGATATACATCTAAATTATCGCTAAAAATAGCTTTGAAATTCTCATTAAAATCAGGAAAGCATTCGCCTAAATCTTGAGTTTGAGTCATCCATAAAGTATAACCTAAATAATCACCACAAGGCCCACTATCACTATTTCCACCTCTTCTTCCAAGATCATAAACTGATTGGTAAGCAGAATATTTAGCGGATTGATCGATGTAGAATAGTGCCTGCTCGCCTTTTTGGTAACTATTAAATAAACTTATTTGTTTTATACCTAGTAGTTCAAATTTACTGAATTTCGAATTAAATTGTAAAAATGTCCAAGCTAAAAGAAAGATTACTGTTATAGTCAATGTCCAGTTATATACTAAAGCAGCTTTTTTGTTTTTCATGTTGCTTTTTGGCTTTCAAACATTACTATGTACAAGTTGTCATCTTCTGATATAGGTATGAATTGCTCTCCTAGTCTTATGCACCTGCCAAACTCATCTTTTATGCAAAATCCGCTCTCGAAAGAATCCGACTCAAAATCTATCATGAAATCTAGAGAATTATCATCTTTTTTTTCTGAATTTATTATTATATTATATCCCCTTATAACATCATTATCTATTCCTATTGCGGGGTTTGTGTAAACATATTCTAAACTATTGATTGTTTGTAAGGATGATTCTTCCAATATATTTTTATATCTCTCGTTGTCTAAATCCCATAATCTTATCAGCTCTGCCATATTTATTTCTTCATCTTCCACAATTACTGGCGTTCTAAGATAATTAATTAAAGTAGAAGAAGAAGCTGGAATATCAGATACACCTTCTATCTGTCTTTCTGTTGCATTTAAGGCTTGTACTTTATAAACAAAAAAGAAGAAGGTTATTGCTACTGCAAATAGCAGCCAAGACCATATAGTTAATACAAACTCAGATATCATTCCTTTTTTGTTTTTAGATAATTTTTTAAAAATCATTTTATTTTCTTACGATTACGTGCATTGTCAATATTCCTTTCTCTACGCCTTCTAAGTTTTTAATTAAGACATATCTTTCCTCTGTGAAATCCCTAACACTACCTGAGCCGCCTTCCACTGTCGGCAGTATCCTAGGCTCCCAAAATTCATAATTGTTTTTATTGTAGAAGATAATGCTTTCCTCTGATGTATCCATATTTTCAAGTGTTAATTTAGCAGCTATAAGTCCATTATTTTCTCCATAGGTAATTATTTGTGAGTCCAAAAAATTGGGTTCTGTATCTAAATTTTGAAATTTCTCAAAATCTATAATGCCGGGATATGATCTTCCTATATCACTATCAAGATAAGATATAGCATTGGGTGAATAAAAGATTCTATTCATAAGAATTTTAGCTTCTGCTTTAGAAGCGTCTATATTATTTACAATCAGCATCCCCAGCAAAAAAATTACGCTCAGAAACGCGATAATCAAATAAATAAATTTAGGGATCCACAAAATAACATGCCCCATTACGGTTCTTGCTTTTTTATTGAACATTTTAATTTGTAACATCAATTATATCGTTTTCTTTTTCATAAAGAATTCTGGATTCTAGCGATTCGCTAGTATCTAATATTATGTAAGATAAGCTATATGTAAGATCCTCGGCAAAAGGGTAACCTATTGACCCCCTTTCTATTAATTCATAGTCTAGATATACATCAACTTCATTTTTCTTAAAATCTAATATAAAATCACCTGTATCCTCAACATAGTAATATTGTATATCTCCAGGACTCGCATAAATAGTATTCAATAAAAATGCGTTATCTCTGGCTAAGTAAAGCTTTTCAAATGTTGAGGCTTTCACTTCAGCATTTACTGTTTGGAATAAAAGACCTATAACAACAAAAACTATAGTAAGTTCAAAGACATTGAACCATAATTCTATGTCATATCCTTTTTTAGAAGAGAGAAATTTCAAACCTCTTTTATTTTTCATATAGTAGAATTAATCTATGTGATATTTAATATTTTTGCTATTTTCTGTTAGTTCTGTCTATATATGAAGTTCTTGTATTAATTTTTTCTCTAGTTGCATCATTCACAGGGGCAAAGTAAATCACTATTCCTTCTTCGTCTTCATATTTTTCTATATAGATAGTTTTATCTTTATCTCGGAACAAACCTCCACTCAAAATAAGCAATTTATACTCATCATTGACTATAAAATTTGGCAGTGTGTCTGGATAAATTGAATTTCCATATAGGGTATTTCCAGATGCGGAACCGAAAGATGGATCTTTTAAAAAGAAAGTTACTTTACCATAGTTCTCACATGGTTTGAATGGTGGATTCCCTCTTAGAATATTCCCCTTATAAAAACATAAACAAGCTTTATCAGCGCAGGATCTGGGTTTTACAGTATCTAGGCCAGTTAATTCAAGCCTCCTATTGGGATCCCAATTTTTATTGTAACCTACTATATTCTTATCTGAGCCTAAAAAAATTTTTACTTTTTCGTAATCTAATTCATTGTCTGAGCTTAAAAGCCTATCAATTGCAGGTAAGAGATTGTCCTCAAAATCAGGTAGAGATTTTATATCTTTGACCTCAGAAGGTGCAAAGAAAGGATACAAAAATTTGGCTGAAAATACTAATATGATGGCAACTAATATAAGTGTGACAGTCTCTTCTAAAGTAAAAGCTCTTTTATTTTTAAACATTAGGTATGCTATGTGTTTTCAGGTAAACAGCAATAATCCTGACCCTCAAAATCTCCAGAACCACAACCAAGTTGTTTATAATGTTGTGACTCACCAGGATTGCAAGCAGTGCTTCTGCATTGTCCGTTTTGCCCTTCACAAGACTGAAATGCTGCTAAATTCTTTTTGGATACTCCAAGAGAGCCTCCAGCTATAATCCAAGTAATAACAAATATTCCGATTGCTATTGCAGCGCCTACAAGCCACATCCATTGTCCTTGTCCTTTTTTGTTTTTTTTCATTTTAATTATAATTTCAGGCAGCAAAGCTGAGATTCCCCACACAGGGGATCATTAACAATTACTGGAACATTGTATACCCCATCATTGCATTCGACTTTCTCCAAATCTTCGTTGCCCGGTAGATTTTTTGCACATTTTCCTCCTTTCAATGCACAGCTCTGTAGATTTTTACTTGTTGTTGATGTCTGTCCTGTAATAATTATAATAGTTACTACTAATACAACAAGAGCTATTGCAGCTAGAACTATCATATTGACAGATAGTCCTTGGGATTTTTTGTTTTTACTCAATTTCAAGCCTACTAGATTTTGATGATTCTGATTCTTTAAATGTATAAGTAAAGTAATAGCCTCTAAATTTAGTAATATATCCTCTACCGGGGTTAATTACATTCCAATCTAAGGTAGCTTTGTTTTTATCAAATGTCGATGTATAAGTACTTAAAACTTCGTCTTTCCAACCATGTAAAAACCTACCTGTCCAGTCTTTACTGATTTTTATACCTATTCTTTCACCATTACAATTTTCGCTTCCTTCAACTATAATTTTGACAGCTTCCCCAATAGTTGCCCTTTTTGTGCTCCAATAAAATCTTTTAATTTGACATGGATCTCTTTCTGAAGTTGTTTCAGAATCACTAGACGCCGTAGTACTTGAACCATCAGCTTCTGAATCAAACCCTAAACGTTCCAATAAACCTTTAAATGTCCCGAATAAACTTGTTTTTGATTCACTAATAAGCCCAAAAACAATAAAAGCCACTACTCCAACTAGTAAAGCAATAAAAAATATGCTTGCTAGCCATCCCCATTCTCCTCTTTTATTTTTCATTTTATCCAAATGGGAATAATGCTTCTTTAGCTGCTAAAAAGGCCTGATTTGAAAAATATCCAGCTCTTTTCAAAATTACAATCAAAATTATGGTTAACACAACAAAAAAAGCCATCCATAATGCTACTCCAATTTTTCCCCTTTTATCTTTAATATTTATCATTGATCCATAAATGTCTTTAATTTTTAAAAAGATTTTCATTTTTCTTGGATTTTTAGGCTATCTTTCCCTTCTAATTGTGTACAATCTAGTTGTTTCAAATTCTCTTTATTATATTCTGTTACTAAAAGTCTTGCACGCCAGTCTGCACCTCTGTCAGAGCCAATAAGATAGCCTGTCATTCCACTTGCACCTCCTATTAAAAATACACCCACTGAGCACCCTATCAAAGTGGAGCACAAACCAATACCTCCAAAGTAGGATAATCCCATTACAATTCCCCCAGCCACAGTTCCGCCTACTCCACTACCAAATGCTGTTACACTTTTAGGTGCCTCTACAACTCCAGGAAATGCATCTTTGTACATTACAAACATAATTGCAAGTTTTTTTGAAGTATCTATCTTTACATTATTCAGCTCTAAATTTTCCAAATGTGTAATTTTTTCTTCTTTCACATCTATGTCGGAAAAATAAGTCAGATAATAGGTATCTGTGCCGGGCATTTTAGTAGTTGCCAAGTAATTTGTAAGGCCGTTTAACTTTTTAGACTGATCCTCAAATTCAAGTACAGAGCAAAAAGCGCAGTAATTTGCATCTTTTGAGGGGAAGACTTCTTCTGTACCTAATAAAAATTGGTCCTTGCAAAGAGCCATATTTTTTGTAATTGTTTCATATTCTTTATCTTTTGGGACTAATACTTGCTGTGTTGTGCAATGATTTACCCCCTCCTCCTTATTGATCCAATCGATTGCCTTTATTTTATTTTTTGCTTTTAATAAATTTCCATCTTTACAGATTTGATAATCTGTTAAACTTTCAGTTACTTCCTTAGTTTCTCCTATGAGGGGGAACAGCAAGAGTAAACCTACAACAGCTATGATTGCAGATAATACAACCCAAATCCCATCAGATATTTCAGATCTTTTGTGCATTTAATTCACTATTTTACCGCATACTTCATTAGCTTTATCTTGTGTGGCAGCATATACAAAATAAACATCATCTCTGCTAAAAAACTTACCTTCATAGCCTATGGCATGAGCAAAAGATTCCTTGATTCCTAAAAAGAAAACTGTGTATATTTCATTTTTTCTTAATGGATATTCATATTTACCAGGAATTAAATCTTTTTTATCCCCAAAAACTATCCAATCCTCTCTGTGATTTTCATCTTTTGTAAAAAATTCACTATATTTTTGGTCTATTCCTGGAACTTTATTTTCCTCCAAGTATTCCCTTAACCCAACAAAAGAATCTACATTGACACTTTTATCAAATTCTACACTGGAACATTCTAAGCAAGCAGTTGTTTCTGCTAATAATGACCTTCCGAATGCTTCACTATTTATCCCACCTCCCATTTCTAAGCATTTTCCAATTAACTTGGCAAATAGTTCATTAACTTGATCATCGCCTAAAGTGAAATCTTTCACTATTTCAGAATCTTCAGATTTGCCATCCTTTATTTCTACAACTTTATTATTATAAATTTTAAAATCTCTTGGAACACAGTTAGCTGCTATTTCTTCTTCGGAATATTTCAACTTAACTAAGGAGATTTGACACGAAGTTTTGTCTCCTATATCTGATCCAAACCCCATTAATCTGACGACAAAAGGGCCAAAAATAAGCAAAGAAATCACTAAAATTATTAATAATTGAACTTGTGAAAAACCTCCTTCTTGTCCTTTTTTATTGTTAAAAATTGTTATCATGTTATGCCCAGGATTCTATCCTTAATTTGGATAAGAATGACAACTATTACTAACATTGAAACAGCCAATAAAGTGTAAAGCGCAATGGTTTTCCATATATTGCTTCCTTGACCTTTTCTATTTAGAAGTTTTAAAATTTCCATACCAAAATCCTGAACAATCACCTATATAAATATTTGGGTGGAATTATTAAGAAATTCTGCTATGAAATACAGCAACAGGTTTGTCCTGAGCTTACATCTGAGAATTTTCCGGGTATTTCATTTTCAATAGTGCCGCAGCCAACTCCAGTTCTTGGTGATCCAGACAAATAACCGACTGTTTTGCAGCCTTTGTCGCATGAAAGTGCAGCTTCATTGACACCTTCACCAAATATCTTAAATCTGCCTGTAAAAACGACAAAAAGAACAACAAGAACAGCAAGAGCAATGGCAGCTATGATTATTGTGTTGATAGAAATGCCTTGGCCTGAACGCGAGCTTGCGAAGCGTTCTCGCAAGCATCTACCTCTTTTAACCATATAAAATTACCAAACAAAGTAGTATTTAATATTTATGGTTTAGCTACACAACAACAGCCAAACTGGCCATCACTATATGATCCTCCGATATATTGGCCTATAATGCAAGATTTAGTATCTGAAGTTGGGTGATTTCCTGATTCCATATTCAAACTAGCGCATTTCTGAGCACATGTATCAGTTTCTTGTACTCCTTTTGTAAATCCGCCTAGTCTTCCGGTAAATATGGCAAATAGAACAACAAGAACAGCCAAACCAATAGCAGCTATGATTATTGTGTTGATAGAAATACCTTGTGATTTTTTATACATTGAACACCTCTTTGACTAATAAATAAATTATGAAGGAAGTTATATTTAAATATTTGGGTTTTCAGTAATACTTTGGCTTCTGAATTTAATTTTATATAAAAAATAATGAATGTATGGGCGAGGGCGAGCGATGTGGCAAAACAGCGAGCCCAAGCACTAAATGTTGTGAGCAGCGAAGCTGCGAATGGATTGAATATTGAACAAGGATATTAATAAATTTACATTTTTTATCCACATATATCCAGCTTGACAAACATAGCGCCTGGAGTCAGTGGTATAGGGTAAATTTTTGATTTTTTCTGTCCTAAACAGGCATTTCCTAGCTCAATCAATGGTGAATTCCTGTCAACGTATGCTAAAAACTCGTAGTTTGTCTTCCATTGATCCAATGTTTTGGAAAAGATTTCAGTTGCAGTTGATTCAACATAAGCGCATGAGCCTTGTCCGTTATTGCATATAAGGCCTGTTTCTTGAGCACAATCCCTAAGAAGATCTGCCATCTTAGTATTAGAGCAATCTTTTGCAGTTGTATCTATGAAGGTGTTTATCATATTGGATGCCATCTCAGAGCTAACAAAATCTTTTCTAAAGTCAGTTGGTTTTTTGAACGCTACAAATCTGACTACAAATACTGTAGCAAGCAATAACAAAACAACAACAATAGCCAATCCGAGTATTTCCATCTGTCCTTTTTTCATTTTGTTAGTGTCTCTATTGTCAAAATGCCAAATCCATAAGTTTTTTTTATTGGATCGAATAATGATACAGGCACATTAGTAACGAATTTGTTTCTATAGCCTATAGTTTCTCTTGAGTATATGGTCCATTGATCTTCACTGGGATAAATCTGGGATACAGTGATATCACTAAACTCAAGTTGATCATAATAATAAATCTGATTCCTGGTTATAATATTTTTAGCAGAATTTATCTTTAGTATATCGATGCAGTTTTCCCTTATAATGTTATCTTCGCTGCATTGGAGTTCTGGTAAAAACATCGCTCTTTGTGCTATAGCAACTGATTTGAGCTGTGACAATTCTTCTTTCTCTATATCCAGATTGCCCTTGATGATATTTGCATAGAAAAGAAATCCTATTATGACTAGTATAAAAAACACAATTACCACTGCAATTGTTTCAAAAATCTGGATTTGTGCTTTTTTGTTCATCTTAATAAATCAGAGGGCATGAAAATTTTTGTGCTTCTTTATTTTGGAGTGAAAGATCTTTAGAGGCACTTGCAATATTATTTACGCTTGTAGTATCAAAACTTGAAGTTGCTGCTTCAATTCTATTAATTTGGGCTAATGCATTGTTGTAGATTTGTATGCATTCTTGCCTTATAGTTGTATCATCCCTTAGTTTGATAGTTCTATCCTTAAGCACATCAGTTACCAGTTCAAGCCTATTATACGCATTTTGCATATTACATTCAAATAGCTCCTTTGTATCAGAATATATTGCACCCAGTAAAGCCGCTTCTCCAATATAAGCTGAATTGCCTTTAGAAACCCACAATCCGTCATCTTTCTGGAAAAACTCAATTGTGCCTTTTTCATCATCTCCATTGATTTTTATAGCTGTTACATCTAAATCCGGCATCTTATCAAAATGGGAAATATCAATGCTATTCACGTTTAAGTTATCAAAAAGAATGAATTTTACTTTGTAGTTATTCTGATTTGTTGTCGTAGGGATTGATTCATGAAATTCCTTACCCAAATCTTTAGGCAATGATTTGTTTATTTCTTTTGCAAAATCACTGTTGCCTGTTAATATATATCTCGCCTGCTGACTTGTCATAAAAAGAAGGTTTGCTGATTTATAAGGTATATTAAATCCACGTGTTTGTGTTATAAGTTTGCTGCCCTTGACTGAAGATGGAGCAAACAATATGAGATTTTGGTATTGTTTTGAAGCTTTACCTAGAGATACTCTGCCACAACTTACTTCAATATTAGAATTTGGCATATTTACAATATTTGTGGTATCTGTACTTACACTCGATCCTTCTATTATAGCCTCAATGCTTTTCAGTATAGTGTTTTTTGTTGTGGTTTCTGACACATCTTTCTGTTTTACTAATACAGCTGTAAAGAATAAAAGGATGGCAGCACCTACAACTAGCACAAATACCCAGTTAAATTGAATTTCAAATGATTTCTTGTTCATTGTTGAGGACTATTAATG
>CEQE01123800.1_pt1 | contig 11737 bp, 10 predicted proteins | sample 356201 | NCBI WGS metagenome assembly CEQE01 (sample SAMEA2619970, study PRJEB7988) | marine metagenome | biome: marine biome (ENVO:00000447); feature: mesopelagic zone (ENVO:00000213) & marine oxygen minimum zone (ENVO:01000065); material: "saline water (ENVO:00002010), including plankton...
GAATATTACCCCTTCTACGAGAATGTCCGCCCCAACGCTGTGATCGCGGGGCTCTTGCTGAACAATGCTGGGGTATCTGGCCTCCCGCTTGACGAACCGTTTCCGGGCCGCCAAGGCAGCGCCGCATCCACCGACTTCGGCAATGTCAGCCAGGCCCTGCCGGCCTACGAGCTTCGCTACGCCGTGAGCGAAACGCCAGTCGCCTCCCACTCCCGGGAGATGACCGAGACCGCCATCTCCGAGTACGCAATCAATGCCGCAATCAATGTGGCCAAGGCGATGACGTTAACGGCCTGTGACCTGCTGCTGGACCCATCAGCGCTGTTGGCAGCTAAAGCCGAGTTTGACCAACGGACGGCCGCGTAGACACCCGGATCTATATCAATCTACGACGGAGTGATGGACGTGATGTGCACCGCCGGATCGATACCGTCCAGATACCTTACAACGTTGTCCAGCGCGAGGTCGAGGAAAAGCTGCTGCCCCTGGCCGAAGAACTAGGTATTGGCGTCATGGTCATGGAACCCCTGAAAAAGGGCCGCTACGTGAAAGAATTGAAGGGAGTTCCTGGCCTGAGCCCCCTGAAAGATCTGGGGGCTGAGACCTGGGCTCAAGCGCTGCTGGCCTGGGTGGCGGCCGACCTAAGGGTCAGCACCACCATCCCAGCCACTTCACGCCCCGAGCGTATCACCGAGAATGCCCTCGCCGGCAACTTAAAACCCATGCCCCAGGAGCTACGGGACTACGCGCGTGAGGAGACGGTGCGGCTGCTTTAGGAGAGCACACTTAACCACATACTTGGATGGTTCGACGGGCTCACCATGAGCGGTTTGGGGTGGGTTTTAGTTTGATTGTTCAGCGTTGGTTGGTGCAAGAAAGGGCTGGTTAAAAACCTGCATCTACGTCCACAAGACCGTTTCCGGAAGATGGGCCATAACCCACGCAGAAAAATACCTTCCGCCGTAAGGGGGAAGGTTAGCCCGACGAAGTCGATATGCTCGACCTTGTCGGAGATGAGGGCTCCTCAACGCCCTTCAGGAACCTAGATCCATCTGGCAAACGGCAAGTAGCAAAGACGTGAGCCCTTACCCCTCACTCAATTGCCCCAAATACTTCTGAAACAGAGCAACAGACCTTTCCTCAGGCACTCCCATGAAGTACCGCAACCCCTGGGTGTACTGGTGGATCTCTTGAGGGTGGACCGGGACCCGGTCGCTGGGGCCTGAGACGCGGTAGAGCCCGTCAGCCCAGTCCTGGAGGCTGGTGTAGAGGGAGTCTTCGATTATTAGGGCGTCCTGACGTTCTACGTCGGTTCTCAGCACCCACCGGGCGAAGACGAAAGGCAGGCTGGTCCATCGGCTCCATTCCTCTCCCAGGTCATAGGTGTGCTCGAAGCCACGCAAGCCCCGGCGGTGACGCAACCCCAAGTTCCCGACCATAAGTTGGGCGTCGTGGGGTTCATCGGGACTCACGTATGCCGCCGGAATAACACTGTTCTTCACCGACAGCAGAACTTGGAGCAGTCTGACTGCCGTGGGCGCGTCTGCCGGGACCGCGACGCTGGTGCGGGCAAGCTCTTCTATGGATGCCTTGGAGTGGAATTTGACGCTGACCGCTGTGGATACGGTCGCCAGGCAGAAAGCCGACACGGTTCGCAGGTCTTCAGCCAGATCGAAGGTGTCCACCAACGGCACCAACCCGCCCTGCAAACGCCCTTCTGATATAGCCGAAAGCATCTCATTCGGCGGCAATTCTTCGACCTGTATGCCCCGCTTTTCCATGTCGAAATACATGGGCTCTGAGCTTAGATATGGGGTACGGCCGACTTTGATGGGCACGTGTTAACACCGGTCACATTGAATTGAAGATAGATAGGGCCTCGTCCTTCCGCGGAAGGACGAGGCCACATCTTTAAGCAGCTATTGGTCGTGTGAGACCCGCCTTGAGATGCTGGTCTAAAGGCGCGGGCCAGCAAAGGTGGGCGACTGGGTCTTGTAGACTTGGATGCGGTTCCTGGCCGACTCAGGCACGAATATGTTGCCTTGGTCGTCCACGGTCACGCCGGTGGGTCCCCAGAAGTCTTTTTCGCGCTCCAATCCTTGTGCTCGGTCGCGCTCGCCCCACATCTCTACGTTGGCGTCCAGCTTGTCCTGGCCCCATTTGGAGATGCCGGCGTCTCCGGTCTTCAGGCCTACGAAGTTGCCGTCTTGGTCGAAGTACTGTAGCCGATTGTTCAGCCAGTCGGCGACGTAGATCACGCCGTCCATGTCGACCGCCACGCCGGTGGGCCGGTCGAACTCGCCTTCTCCGGAACCGGAAGCTCCGAACTTCATCAGGAACTTGCCGTCGGAGCCGAATTTCTGGATGCGATCGTTTCTCCAGTCAGCGATGAAGATATCGCCATGGCTGTCGATGGTGATGCCCCAAGGCATGTTGAACTCGCCGTCGCCGATGCCGTAGGAACCGAACTTGGCGAGGAATTTGCCATCTTTGCTGAACTTCTGTACCCGGTGGTTATTGCTATCCACGATGAACAGGTTGTCGTCGGCGTCGAAGGCCATGCCCGAAGGCCGGTCGAGTTCGCCGTCGCCGCTACCGGTCTTCTCTTCCCACTTCCCGAGGAAATCGCCGTCCTTGGAGAAAGAGGAGATGCGGTTCAGCCATTCGTCGCTGATGAAGAGGTTCTCTTGGCTGTCCAGTGCTATGCTGGTGGGCCAGACTAGGGAACCATCTTCCATGTTGAACTCGTGGGGACCCTGGTAGTTGATGCCCCTGGCGAAGGTCGAGATGTACTCTTCGTCGGTGGTGCAGACGGTCACCCGCACGCCCTCCGGCCGAAATTCCGAGCCGCGGCACAGGACGTACATGATGCCCTCTTTTCCCCGGGCTACGTAGACCGGGTAGTTGAAGCCGGGGCCGAACTGTTCGCCACGGCCGATGGTCTTGCTGTATTGCACGTTGATGTGCGAAATCTCTGTAGTCATCTTTTCCTCAGAGAGTTAGATTTTGTGTTTAGCTGGGCCTAGACGAATGCCAACTGCTCGAATTCTCCGCCTACGATAGGCTTGGCATCCAGGCCCATCCATTTGTCCAGGATGGTGGAATACACGCTCCTGAAGTCGGTGTTGAACTGCAGGTCGCCGTCGTCAAGCTTGTCGGCGTCCAGGGAAGGATATTCCCCGTAGAGACCGCCCTTGACTTGTTCTCCGATGATGAAGCAATGTCCGCCAGCGCCGTGGTCGGTGCCGGAGCCATTGTCTTTCACGCGGCGTCCGAACTCAGTGAAGACCAAGAGCAAAACATCTTGTCCGGCGTTATGCTCTTGCAGGTCGTCGTAGAAGTCGCCGACGGCCCGGCTGGTCTCGCTCCAGAGCCGAGTGTGGGCCGCGAGTTGACCGGCATGGGTGTCGAAGCTGTTGAACGGGGCTGTGGTGTACAGAACCCTGGTGCCGAATCCGGCCAGGTGGGTCTGCACGATGTTGCGCATGTATTGGCTCACGGTGTCGCTGCCGTACTCCACGGTCGATGAGTACATCCCCGGAGCGCTGCTCAAGATGTCAGCCCCTTTCAGGGCATCGAGGCCGGTGTGGGCCAGATAGTCATTCACCGCGCCCTGTCCGATCATGGGAGTGTAGACCTTGGAGAAGACGTCGAGGGCCTTCAGCCTTTGGTCGGCGTCGTCGATTCCCGTCAAGACGCCGTAGGTCTCAAGGTCACCCACGGAGGCAGCAGGCACGCCCGGCGTCACCAGGGCTCGGGGCAGCCCACGGCCGAAGTTGACGGCGGTGAGAACGTTTTCCGACTTTGGGTCAAGGTCGCGGACGACGCGGCCCAGCCACCCCTCTTCACCGATCTTCGTCGGCTCACAGGTGTGCCAGATGTCCATAGAGCGGAAATGGGAGCGGCTTCCCGTGGGATACCCAACGCCCTGCACGATGGCCATGTGGCCTTCGTCATAAAGCTTCTTCATGGGTTCCATGTTGGGGTTGAAGCCGATCTGGTCGTTGATGGGCAGGACCTGGTCTTCCGGCACCACGACGTTGTTCCGGTGGTCGAAGTATTTGGGGTTGCCGTAGGGGACCACCGTGTTCAGTGCGTCATTTCCGCCGGCCAATTGAAGGACGACCAGGACCGGCTCTTTCTTCGTTGATGTCATTTCTTTCTCCGGGACTGCCCGGTCCCTGTCTCTGCGAAACTGGGCAGCGATTATTCGAGTTATTCGGCCTTAGACCGAAGGTTTATGCGAACAGGTATTCGGTAGTCGCTACGATGGACTGGAGCATGGTCGCCACTCGGGTGGAGAAGTTATCGTCATCGCTGCGAAGCTCTCCTTCGTCATTGGCCAATGCAACCAACTGGTTCCGAGTTTCGTCGGCTAGCCGGTACGCGCCCAGGTTCTCCAGGCAACCGTCAACCAATTGCTCGGCAGTCAGCACGGGGCCGACTTTGCTCAGCCGGTTGATGATGTCTTTCACGCCGGTATGGTTGGTGTTACCCACTTGGTCGGCGGTGAAGTTGATCCGTTCCACCAACGTGCCGGAGTCGATCCACTCGCGGCCGGTATGCCAACCCTCAACGGTGGGCGGGTTGAGCAGGTCTTGTCCCATGAACCGGATGTTCATGGTCATCATGTCCAAACCGGGCCTGGGAAATTTGTAGTCCCCGACCAGTTTCAGAGTGCCGATCACGGTCTCCGCCGGGCTCTTGACCTTGGAGAAAGTGGCGTTTTTGAACCAATCGGACTTGAACAGCACTCGCAGCATGGCGGTGATGTTGTAGTTGGAGCGGAAATATTCTTCTTCCAACTGTTTGATGGCTTCAATGTCCTGGGGAGGAGTGTCCTTCCAGGCGGGGACCTGCACATCATCGGCAACGAAGAAGTTGTAGAGATGGCGCGCCACGAACCGGGCGGTGGCCGGCTGCTTCACGATGATGTCTACGATGTCTTCGCCGTTGAAGTTCCCTGTCTCGCCCAAGAAAGTTTTATCGTCGTTGTCGTGGTCGCGAGGGTCGTACATGAACTTGGCTTCGTACTTGCCGTAGGGATAGCGAGGGATGGAGTTGGTCACGGTCCAGCCGGTAAAGGCGCGGGCCGCGGCTTTGACATCATCCTCGCTGTAGTTGAACTCGCCGTCCATGCCTACGCCCAGGGAGAACAGTTCCAGGAGTTCGCGGCCCCAGTTCTCATTGATGGCGCCAGCGTGGCTCATGCAGTTGTCCAGGTAGAAGACCATGGCCGGGTCCTTGGACAGGCCCTTCAGCAGGTCGTGGAAACTGTTCATGCCGGTCGTCCGGAACATGTCTAGTTCCATGGATTGTTGCTTGGGATACTCGCACTTGGCGTGGCCGGTGACCAGCACGCAGTGCCAGAAGAGGGCGATCTTCTCTTGGAGCGGTCGCTTGGAGTTGATCATGCGGAAGGTCCATTCTTCTTGTTGGCCTTCCAGTCCGGCCTGAGACAGCCAGTCCGTCTTGTAGCGCATCATGATGTCGCGTTCCATGGCGGGCTGGGACTCGGGGTCGAGCAATTCGTCTACAGTTGCGTCGTACCCCCTGGCTGCTCGGGCTTCCAATTCTTCCAGCGGGGCGCCAAAGCCGGCGCGGCGCATCAGATGGGCGATTGATGAGATATCTTGTTCAGACAATAGTTTCCTCCCAATCCAACAATTTGGTGGCTTCCATAAATTTGGGCTGCAAAATGGGGCTGCCATCAGGGGATGTTTAAAGCCGGTTCCGACGTTCTTGCGGTTTTTGGTGATCGTATCAGTTATTAATCCGTGATTCGATGCACCACGTCAAATTTCGTTAAAATATTTAAAATATGATGTGGCCACCCGACATCACACCTGAACCACTTGCGAATCATATTCTACACCTAACCAGTTGTCAAAATCGGTATTTATAAATAATGATTATATTCCGAGAGGGCCCCAAATTTTTACCAACGGACTCAGGGTGCCGGTGGTTTGGAACTCAGCTCTTCGGCTCAGTCCTTAGACAACGGAGATACCCAACTCAGACTGCAGGACCTTGATGGTCTCGGCCCGGGTGCGCTGGGGCTTCCGCACGCGGCGGCCGATGGGCTCGTTCTCGACTTTCGGGATCATCTTCATGGCGACGAAAACGGGTCCCTCTTCCTTCATGATGGCTTCGATGCTGTCGGCGAAGTCTTCCAAGTTGTCGAACTCGAAGGTGGCGGCATACCCAGCTTCCCTGGCCATGCCGGCGTAGTTGATGTCGCCTGCATTGGGCACCGGCTGTCCGCCAGTGGTGGCGTAGCATTCGTTGTCCATTAGGAAATGGAAGAAATTCTTGGGCTTCATCCCGGCCACGGTCCCAAGGACGCCCATGTTCATCTGAAGCGCGCCTTCAGAGTCGAACAGGACCACTTTCTCGCTGGGCTGGGCGAGGGCGAAACCCAGGGCCGCCGTGTTGGTCTGGCCCATGGCGCCTTGGAGGCTCAGGTCTCGGTTCTCGTCATCCGATACGTCTCTCCAGTCGCGGCCCGAGGTGCCGGTTACCAGGACGATGGCCTTTTCTCGATGTTTTACAAAAGCCCGGAACATGTCTGCTGAGTCGAACATTTTCATCTCCACTGCAGTTAACTGCGTGCGTTAATTTTCTATGCGGGTTGGCCCGGAAATCTGGTTCACCCCTACATCCGGTTGAAGCCGTGGTACTCGTCTCCGACCAATACGGCGACAGGACGGCTCTGGGCCCGGGCTTCTTCGAAAGCGACTGATATCCGGGATGCGTCGTCGTCCGTTTCCAGCAAGTAGTAGTTGATGCCCATGGCGTGGAGGAAGGTCTCCGTGTAACGGGCGGCGGAGTCGGTGATGACACCGTGGCGCGTCCAACCCCGGTAGCCGATCAGCATGACCAGCGGGAACCCGGCGTCGATGGACATGCCGCGGATGGAGTCGCCTGATTCCATCATGCCTGTGTTCTGGATGACGCAGACTGGCACTTTCCCGCCGACGATCAGACCCAGGGCGATGGCAAAAGTTTCGCCCTCTCGCGATGAGGGAACTACTTCCAGCCAATCCTGGTCCTTCATCAGTTCGTAGAGATAGTTGGTCTCGCTATCTGGTATGGTCACGATGTGGGTGACCCCGTTCTTCTTGAACTCTGCGACCAAGGACTCCGGTTTCAGTAATGCCGCCTGTTGTTGGACCATGGGCTATTCCTCCGTGGGTGATTATCTTTCCCGACGTGACGCCCGACATGACAAAAGTAGGCCGTCAGAAAGGGGCTTGCTTGGCTGTTTTGGAGTGCCTCATTATATTAACCATCGGTTGTTATCGTCAATCTCGATTTGGCTGGGTATGACTGATTCGATACCGGGATTTGTGTATCATTGGTGGGCCATCTTGATGGGACCACGTTAACATTGTGTGTGGCCTCTCACGGAATTCGACCTCCGTCCCGCCACGTCTCTGGGCGACTAGGTTGCTTTAATGCTACTCGCGTCCCGCTTGAGGGATACATTCCCCTTCTACTACGGTTGGATTGTGGTGGGCGCCTCCAGCACGGTGGTATTCGCCCGCATGGCCCCGGCCATCACCACACTCACCGTGCTCATCTTCCCCATGTCCCAGCAACTGGGTTGGAGCCGGACCCTCATCGCGGGGTCGGTCAGCGCGGGCGCTATCGCATCCCTTGTGCTCTCTCCGGTGGTGGGGTGGGCCATCGACCGGTACGGCGCGCGGCCAGTGTTAGTGGTCAGCGTTGCGGGTCTGGGCTTGGCCATGGTTTCGCTGGCCTGGGCCACTGTCCCGTTCACTTTTTATCTGGCCTTCGCCGCGGGGAGAGTGGTGTTCCACACCTCAGCCCCCATCGGCGCCAGCACCGTTGCTGCCCGCTGGTTCATTAGAAAACGGGGCCGGGCAATCGGGATAATCTTCCTGTTCGGAGCGATAGGCGGCATCGTGTTCACCATGGTTGCGTCGCTGGTGGTGGAGAGTCATGGACTGAGGGCGACGTGGATCGCCATCGGACTGGTCGTGCTGGTCTTTTCTGTGGCCCCGCCATTGTTGCTGGTTGCCGAACGCCCCGAGGACATCGGCCTTTTACCCGACGGCGTTGAACCTGACCTTGCGATGCCCAGCACCGAGGACCAGCGGGCAGTCCGTCCCGGCTTCTCGGGTGAGCAGGCCGCCGTGATTACCCAGGTTCGGAGAGACGATGATGACTCTTGGACACTGCGGGAAGCCGTCGGAACTAGGGCCTTTTGGGTATTGGTCTCGATGGGGTTCACCAGCTTCTTTGTCCACACTAGCATCGGCGTACACATGGGCGCCTACTTCCGGGACATAGGGTTGGGCGCGATCTCGGCAGCGCTGGCGGTGAGTTTGAGCTGGATAGTGTCGGCGGTCTTTAGCGTCACCTGGGGCTGGGTCACCGACCGAATAGAAGTCCGTTACACATATTCGGGGATGTTCCTGGTGCAGGCGGGCAGCACGCTGTATCTGACACTGGCCAGTGGCACTCTGGGGGTGTTCTTGGCGGCCGGGTTCTTCGGAATTGTGTCCGCCGGTTTCAACGTGGTGCCGTCGGTGATGTACGCCAACTACTTCGGCCGATCATCGCTGGGCAGGATCAGGGGACTTGGTGAGGCGGGAGTGCTGCTTGGCCAAGGAACCGGACCAGTCATCGCCGGCGTCTTGTTCGAGATTCAGGGTAGCTACAGCATGATTTTCTGGGTCTTCGTGGCCCTGTCCCTAACCTGCAGCCTGGTAGTGCTGAAGGCCAAGACCCCGGTCAAGAGGGCGGCGACGGTGGCGGGTGGTTAATATGGTAGATCGCCTGTCAGTAGCGTCCAAACTCAAGAACATCCTACCCTTTTACTACGGGTGGGTTGTTGTTGGGGCGTCGGGCACCGCCGTTTTCGCTCGCATGGCGCCCAACATCACCACGCTGACGATTTTCATATTCCCCCTGTCGCAACAATTTGGCTGGAGCAGAACCTTGATCAGCGGGTCGGTCAGCGCCGGGGCATTGGCTGCCTTGGTGCTGTCGCCGGCCATCGGCTGGGCCATTGACCGTTACGGCGTTCGGCCGGTGCTGGTGGTCAGCATGGTGGTGCTAGGTTTGGCAATGACCTCCCTGGCTTGGGCCACCATGCCGCTCACGTTCTATCTGGCCTTTGCCGCGGCCCGGGTCGTCTTCCATACGCCCGCTCCGATCGGCGCCAGCACGGTTGTGTCCCGGTGGTTTATCAAGAAACGAGGCCGTGCCATCGGAGTGATATTCCTCTGCGGCGCCATCGGCGGACTGGTCTTCACCGTGCTGGCGGCCCAGATGATCGAGCATTTCAGCATCAAGGCCGCCTGGCTCAGCTTGGGGATAGTGGTCTTCGCGGTGGCGGTGGCGCCTGCCATGTTTCTGGTGGCGGAGCGTCCCGCGGACATCGGACTGCTGCCAGACGATGATCAACCCCCCCGACCGGACCTTGATTCCAACGAGAGAGCGGTTTCTAATGGAAACGTCAGCCTTGACGAAGACTCGTGGACCGTCGCCGAGACGCTTAAGACCAGGTCCTTCTGGATATTGTTCCTGATGGGGATGGCGATGTTGGGCGTGAGCACCGGCAATAACGTGCACATAGGCGCGTTCTATCGGGACCAAGGCCTGACTCTGACCTCATCGGCCGCCGCCTTGGGACTTGGTTGGGTGGTTTCCGCCTTCAGTAGCATTATCTGGGGCCGGGTGTTGGAGCGGATAGAATCGCGTTATGCCTACTCCATCGCTTTCTTGGCCTTGGGAGTGAGTACACTGTTCCTGCTCACAGTGGATTCCCCTGGAAGGGCGTTCATGGCGGCCGGAATGATTGGCATCACGTCGTCGGGGTCCAATGTGGTCATGTCCATCATGTATGCTAATTACTACGGGCGTAATTCCTTGGGCCGGATCAGGGGCATCAGCGAGACCGGCGTCCTCATCGGCCAGGCGGCTGGTCCTCTGGTGGTGGGAGTGCTCTTCGACTCCCGAGGCAGCTATTCCTTCGTGTTCCTACTCTTTGGAGGTATTGCCCTGGCCTGCTGCTTGATCGTCTTGACGGCCAAACCACCGGTCAGACCTGCCAGGCCGTTGCGCACCGGACAAGAAACGCTGATCTGATCAGAAACCGGCCTCGAGGGCGCTAATAAATGGCAGATAACCCAGATAAAAAGATGGTATTGGTGGCCTTTTTGCAGGCCTCCAACTGCTCCAACTACACCGGCTCGTGGCGTCACCCGGAGACTGATCCGGGCTTCTTGGACCTCGAGTTTTACCAGAACATCGCAGCAACTCTGGAACGGGGTAAATTCCATCTGGCGTTCATCGACGACCGGTTGGCAATGCCCAGTCGCTTCGGGGATTCTTTCGAGGAGGCGGTTGAGCACGGCGTCCGGGCGGTAAAACTGGACCTGGTGCCAATCATAACCGCCATGGGCCTGGCGACCAAGCGTCTGGGGTTGGGCGCGACCTATTCCACCACCTATTTCTCGCCCTTCCATGTGGCCCGCCTGTTCGCCTCGCTGGATCATTTCACCATGGGCCGGGCCGCATGGAACGTGGTGACCTCCCTCAACGATTCCGAGGCTCAGAACTTTGGGGTGCCAGAGCACCTGGAGCATGACGACCGTTACGATGTGGCCGACGATTTCATGGAGGCCACCTCCGAACTGTGGGACTCGTGGGAAGACGGGGCCGTGGTGCTGGACAAGCAGACCGGTAGGTTTGCCGACTCGGACAAAGTGCACCGGGTAGACCACGCGGGTAAGTGGTTCCAGGTGCGGGGGCCATTGACTGTGCCCAGGCCGCCTCAAGGCCACCCGGTGCTGGTCCAAGCTGGCCAGTCCGAAAGGGGACGGGAGTTCGCCGCCCGCTGGGGGGAACTGCTGTTCGTAATCTACCCCACTCCGGAAGCCTGCAAAGCCTACCGCGACGACCTTCAGCGTCGGGCGCGATTGGCTGGCAGAGACCCGGACTCGGTGAGAGTGGCCCCGGCGGTGTACGTGGTGGTCGGTGAGACAGCTGAGGAAGCGGAACAAAAACTCCAGCAGATAGAAGACCTGGCCAACCTGACAGACTCACTGACGCTGCTCTCTGAAGTCTTTAACTACGACTTCTCCCAGCATCCCGTGGACGAACCGCTGTCAGACGAAATACTAGCGTCGATGACGGGCCTGCGTGGATTCCTAGACCGGGTAATCGAACTGAGCGGTACATCGAACCCCAGTGTGAATGACTTCATAACGTCGTCAGGCCGGGGCACCCTCCGGGAGTTTCCCGTGTTCACCGGCACCCCGACCCAAGTCGCCGACCAGATGGAGTCGTGGTTCCACGCCGACGCCTGCGACGGCTTCGTCCTAGCCGCCACCCACATGCCCGGCGCCTACGAAGACTTCGTAAACCTAGTAATCCCAGAACTCCAACGCCGCGGGCTGTTCCGCGACGATTATGTCGACGGGACGCTGCGGGATAACTTAGGGTTTATTAGGCCGTAGCTAACTTCTCCGGACGTCAGCTACCAATCGATCAGTTGGCCCCGAGGTGTGGGAGCTGCAGCAGTACTTCGGCTGTCAGCTCTTCCATTTATGTCTGCGTCTGCAAAGCCGAATGCGGATCAAAATCGACTTTAGTATCATGAAAACGGATTATCACTTGGGCCGGACTGGGAATTTCGGCCTTCAAATCATTCGAGGAATCATACCAAAACTCGAACGCCGCGATCATAGATACTACGTCCGGC
>CEQE01034409.1_pt1 | contig 11735 bp, 7 predicted proteins | sample 356201 | NCBI WGS metagenome assembly CEQE01 (sample SAMEA2619970, study PRJEB7988) | marine metagenome | biome: marine biome (ENVO:00000447); feature: mesopelagic zone (ENVO:00000213) & marine oxygen minimum zone (ENVO:01000065); material: "saline water (ENVO:00002010), including plankton...
ATGTCCGACACATAAAACGATAATGTCATAGGAATCGTTAAAATGGTCTTTCAGGTCATTTGAAATGTTGACCTCAGGCTTTTCTTTCCATATAGTTAAAAACGGATCGTGCAAATCAATACAGTGGCAATGTTCGATAATTCTGTCATAAAATAATTCAACGGGTGTGAAACGAGTATCCCCGACGTCTGGGGAATATGATACACCGAGAATCAAAACGCTTATCATTTCTATCCCTTTCGTAATCTCGGTAAACACTCTAAAAGAATAGTTCGGCATCTGATCATTGGTATCAACCGCTTGCACGGAGAATCGAAGCCCTTCATCACATTGAAAAAAATTGGTTTTGGCCCAAGAGGCCAATAAAGGATCTTTTGTCAAACAATATCCCCCAACACCAAGGCCAGGCCTTTTGATGTTATTATGTGTTGATCTCATCCGAATTGCTGAAATCACTTCAAACAAATCGACACCAGCAATTTCTGCAAATTCGGTCCACTCTTGAATAAAACTGATATTCATAGCTCGATAACTGTTCTCCAATACTTTGGCAAGTTCTGCAGCAGTTGTATTAATCATTTCAGTTAACGGGTATATTTCTGTGTTTACAATAGATTTTAAAAAACACTCCGCCGCTACTGCGCTTTTTTGATCTACTCCTGAATATACTCTGTAGCAGTTTATTATAGAGTCAATATACTTTGCCCCAGGCGTGACTCTTTCGTAACTATACGCAATCAAAGCAGAAGTCGAAATATTTCTGTCTTCGTAACAATAATCGAAAATCGGCTTCACAACTTTTAAACAAGTTCCTGGAGGGACGGTTGTTTCAATTATGATTAGTGTCTCTGGTTTACATCGTTCGGCTATGACTGTAATTGCTTCTCTAAATGCTTCTAACTCTACAGAGTAGCTTAGTAATTTCCCATACTTATCTGCCATTTTGTGAACATCTAAATTAACATCAACGATAACAATATCTGCCAGAGAAAAATAGTTTGTATCACAAGTCGCAATGAATTTATGGCTTTTGAGAGCCCTGTTGTACATATCGGATAATTTAGGATCGTTTGAATTTATTCCCAGTTTCCCATTATTTATATCTTTGATTATCCTTTGTCCTCGATCATTATCGATCTCAATTCCGACAACAGCAAACTCTGGTTTATTTGCAACTACTACTGACATAGGAATTCCAACATATCCCAACCCCTGAACCGCTACGATCCTTTTACAACGGTTCTTATCAAGAAATAAATCAATATGACATTCGTTTTCATTCAATTCTTGGATCCTCAACATCTATGCTATGCTACAGAAATATCATAGAATCGGGATCAGCACACTCGCTCTGAACAATTTTTCCAAATGCTATAACCCGAAATCTTGCCAATTTTTCAAAGTTTTCAGCCATTGATGCTTACATAGCTCCACATTTTCAATTAAATAAAAAAAACTTGTTTAATTAATTAATATTTTTGGATTAATTGTTTATTCCAAGATGAAGGCGCCAAGGACACGAAGGGTAATAATTTTGTCGAATCGGAACGAACGATTCGACAACGATATCGGCCCCTCGGGCAACTATCTCCAAAGTTGCATAAAAAACATGCATTAGTGGCATAAAAGACAATAGTCATATAGCTTCAGAGAAATTTGACTTAAATATCTTGAATAGTCACCGTGTGAAACTCCAAAATCTTAATAAATTTGACATGTTTTTTGCCCCACGGGAATTCGCCAAAATCGAACAAAAGCCTAATATATCATCTCTTCGGAGTTTTTTCGTCTCCTGCGTGTTGCCAAGTATTTTAGGTCCCGATTCTATCGGGGCAGTTGCACCCTGGGACGTTATGGGCCTGCATTATTTTCGAATTTTGCGGCATAAGAGTTGACAGGGCCGTACCGTATCATGTTGCAATTTAGGGAAAAACAAAAGGCTGGGGGCTATGCACATTAGTTATAAATATAGCTTATCAGTCTTTCAAAAGACGCTTTGGGGTTCTGTGTGAAAATAAGAGAAAATCTATGAGCCTTTCTCCATAGGCTTCTATTATATTTATCTACACGCGCAAATATTTCCTTTTTAAATTGAGAAAACTCTTGTTGAGGTAAATTCATTAGCCCCATTTTCGGGCTCTGATGAAAGTAAGCTGAATAAGGAACTTCAATTGGCAAAATATCCTGCTCTTTTGCCTGTTGATGAATCTCCGTGCCGGGATATGGCGTGAGAATGCTCATAACGAGAGAATGCGGTTTTAGACCGATAGCAAAAGTCAGCGTCGCTTCAACATCTTCTTTTGTTTCTGTAGGGAAACCCATCATAACAAAAGCGGAAATTCCAATTTTGTTTTTTTTTAATGCCTTAACACCATTTGAGATTTGCTCAAGTGTTTCGCCCTTTTTAATCATTTTCAAAATACGACTAGAGCCTGTTTCAATACCCACATTGGCTTGAACACACCCTGCCCGTCTCATTGCAGCAGCTAAATCCTTATCTATTCTGTCCGCTCGGGTATCACACCGCCATGCAATCTTTGGACATCGTTTCTTGATTAACCGGCAGATTTCTAACGTGCGCTTGCGATCTACCGTAAATGTATCATCCCGAAAGTTGAAATATTTAGTACCAAATCTTTGATGTACATGAATTATCTCGGTGACGATTGATTCCGGTGATCTAAATCGCACCTTACGGCTCCAAATGCTTTTAGAAACGCAGTAGGTACATCGATAAGGGCAACCACGAGCTGTGAAAATTACACCAAAGGCATAAGGGCTGTATTTATTATGGTTTATTAAATGCTCACGATCCGGTTCTCCGACATCGTCTAAATCTTCAATAAAAGGCCGATAACCGCCATCAATAATATTTCCCTTGTTATCCTTAATAAGTGCTCCAGGAATTTTCTCTTCAAAGTCAAAAGATGACCTATCGGCTATTTCACTGGTCGTAATTTCTCCTTCACCAAGAACGACTATGTCAATTTCGGGCAGTCGTATTGTTTCCAGAGGAGCGACAGTCGGATGAGGTCCCCCGACTATAATAAGACTTTTTGGTGAAGACGTTCTGGTTAGACGCGCTACATGGCGAACTGACTCATATGCACCTGTTTTAAAATGGATTCCAACAATATCAGGCTGCATTTTTTCAATTTGTTCACCGATTTTCCCCCAGATTGGTTGGTTAAAGTTTTGAAGTTCCTCCTGATAATTTTCATAGTTATCTAAAAAATCTCCTATGCCCTTACCATGCCCCGGGTTAAAATCGGCATTGTATACGAAAGCCTCATGTCCTTTATCATTTAGATAACCGGCAATTGAGCAAAGTCCGCTTGGTATTTCATTAAAGCCATCGCCGAAAAACATGTACCATGGAGGCATAATGAGAAGAATTTTGGCCATTTAGTCTTTATTTTGGTTGTAAATTTAATTAACAAGGGGGCATCGCAATGCTGCGTTTATATAGCTCCGCTTTTTCAGTCGAGTAAAAAATATCTATTCAACCTATTGATATTATTATTTTTTTATTTATTCTGAAGTGCCTGTAAGAACAAACACCAATGAGACTTGAACCGGCTATCCTTTGTTGGCTGTCCAAATCAGCAAATAAGGCCGTTTTTCCATTTCCGAAAGAAAATTTTTAAACTCTTCTTGTCTATAGACCAAAGTGCGGATCTTGCGTTTTATATATCGTTCAGTTTTTCTGCTCAAATCATTTAGATGATGGTGATTGATATTCCCAACTAACAGGAGATCAATAATTCCGGAGTCTTTTCCATCAGCATAATCACCGATCAGATACGCCCGCTCAAGATTTCCCAGTCTTCGAATAATTCCCTCCACCACCTTGTCGATTCCCATCACCTTACTGACCATTGTCCTGAGTTCTGGAAATAGAGGATGTTCTTGGTTTGCCCGATAAAAAACTTGGCGTCCATTCTTTTCTTTTTTCACGAGATTAGTCTTATTGAGCTGATTGAGCTCTTCTCTCACCGCATTGGTGGAAACGTTGAACTCTTTGGCAAGCTCTCTGAGATAGGATTGGCTCTCGGGGTTAAAGAAAAAACGGATCAGAACCTTGACCCTAGTTTTTGATGAGATAAGACCTTCAAATAAATTAGTCATTCTAAACTCCTTTTTGAGTATAATATCTACTCATAACACCAGAGCAACGGCATGTCAAACATTATTTAATTAAACTTGAAATGTGATATAATAGATTGATTTAAAAAGGAATTATTGACTTACATGACATCTAAATGATCGTGAACTTTTCGAATATGGCTTTCAGATATTGCTTTAATCGGTATCCGTGTGCATATCGCCGGGAAGCCCGATCGTATCCTCCAGTTCTCTCATGAAATCCCAATACTCCTCTACGCGAAGCGGGCTAACGAACAGATCGATATCCGAATCCGGACGGCAGCGGTTCTTCACCGCGAAACCGAAAAGAACCGCCTTGGGGATGTGATACTTTTTAAAGACCGGAATCGCCCTCTCCTTCACCAGCTTTTTACACAGCTTGGAATTCTTCTGTCGCCGGATTCGGTCTCTCTCCCACCTTCGCTTTAGCTATTCGAATTTCATCGTTCACCACTTTAACGCCATGAGAGCTTTGGAAACCTTTGCAAAACGCTCCCTTTTGCCCGATTCCTGCGTCAGGCTCAAATTTTAATCCTCAAAATACTCAATATATTCCTCTGGGAAAATTTTTGCCTTCTCCCGCTCAAATTTCTGAATCTTCAACTCGAACTAAGACGGAATTGAGCATTTTTCAAAGAACCCATCCTCTAACAATCCCCAAGAGATCTGTTGTCGAATTTAGGCTTCTACATTGGAATAGCGCACAAATAAATGGAACTATGCGCTATTTTCTGTCAAAACAATCAGGCTGCCAGCAATTTTGACAATTTACCGGCAATGATATTCCAATCATAATTCACCCTGACGAAATCATATAATTCATTTACGGGTATCTCTTGTCTGTTCAAGATTGATAAGATCTTCTCTGAGATGTCGACCGGATCCATCTGATTGACGATAGCACCTCTTTTGTTATTACTCCCGACAATCTCTCTTGACACCGGAAGGTCGCCGGCAATAATCGGTGTACCGCAGGCCAACGATTCAATGTAAGAAACAGGGCTTCCCTCCCTCAGGCTTGGACAAACAAAAACGTCTGCTGTTGCATAAAATCTGGGGAGTTCTCGATTCGGGATTATTCCTGCGAAATGGACATTGTTCTGCAATCTTAAGTTTCTTGATAGTTTTCCCAACCGATCCCGCTGATCGCCACCCCCGACGATTAATAATTTTGCTTTCGGCAGGTGACGGACGACTCTTTCGAATGCCCGTATCAAATAATCTATCCCCTTCTCACGTGCCAGTCTCCCCACAAAAAGAAGCATCGGCCCTTGGATATTATATTTCCTGATAATGACAGGATTTTTTTCACACGGCATGAATATAGCGGTATCAACACCCATTGGAATTACTTCTGGGTTAAGGGAGGGATCGATATCTTTTTTGATTCTTTCCTTTAATGCATCACTGACAACCGTAATATTTCGCGCTCTTCTTAAGCATAAACGCTTTAGCCCATGAAAGCCTGACAAACCGAAGATATCGCTCCCATGAGAGGTCACGATATAAGGGGTCTTTGAGATTTGATAGGTCAGGTAGGCGATAAAGCCTTGGGGAAGAATCCAATGCGCGTGAATGATATGCGGTTTTATTTTTGAGACTTGCTGGATGAGTGCAATCCAGCCCCAAAAAAATAAAAATGGTATTTGAAAGTAGAACCATTTGTTATCCGTCAGTGCCGATAATATCCCACCCAATCCAGTCATTTTTTGGTATTTTTTAATAAAGTAAGCATATCGCCTTATCTTTATCCCTTCCCAGTTTTCTTCTTTCATAGCTCCCGGATATTGGGGGGCCAATACATAGACATCAAACTCCCGGGATAGCCGTCTGCAAAGCTCAAAAACAAATGATGGTTTAGGGTCATTATGCCATCTAGGAAAAGTAGATGTGAAAACCAGAAGTCGTTTTTTAGAGGTTTGCCGCATTGAGGGAGGCTTTAAATTAGCGTCACGGAGGATATGGATAGAATGGTGTACGATTTTCAACCGGTAGAGTTATGCTCAGGATCATCCTGAGTGTTGCTTATTTCCAGATTTTTAACGCGATAGAGCGCATCTTCGATCAGTTTACGATTTCCGGCGATCAAGTCCGATAGGAAGCCAATGGATATAAACAGAACACTTGAAATTATTAATATCGCAGCAAGGATAAGTGATTGGATATGTTCACCTTGTCCCTGATAGTAGTAGTATAAGAACCTGAAAGATATTAAGACCCCAGCAAAGAAACTTACACCTGCGATGCATAAAAATATCTTCAATGGCTGGTACATGGTGTAAACTCTGATAATGGTGGGGATGGAATTTCTCAAATACCCCCATGTACCTTTGAAGAGCCTCGGTTCTCTCAGTCTTTCATTTGTAGCAATTGGTACGTGCTTGAGTGATATCCGTTTATTTCCCGCCTGTATGATCGATTCCAATGTGTATGAAAACTCTGAAATCACGTTGATCCGCATAGCAGCGGTCTTATTAAGGGCACGAAACCCGCTGGTTACATCTGCGATATCGGTTCCGGAAGCGACCCGAACCACCCAGCTTCCGAGTTTTTGAAGTCTCTTTTTTATAAAGGAAAAATGCTCGATGGCATCCATATCCCGAGCTCCCACCACAATATCGACCTCATTTTTTAATATGGGTTCGATTAATTTGGGGATATCTGCTCCGCTATACTGATTATCTGCATCTGTATTTACTATAATATCGGCACCTAGTTTCAGGCATTCGTCGATCCCGAATGCAAAGGCCTGTGCCAGTCCCCTGGTTCGATTTAGCTTGATGATGTGATCAACCCCACTGGCTTTTGCCACTTCGAAAGTTCGATCTGTGCTGCCGTCATCAATTACCAATATTTCAACCTGATCGATTCCATCAATGCTACGCGGTATATCCTGAATTGTAATGGGGACTGTCTTTTCTTCATTAAGGCAGGGTATCTGTACGATAAGTTTCATTCAATCCTTCCAATTATGTTTTGTGGATAATCAATCTTAACATTTCCATCTATGGCGAAACGACAGTCATCATCGATTAAATTATCACCCTTTTGATATCAATTGTATAAAGCCCTTCAACCCTAGACCTTGAATCCCGATTTAATCGGGATATCGCTCAAACTGGGTATCTGTTTTATCGATGTGTATTCATTTTATTCGCGATTAATTAACCGTCGTTTTCTCATCTCTAGAATAAACGCAATAAATATCCCGATGAATCCACCCACTATAGTTGATAGACCTATAATCTTTTTTTTAGGTAGCCGCTTTGAATAAAACTCCTTAAAATATACCTTGTCATAATCAAATACTATTTTCGATTTTTCAATTTTTTCAGTAATCATATTGAAATGAAGCTGCTTAATCTTTTGTTTTTTTCCAATTTCCAATAGATCATCATAGGTTATTTTTTTTAAATACTCAAGGAGTGAAGCATTTATGCTAAGATATTTGATAAATTGATTCGTCATTTCCATATTTTCTCTGATGATCTGCACATTGGCCGAATTGTTGTCAACTTTAGATTCACGTTTTATTTTTTCCTTCAATGCGTTTAAATATACCCCTAATTCTGATATTTTTTCATCAATACCTTTCTCTTCCGAGATCAGCGAATCCACAAACAATTTCTTTCTGTAGTAATTTTTAGTGATAGTGTCCAGTTCGATTTGGAGGAGATCTTTTTCATGATTCAGTAAACCATTAACTGTTTTGACAATATTTTGGCTTTTTTCGGTTTGGAGCAGTGCTTTAATAACTTCGGTGAGAATCGATACACCTTGTTCCGCATCGGGATAGATCATTTTCAGATTGTAATAATGACCTCCATCCGTGAAGATAATATCCGGTAAAAAAAGAATTTTCTGGTTATCTTGTAGATACGGTTTATATGCCTGGGTCTGAAACCATTTTTTCGAATAGTTTTCATAATTTCTTTTACTAATATTGAGTTTTTGATTCAACACTTTAAAAGATTCTGGTAGTTCTATATTTGAGATATCCACACCTCGTATAGATGTCTCGATAATAAAAGACCTAGGGGCATTGAAGTTATGTGCATAAATATAAATCAGAGCAAAAAAGACGGCAATAACAGTAATCGATAAAATAACATACTTTCTCTTAATTAAGATTTCGATGAAATCAAACAGATCGATCTCCTCTTTAATCGCATTTGGTTTATCAGTCATTAGTAACTATCCTTTTTATTTGCGACCTCTGAATCACACCTTCTTTCGCCCAATTTCGGCGTCTGGCTCATATTTTGAACGCAGTGAAGTTTGACGCCATCCTCAAAATATTCAATGTATTCCACTAGTTATAATTTTCGACTTCCTTGAACTAAAGCGAAGCTGAGTATTATTCAAAGATTTCTAATTCTATTTTTTCGGAAGATGACTTATTAAGTTAGCCATTCACAGGTTCAAAGGTACACGTCTTCAAGATTGCAGGCATAAGTTTTTTTAGCCTTATATAGTATTCCCAGAGAACCCCAGTACAGAGATGCGTGCAACGGTGATTCAAGAACAACAGCTACTAAAGCACATCCGCTTATGATAAGGAAACTGAAATAGAAATATAGCATGTATCGCTTGGTAGGATCCCCTTTGTCTGCAACAAAGTCTTTTATCACTCTTCCGTATAAAATAATAAAAGGTAATACTCCAATAAATCCGAATCGCACGAGAACGGTTAAGAATGAATTATGTGCGCCTAGAGTATATTCTAAATAAGGATCCAAAATCTCCCACATTCGCATTTTATCATGGTAAAATTCCCGCGGGAACATGATTGTGCCAAGTCCAATTCCCATGACGTTGTCCAAGAAGACTTCATAGAGAAGATATGCCCACATGAAAGCTCTTGTTGTGGTATTACCGTCAATTCGAAAAATGAAATTTGTCTCTAAGAGATCGTATAAATTGTATGCATTTGTTAGGGCATATAGATGTGGTTGCATGAATATAAAAAATAGAATCGCTAGACTTATAACGATAATTAAAGCAGGTAATTTAAATTTATTGTTTAAGATATAAAAGAAAATCAACAACAAAATGACGGCTATGGAAGTCGATCCTCCATAATAGATTTTCACACCCAACATGATTGTAATGATAATCAGAACTGTCCACCAGTTGAATCGCTTTGCATGCTTCGATAGATATAGAGGAAGCATCGCTGCGTAGCTAGTTCGATAAAAATCACCGGATGGTAAAAAGGCACTGATTAATAACAGATTCTTTTTACCGATCTTCATTAGCGCATCATAAAGCTTTATTCCTAAGAAAAAAGAAAAAACAGAATAGACCAGTACGGTGTTTCTTAGATACCCATAAAAGCTTTCAAAAAACATCAAAGAAGCAAAAGCGTAAACGGAAAAGACAAATATAATAAAAATTACACAATTATATATACAATCGTTCTTTCTATGCAGCACCGGTTTGGACAGAAAAAGATAAAATCCGATCAAAGAGAATATCTCGTTAACGAATAGTCTTTTCTCAATCCATGTGGGGTGTGCCGCATACCAAAAAAACGCAATAAGACAAATATAGAATACAGTTGAACTTAAATGATGGTACAACCATTTCTTAAATAAGCGTTTTTTCTGAGATTTGTCGATAATGTCCTGCAAACCCTTCACAAGTTCAAAGGTTCAGGATTCACCGTTGCATTTTTATGCATGGACTCCATTACGGTTATTTTTTTTCTATGCCTGTTTTCGTTTTTTTGTATTTTCTGCTACAGTAATCACATTCCAACCTGTCATCTAATGTTTCTCCACAGATACACGCCCAACCGATCCTTATAGCCGGATTTCCAATCATCAGCGCATGATCAGGGACATCTTTAGTCACCACAGCACCAGCACCGATAAAACAATACTGGCCCAATGTATTTCCGCATACAACGGTTGCATTGGCTCCGATGGTGGTACCCATTTTGACGAGTGTGGGTCTTACCTGATCCATCTTAGGAATTTCAGCTCTTGGGTTATACACATTAGTAAACACCATGCTTGGTCCGCAAAATACTCCATCTTCTAAAGTAACCCCTTTGTAGACGGAAACGTTATTCTGTATCTTGCACCGGTCTCCGATTTTTACTTCCGGGCCGATCATGACATTTTGTCCGATGTTGCAATCACTTCCAATCTCAGATCCGGAAAGAATATGTGAAAAACACCAAATCTTAGTGCCTTTGCCGATTTGAACCCCTTGGTCGGCCACAGCCGTGTTATGCACAAAATAATCTTTTTCATCAGTAACATATTTTGTCTCTTCGAAATCTTGTTTCTCTTTTGGGTTGATTTTAATTCCATCATTATCTAATGATTTCTGGCACGCATCCAAAATTTTCAAAACCCGTAAGCCTTCTTCGCCGGAGGTTATCGGTTCATAACTTTTTTCGATACAATGGAGAAAATGCTCACATTCAAGCTTCAGCGGTTCCGATTCCGGAATATTGAAACGCTCCGGTTCCGCCTTTTTCGACACCGGCAGATTGTCCTGCCACTCAATGAGGTGTGGATAAACCAGTAGCTTGTCTGACCATGGTTTAGTGTCGTCAAAAACGGCCATCTTCTTATCGCCTACCACGACGAGTTTTTGTTCCTTAAAAGGGTGCAACCATGAAACAAAAATATGAGATTTGAGCCCGGAAGGAAACTCCAAGTGCGTTGTCGTGACATCTGCAATGTCTTTATGTAAATAGTTGCCTCCGGTTGCGGATACAGATTCAGGCATTTCTCCAGCGAGGGATAGAATCATAGAAATATCATGCGGGGCAAAAGACCATAAGATATTCTCCTCCCTTCTTATTTTTCCGAGGTTGAGGCGATTAGAATAAATATAATTGATTCTTCCAAGTTCTCCATTTTTGATTAAGGACTTCAATTGTGTGAATGCCGGGTGATATTGCATCAAATGTCCGACCATCAAAACACATTTTTTTTGTTTTGCGATATTGATGAGTTCAACTGCCTCCTCCACGTTGAATACCAATGGCTTTTCAACATAGACATGCTTTTCCGCTAGAAGCGCCTCTTTTGTCATTGCATAATGCATTGCAGCAGGGGTGGCAATCACAACAACTTGAATATCATCTCTTGAAAGTACGTCGCTGAAAACGACGGCATAATCTAATTTCGGATACTTATTTTTTAATCGTAGAATTGACGATTCATCTTTGTCACAGATTAGTTTCAGAGAACCTATTTCGTGGTAGTTCCTGACGAGATTTTTTCCCCAGTAGCCTGAACCGACAATTGCAACTCCTGGAAACGTTTTTTCGCATAAATTGATCATGCCTAATAATTATCCTTTTGAATTGCTATTGCTTTAGCAATGAACTAGTTGATTCAAAGCCTATATTAAAAAGTAAATCCAAAATGGAAAGGTTCGGGGTAAATGCCCCCCAAAGTTGAGCATATACGGGTGGCTGGTAATTATAATATTTTATATCGATACCGTTCTTTTCAAATTTTTTGGGATCTTGATATTTTGCGCCACCATACCCTGAAAGATAATGAGTGCCACCAACCTCTTTCACAAGAGCAATTAAGCGGTCATCCCTTTTACTTTTAACATTA
>CEQE01039402.1_pt1 | contig 11729 bp, 3 predicted proteins | sample 356201 | NCBI WGS metagenome assembly CEQE01 (sample SAMEA2619970, study PRJEB7988) | marine metagenome | biome: marine biome (ENVO:00000447); feature: mesopelagic zone (ENVO:00000213) & marine oxygen minimum zone (ENVO:01000065); material: "saline water (ENVO:00002010), including plankton...
CCGTTAAAACCGTACAATGAACCTTGCACAGCCGTTGGAAACAGATCCAAATAGGAACTGTTCTCAACATCCAAGGGTAATCCTATCAGGTTCCAACCAGACATGTTATCTATATCTATTGAACCAGGACCAGGACCACTATCAACCCAATTTGAGAAATTTGCCAGCAGAGTCTGCTGTACATCATCCGGAAGCATCGATATATTGAATGCCATGAAAAGAACATTCCCATTTATGGAGCTGGCATAGTAGTAGTTATCTTCACCAGAATAGTCAGCATTGAATGGAACTGGAAGTTCGTCAGATGTATCATAGTACAACGGGTCGCACAGGTCAGCGTAACTTCCAAACGCACTTAATTCAGCATTAAGAGCGATATCTTCTGTTGGGAGACCGTTAATCAGTCCGGTACCGCCGTCATCATTAACCGCAACCTCGACGTAGTTATAATCGTTACCAACCCATTCCACACCAAGAACATCGTGCGCGAAGTCACCCACTGAAAACGATACGTCCACCCAACCAGTTAGAGTTCCAAGAACCTCTTCAGAAGTAAAAAGCATGTAACCACCACCAGCCACAAACTCACTAAGAGAGTTGTCAGCGGTGCTGTATGGCATTGGAGTCCAGTCAAATACACCGGCATAAATCACAACAGTATAATTACTGAGAACAGAAGCATAGTCTGCGGGACCGTCATCATAAACTACCCAGGTATCATAATCGTTAAGGCCCACTGATTCCATATTCGCCCGCAGTACCTCGTCAGCTGCTGCCGCACCGTAGCTATCATATTCTGCATTGTGGTCACGCATGTAAAGGACAGAGGCCCCCGAAGAGATGAAACTTGTGCCCCAAAAATCACCACTCCCTGAAGCAGCAACAAAACCATCATTATCAGTTGCTTCCATCCAGTAGAGCACAGTACTCTCATCACTGAAACCTTCAATATCAAAGGTTGCTGAATAGGATATGCCTTCCCCCGGAGTCATATTAACCACAATAGAATCTCCTCCATCAACGGAATATTTGAGAACCACTGAGGTCAGTTCACCATCTGAATCAAAGCATGTCGCATTAACGGTAGCGGAGCTGGTTCCTGAAGCGACACCATAGCGGGTACTTCCTTCACCAACCAAATTTATTGAAGGGGGCGAAGCAATACCAAACTCAGCGAGCGCGCCTTCAATCAGTTGAGAAAACTCGGTGTAAATCCATTCACCTTGGTCAGTAGTATCACCAGCCGCATCAGCCATAAAACTTAGATAGACTGCTTCACCACCAGGATCATGATCCTTAAATATTCCAACTAAATTACCAAAATTATCGTAGAAAATGGGAGTGCCATCACCAGCTGTAAGATAGTCGGTCCACCCTGCATCATCTGTAAGTAGATAAGGAGCATGACGAATTGTCATTGGGGTCTCTGTGAACGGGTTATCAATTAAAGTCACTCCTTCCCCAGTTACTTCGATCGTGTCAATAGCGGGGGGATCATTAACACCACCGGCAATGCCAAAATAATCGTAGGCAAAGTCACCCGGAGCAAAAGTTAATTCAGGATCAAGATTATGACCATAGAACCAGTCCATATCGATGAGGAGCAGGTTACCACCAGCATCAATAAACCCAGAATAACCGGGATCATCACCAAGCGGATCATCTGCAATTACGGGTACTGTCATGTTGCCCCAACCATAAGAAAAGATATTATCCCAGCCAAAATTGATAATGGAACCATCTATGCCATTCTCAAGAAACGTATCCCAGATTTCATAGACAAAATTATTATCATCTAACACCTGTTCCACAAGGTTCCGCTGACGATCAGATACACGATCACGGATGACAAGCAGGTCAGCATCCGGGTTACTTGGTTCTTTTATTTGAAAATTCAGGTGCATGCTTTCGGAGGCAAGCCCATCATTGTCAGTGGCTGTGATCCAGTACTCAATTACATCACCTGGGTTGGCATTTGCATAGAAAATATCAAAGGTATAGATACCGTTACCATCAGCACCAACATCATCGGCTGTCAGTGCCAGGTCAGTTGTGACTCCCTGGAACGAATAATGAGCAACGACTTCGTCATTCCCATCAATTGCCATTCCAGAAGCATCATCTACATCATCAAACAGGTCAGCAGATACTGTCACTGTGTTTCCGGGAGGAGGGGGCATAAATAGGCCACGGTCATAAGTATTGTTCAACTGATTCATTGATTGGATTGCGAGAGGAGCCCCCCATGGGTACTCCACTTTTACCACTATCATATTATCGATCAAGCCATCCGCCATACTGGCTGATGACTGATAGGAGCCCCAGGCATATCCTGGGCCCCAATCCCCATCAGGAGTAGTGATATCACCATCCGGGTCTGTCCATGGACCGCCAAACCAAAGATAAGTTTCATCCGGCACATCAGATGCCAGGGGATGTGGACCCTCCCCACCTTTGACGATCACGATGAGAAATGTTTCCACAACGTTGATGTCGGTTGAATCACCAACGATAAATTCATCATCAACAATACCAATGTCAAGAAGGAGGGACCAGTCATCTACATAATCTTCTATTGTGTTAGGGGTGGGAGGGGTCATCAGTTCGCCTATGGGTGACCAGGGAGCCCAACCACGCGGCCAGTTAGTTGAGGCACCATCAGTTGTATTTTCAATTGCCTCATCACTCAGCATAGCGCCGAATGCTATTACATTACCGCCGTCAAACCATTGGTGATATACTTCTCTGACAATACAGGGAGCGGCCGGTGTAAAAGCCACGGCCATGGTATCGTCTTGGTCTCCACTGCCAAGGTACCACTCTGCAAAATCGTCAACATGGGTCAGGTCCCATAAATCATCCCGAACAGATCCATGAGAATTCTGTGCTCCGTTGACCTTATCGAGAGGAACAAGATCGTTGTCCGTGGTACGGGTGGGTACCTGGAGTCTTTCTTTTAAGAGATTCATAGGCACCTGCCGGTGAGTACCAGCCTGCAGGAACTGTACCTTATTATTTATTGGACTGTCAATTGATTGTTTGGGTGGTTTTGTTGCCAAGGTAAAAGAACTGAACCCAATTAACAGAGCTAACAGAATTGTAGCTGTTTTATTCATAAATACACCTCTATCTTATTCGTTTTAGAAAAAAAATCCTTAATAATTGGTTATTGAACTGAGTAATTTATTAAGAAATTCTGAGTAATCCTCAGTAAAAATATAATCCACTTCAACAGTGTGATCCTCCTCAACTATTGGATTTCCAGCAATAAGGAGCCAGTTAGTTCCTTCATAAGTTTTTAATATTGTATAGTTTATCCCATCTGATCTGACCGCGGTACCAGACACAAGGCTGCAGCCTGGGTTAACAGAAACAAGGACCTCCCCCAGTGATATAGTGTTGCTGTTGTCCCAGACCCCGTTTCCGTTCCTGTCATCAAGAGGCTCACCAGAATCCCATGAGTCACTACCATCAATGTCCTGATAATACTCTCCATAGCTGATCGTTCCCGTTTGTGAAACTGCCTGAACATAGTCCATCTCAATTCCCAAGTCTTGAAGTATCAAATAACTTTGTTCGATTTCACCAATGTAATAATGACTCTTTGCTTTTGAAATCTTAAGAGATTGTGCATTGACAGAGAGATCCTTCGAAAAAACAAATGATTCATCAGCTTCCAGTAGCCCATCAATGTACGTTATGCATTCGGTATAATTACCAGAAGCAAGCTTAATCAAACCAATTCCAGCCAGCGATTCAGAAGTTAAAGTAGCAGAGTTAAGAGAATCAAAAACTGCAAATGCAACAGCCTTTTGCAGGTTGTTTTCACCCCTGATCAGTTCCAGATTACGAGCATAGCTCCAGCCAAGACCCAGATAAACCTCCGGTTCAATGGCATTACGTTCAGAAGCCCTACTGAAAGCATCAATCGCTTCCTGGTACATACCATTCTGAAAATGTGCCCACCCTGTTTCTATCAGGGCATCATACTGTTCCGGCGGGTCAAAAAGAAAATCATCATCACTAAATTTTTCACCGCATCCAAGTAGAAATAAAAGCACAGTGAAACTTGAGAATAATTTTAATGTTGTCATTATTTGTCTCATTTCCCTACTTAATGATCAACATTTTTCGTGTCTGTTGAAAATTATTAGCTGTCAGTCGGTAAAAGTAAACACCTGCAGCCGGCATTGTTCCTGACCTGTGTTCTCCGTTCCAGTTAAATTTATAATGTCCACCATTGAGATCCCCATCAAATATTCTTGAAATCTCCCTGCCCATGATATCATATACAACCAGGGATACATAACCGTGTTCAGGTAGATCAAAAACAATATTGGTGACCGGATTGAATGGGTTCGGATAATTTTGATACAGTGTGTATTGTTCAGGTAAAACAAGGCCTTTATCCAATTCTCCATGGTTCCCTGAAAGCACTATGAATTGCCCCAGAGAATTTGTCCTTGCCTGTAAAGAGTTTTCTATGATTTCAGCCCCGATATGCCGCCACTCTCCCTTGTGGAGCTGATAAATACTCATTGTCTGATCAGCTTCCTTTAATAAAAAGGTTACAGTTGCCGACCGGTTCAATTTTTTATCGTTGGGGCCGAACATAATAATCTCACTGACCGGGATAAAACCATCCGGAAGTGAAACTGAACGATCAATCGGAATAGTTCCGGCAGCTATCATTAGTGGACTATCCAAACTTTCCCGTTGCAGGTTATACTCAGCATTACCTGCGACAATTCGAGAGGAGGAAGGTGGGTCATAGTAATCTACAACAATTGTCAATGAATCAGCCTCAAAAAGATTACCGCTCTGATCACTTCCCTGATAGGTAAAGTTATAGGTCCCTTCATTGGATAATTCTTTGGATGCGTGATAAATTACGAGGGCAGAACCATAGGAGGTAAGTTCCGTAAGTGTTACTGAACCTGAATCTCCTGTAGTGACTGAGTATTCTATAGTCGGTTCTTCATTTCCCAAGTGATCAAAAACTCGCCGTTGAGATACTACATAAACATCCAGATAATTTTGAATACCCGGATTCTGATAAGCATATAGATCACTAAAATCAGGCACAGAAATTATATTTGATACGGAAAAATCATATGTTGCCGGTGGCTGAGCATCATCGGTTTTAGCAATCATTAATAATATGAGTTGAACCCCGTCCACTGCCAGGTCCAGTGTATCTTTAAAGGCAAATGACGGGTCAGTTGTCACAGAAAGTGTTCCATAACTGGTTTGATCATCTAAATCAAAATCATCCACTTCATAATCCGGATTCATTAAATTCAAAAAACTACTCTTAAGTATTAATTTTTTTACCTTAAATCTGATGCCATCATAACCGTTGAATACCAAAACATCTTCAGCATTTAAATCGGGGCTAAGATAATTAACATTTCCGGCGAGATCGAAAGAGTATCCCCGCATGATCAGGTAATTATAGGACCAGGGTAAAATATCTGTTTTTGTGTATGGCGAGCCCTTACCAATTGAAGCATCCCAGCTCAATAATGCAGCGGGTTTTCCCGAAGGTGGTGTCTGAAGATTAAATCCTTCAAAATTATAGCTACCATTATATAGGCTGTCAACATGAACTGCATCAAGATAACAGGCCATACTGTAATCTGCAAAGATGTCCTTTACGTCAGTATCTATTCCCAATGTTACAAGTGCATCACTTACTGCTTTTATCCCAATTGAATCAGATTGTGCAATTGCTTGAATAATATCCCATCCAGTATCATCAGAACTGTATTTTTCCTGAAGGTATGAGAGGAAAAGGTGGGCATTCCATTTATCTTTTCTTCCTTTCAATGACTGGTACCCTGTGGCAATGTATGTTAACTGATTTCCAGCAGTAATAGAGGGGCTTGTACTTCTGCCAAAGAATTTCACGTCACCTGCCATTTTTTTCTGAAGAATAGCACTAATGCCCTCAATGATCCAGTTTTCCTGGTCTGGTTGGTTGTGCTGCATTATCATCCGGGCGTGCTCCTGAGCAAGGGCATTGTAGGTTGCCCGCAGGTCTTCGTCATCAGCATTCAAACTCAAAGGATCTACATCCAGATAGATAATATCACCATGATTGGAATAGAGCTCACCATCAAGAGTGTCAAGAATTGTGCTATAACCGTGAACATAGAGTGATGACTTTGTGTCATTACGTCCCTTGCCGTATTCATCAAAAATATCAGTAAAGACAAAGATGATCTTTCCATTGTTATCAGTATCTTTTTCACCTGCTCCTAAAAATTCACGCAAAGCAGCGGCAATACCTTTGGAAGAATCATTTGGGGCCATTTCATCAAATGCAGTTACAATTGCAACAAGGTCTGCTGAATCAATTTTCGTTTCCCAGGCCTGGTCATCGACATAGACCTCGCAATTAACTCCCATCGACCGGAGCGAAGCAAAAACAGGGCCCGGTGCGGGGGGAAAAGCTTCGAAACTTTGTATCCAGAACCTACGGCCATAATTAGCCTGCCGATCAATCCATCCTGAAAAAGTACTGTCGGCATTAACAAACGCACTGTCGGCTGATTGAAACAGGGGGCTGACCTTCACATCATCATCAAGGCTAATAATGTCGTCATAGGTCCCAGAGGATACCCTCACAGAAAAGTTGCTGACATATTGAGCAGCACTGTCAACCACGATATCACCTTCAATTGCAACACCGCCAAAAGTAAGTTTTTCCGGATACAATAAATCCACTATGACCAATTCATCCAGAGTAATTGTGAGTGTGGAATCTAATACATTGAAAAGAACCTCGTTAACTACTGGAGCAGTTGTGTCCCATTGATAGTTAACTACAAACAAACTGTCTTCAGTTACCGCCTCATTACCATTATTGAAGTTACCCGCCGAATAAAATGTAAAGGGTTCAATGGTTAAAATAAGAGTTCCCCGGTTTGGATAATTCTCAAGTAACTCCGCATCTGCTTCACTCAGTTTGATGCAAGTGGTATCATTGGATGTTGCGTAATATACTTCCCCTCGACTAAGTGTGATCAAACTGCCTTCGGAATTATCATAAAAGGTAATCCCTTCTAAATCGCTATAATCACTGACCCCTTCTTTTTGTGAAATAGCAATTTCATTGAAAAATCCAACTCCCATGTTCCAGGGTAGTGACAGGATGTCCGTATCAGCATCATACACTATCCCTGAGGATACAACCTGCGGTGGTTGTTTATCAACATCATCTGAACTTATTATAGTCACAGGGAGATCTATGACCTCAAGGTTACCATTATTGTTTTCATCGTAAACAGCATATTCATCAATTGCTAAAGAGAGCCCACCTTCTGTATCCATCCCATCAATTAACATCTCCAGCTCTTTTTGATCAGCGAGCATCAATTGTTTAATCCGCAAAAATACATCACTTTGGTGCACAAATGGAGTTCCATTAATTCCAGAAAGGTTCATAGAGGAACCTCCAGCGGACAAAGTAATCTTTGAGTAAATCGGAGCAGGATTTATAACAACTATGCGTTTATCCGTTTCTTTTGACCTAAAAAATACCAATAATGTATTTTCTGAAATATTGTACACAGCACTGTCAGCCAAAAGTGGCAGCGAATCCATAGTTGCAGTAACTGGTAATATACTTTCCGCTGAGAAGTTATAAAATGTATCCACAAAAGCACCTTCAGATAAATTCACACTCAATGAAGAAATGGCTAACGTGGTTTCCAAACTTTTACTGTCACTTCGGGTCAGAAAGATTTCTATTGTATCAGAATCAGAAGTTTGAACTAATGATTTAAGGCCTTCCAAGCTTTTGGTATTTCCAATATTATCAGTGAAGCCCACCTTGAAAATATTAACATTAGTTTCCCTATCAAGTACACCGTTCCCATTTCTTTCCTCACCGCTGTTGAGATTGCCATCACCAGGACCACCCAGAAAGATTTCATCTTCAGGTATCTGGTCAAATTGAACCGGTCTATCAAAAACAAGTGTAAGCTTGTTTATATTGGCATCGTAATTAGCGGAACCTAATGCAGGACAAACGTCCTGCCCCGATACCGTAACAGCAATGGTAGTATTTGAATTAGGTTCAAACTGGTCCCAGATAAAATTCCCGTTTGTATCTGTATATTCTTCAGAAACCTCATCAAATTCATTATCTCCATCAAAATCTTCTAAAGGTTCCGCTGGTGTCCAAAGTGAGTCACCATTCAAATCAGTAAAATCTTCCGCATCGTCCCACACACTATTGCCGTTCATATCAGTGAGCTCATCTCCTTGGAACCAGGCTCCATCCCCGTCAGCATCATTAAAGGTTTCTTGGTCACAAAGTCCATTATCATTGACGTCTACAAATGGTTCACATTCCCAAAGAGGAGGTGGACCTGTGTTGTCACAATCACCATCACCATTAATATCATTAAAATTCCAAAAATCGTCGGCAGCCCCAGGGAATGCACCATCAGTAAAACTTTCTATTCCATCCCAAGCTCCATTTCCAAAACTTACTTCCCAACCATTGTCATCATCACAAATGTAGATGCCATCATTATTCACTCCACAATCAGTAAATTCTTCCGCACCATCCCAAACACCGTTATCATTCAGATCGGTAAATTGTTCGGCACCATCCCATGCGCCATTACCATTTAGATCGGTAAATTGTTCGGCACCATCCCAAGCGCCATTATTATTTAGATCGGTAAATTGTTCGGCCGGACTGTAAACACCATTTCCATCCGTATCTGAAAATGGTTCAGCATTATCCCTTATAAAGGCTCCCTCCTCAATAACCAGTTGAAGGGATGACAGGTCGAGGGCTTCAACAGCATTAACCAGGGTGAGATCATTCCCCCAAATATTTCTTGTCTTCCCATCATCTGGGTTTGTCCATTGGTCAATTATATCACCATAAATAAGAGAGATCTGAATCGCAGATGAAAGAGTTTCTTCTGTTAGAACAGTACCACCGGAAAAAATAATATCAGGTTTTGGTCCCCCATAATCATCATCAAAAGCCATTCGACCCAGGAGAATGTTATCAGTATAAATACTATCGGAGAAAGTAATTGTCAGCACATTGGACCCTGCATCATAACTGACAGAAGTAATGGTCGTGCTTTGGGCTGTGGTTAAATACATTAATCCTACAATGAAAATTCGACTTAGGATGAGCATTGTTCTCTTCATATCATAGACCAATTGCTATTGTAAATTGTCTGACAAATCCCAGTAAACCATAGTTGGATACAGCCATATCAAACCGAAAATCATTTGATATCGGAGTAATCTCCCCAAGATTAAAACCAAGGCCCCCCATAAAGGAAGCGGAATTATGGTTAGAGTATAACCCTCCTCGAAGGAAAAGGATATCCATAAAACCGTACTGCATTCCCAAATTCAGTCGTTCTGAGGAATCATTAGGATGAACAGCATCTATGGCAAGCATTAATTTGTGGTTTGGTAAATCTTCAAATAAATCGTATGAAATACCAACTTGAAACATAAGGGGCATGTGGTAAGCTCTAAAAGATTCCGGTTCAGGAAGGAGTTCACCATCATGGTAATCATCAAAAGTGGCATCTTTCCCTTCCTTTTCAAAATCGAGTTCAGGTCCAAAATTTCGCACCGACATTCCAAGCTTTAAAGAATTGTACCCGGTTATATATAATGTCCCGATATCCACAGCCCAGGCATTTGCTTCATAGTTATATAGATTTACTGATTCTTTTATCAGTGATATATTGGCACCAAATGAAAATCTGTCGGTCAGGGATTGCGCCCAGGAGATGCCAAGTGCCAGGTCACTCCAGACAAATGATCGTCCGGTACCCTGCTGTTCCTGTACAGTGGTTTCATTTATATCTCCAGTTGAAAGTTGTCGCATATGAACAGCCATATTACCAATCGGAGTTTTTATCCCTCCTGAAAGGCTGTGGTAGTTAATCCCAGCGAACCAGTTTACCCGGGAAAAGAAAATGTTTGAACTTTTCATATAAACAAGTGCAGCAGGATTGTAGAACACCGCAGAGGCATCAGTTATTTTTGTCCCGACCACGCTATTTGCCATTCCTACCACCCGGGCATCTGGGCTGATGTCAAGAAAATGAGCTCCGGATGTTCCTACTTTCTCAAAGTTCTGTTGACCAATTGCCATTGATATAAACAGCATTGGAATTATTTTAATTGTATGTTGTTTCATGGCTATCAGTATGTTATCGGAAGATTGCAAATTTACCAATGTATTTTTCAAGATCTTTAGATGATTGTCCCACTATACTGATATCAGGGGCTTCAACTACATATACATAAAGCCCACTCACAACAGACTGATTATTCCTGGTAATCAGGTCCCAGTATTCATCGGCCTGTCCATCAGTATGTTCAAGTACTTTAATGAGATCGCCACTTAAAGAAAAAATGGAAATTTTTGCCACTGGTGGAAGATTGGTGAATTTGATTCGGTCCTCGTATTCTACTTCCCACTCAGCTGTACCGCGGTAAGGATTAGGTACGACCAATACCCTGTCAAGGGGCGGAATATCATCACCGGTTTCGTAAAGAGTGCCGGGGAAAACTGGTATGGGAGCATTATCTGCAGACTTTTTATAGTTACTCAAAGGAGAATATGATGGCTGGAGTTCTTGTCCGGCTTCTTCCGCAGATTTGTAACCATCATAGGCAGAAACAGCATAATAATATGGAATACCATCAAGGGGAGTATCGATAGTGTCACCCCACGCATTTACCCCGCCCAAGTCTTCAAACTGATTTTGTATTAGTGGAAGATCAAGCAGAATCCAGTCACCATCAAGCGTCCTGTCATTCAGAGTATCACCATTTACATCGACAACAAATACAGGTTCGTCCCGATTATCAAAAACGGCAATCGTCTCCCAGTCCTGTGGATTGTAGGAAGCACGATAAACCTGATAACCCTCAAAGTCGATTCTTCCCAGATTTGCGTCAAAGGAAAACTCAGCCCTTGTGTCCCAGGCTAATCTCACACCACCGCTCATCGGACTGTACGATAACTCTGGTACCACCGGTGGAATGGGAAGGTTCCAGTGAACATCCTCATCAAACGAAATTGGATTGTATGGTGTGCCCTCTTTGCTACCCGAATAGTATGCCTTAATTGCATTATCGGAGTTCACTCTTAATCCCTCTAATCCCTTTCCGCAGGTTAAAGCGAATACCACTTTTACAGTATCTCCCTCAGGAACATCAAAAGGTCCCGTAGTGAGCAGGAATCGGTAATCAAATTGAGGAAATCCTAATTCCAGCGGGTTATTCAGGAACCGTTTACCCTGACTGGCAACATGCTGTCCAAGCATGTAATCCAGTTTGTCACCATCGAGGTCCATCGGGTCGCTCTCCCAGTTCCACCACTGATGGGAGAAGGCTCCCATATAGTCCTTGCCATTTTCTATTGTGTTCATTGGGGCAGGAGTAAAAACAAGGCTTCCACCAAGGAATCCCTCATTTGGAGGAGATTTTTCACGCTCTCCGTAATCATTTGCGGAAGATCCTGGATGGTCTCCATCATAGATATATGAAAGACTTCTGGGAAATTGATAACCTTTAAGCAACATACCATCGATAATGGCGGGTTCTCCAGCAATACGCCCAAGTTCGGGAACATCTTTTTGCCAGAACAGAGTGTCTGCTTTTTCATCAAACAGTACAGCCCATTCATCATAAAAACCGTCCGGTTCAGCACCCCCAGGATTATA
>CEQE01148519.1_pt1 | contig 11711 bp, 10 predicted proteins | sample 356201 | NCBI WGS metagenome assembly CEQE01 (sample SAMEA2619970, study PRJEB7988) | marine metagenome | biome: marine biome (ENVO:00000447); feature: mesopelagic zone (ENVO:00000213) & marine oxygen minimum zone (ENVO:01000065); material: "saline water (ENVO:00002010), including plankton...
AACGCGCCAATCCAAGCATCGTGATGTGCGCCATGCCCGGCTTTGGAGCAGAGGGTCCGTACGCGGAGTTTCCCGCTTTCGGGTCCACTGCCGAGGCGATGTCAGGGGTTTCGTCATTAATAGGCTACAAACCTGGCAGACCTCTCCAATCCGGAATGTCGTATGCCGACCCGGTGTCGGCCCTGAACCTCGTTGGCGTCGTCATGACATATTTGAGGAGAAGCCGAGTCTCGGGTCGAGGTCAGTACATCGATCTGGCGCTCGCGGACAGCCCCGTCTGCATGATCGGCGAGTACCTGGTCGCGAACTCCGCCACGTCCCACGTGCCTCCTCTGCGAGGCAACAAGCACTCCGACTACTCTCCCCACGGCGCCTACCGAGCAGACGGCGACGACAACTGGGTCGCGATCGCCGTGACCAACGACGACGAATGGCAGGCGCTCTGCACCGTCGTCGGCGACGACAGACTGCTCGATGGCCGCTTCTCGAACTTCGACGGAAGGAAGCGCGCCGAGGAACACATCGATGCGGTCATATCCGAATGGACAGCGGGACGAGACGCCGTCAGCGTTATGACCCAACTCCAAAGCGCCGGCGTTCCGGCGGGCAGGGTCGCGAACAACCAAGAGTTGCTGCGCGATCCGCACTTGGCGGCCAGAGATTTCTTCGTAGACCTCGACGAGTACGACAGCGGACGAAAACGATACGATGGGCAATCCATACGTGGAAACATCATCGACAAGTCGGATTGGAAACCGTCGCCTCTATTGGGCCAGCACAGCAGGAACGTCCTGGTGAACCTTCTTGGCTATTCCGAGATAGATTGCGACGCACTGGCATCCGAAGGCGTTACCGTTCTTAACGACCAACCCTCTTCGACAAGGGAGAATTAGTCCGGCAAGCAGACGAATCTATCCGACACGGAGCAGACACCTATGGCAACAGAGGAACCTTTCCAGGGACGGATAGGGGTCACCTACCAGGATTCGACCTCTGACTGGCCGGCGCCCCCTCCGACGTGCGACGGTCAGTCGCCGAATGTTCTCATAATCCTCCTCGATGACACCGGATTCGGCAACCTGGGCTGTTACGGCTCGACGATCGAGACCCCGAACATCGACGCGTTGGCGGAAGGCGGCCTGCGGTATTCCAACTTTCACGTGACGCCTCTGTGTTCGCCGACCCGGGCATCGTTGTTGACGGGCCGCAACCATCACTCAGTCGGCATGGGCAACATCGCCAACTACCATGACACCGGTTACCCGAACTCGCGGGCACTCGTGAGCAGACACGCTGCTACGCTAGCGGAGATGTTGCGTGAAGAAGGCTACGCCACATTCGCGCTAGGCAAGTGGCATCTCAACCCCTCCGAGCACAACTCGGCCGCGGGGCCCCGTGACGGATGGCCCCTCCAGCGCGGATTCGACCGCTACTACGGCTTCCTGCCGGGCTCCACCGACCAGTTCTACCCGGAACTGACCCACGACAATCACCCCGTGTACCCGCCGAAAACCCCCGAGCAGGGATACCACCTCACAGAAGACCTAGTCGATCACGCCATCGAGTTCGTAAACGATCAGAAGTCGACCTATCCGGACAGCCCGTTCTTCATGTACTTCGCGCCTGGCGCGATGCACTACCCTCATCAAGCGCCGAAGGAGTACATCGACAAGTACCGCGGCCGTTTCGATGACGGATGGGACGCAATCCGTGAGCAGTATTTCCAACGACAGATCGAATCTGGACTCATTCCCTCGAACACCAAGCTTTCACCGAGAAACCCTGGGGTGAAGGCTTGGGACGAACTCGATCATAACGAAAAGCGGTTCATGTGTCGGTTGCAGGAGACGTGGGCAGGGTTCCTGGACCACACCGACGCCCAGATCGATCGTCTCGTCAACCACCTGCGTGAAATCGACCAGATAGACAACACGGTTATCATGCTCACGGCGGACAACGGCACCAGCCAGAACGGCGGCCCTTACGGCGTGACGAACGCCGGGCCCAGCTCGACTCGCAACGCCACGAACCAGGGGCAGACCCTGGGCGAGGCAATCGGCCGGCCTGACCCGGAAGAGGACTTCGACGCGATACAGACGACGTTGGACGATATCGGCGGGCCCAAGAGCTACGCCGACATCCCCTGGGGGTGGTCGCAGGTGGGCAACACGCCTCTCCGATGGTACAAGCAAGACACCCACGGGGGCGGCGTGAGGGTGCCGCTGATCGTTCATTATCCCTCGGGCATCGGCGACGCGGGCGGTGTCAGGAACCAGTTCCACCACGTGAGCGACATTGCGCCGACGATACTCGAGATGGCCGGCGTCAAGCCACGGTCAAGCTACCGCGGATATGACCAGATGCCGATTTCCGGCACGAGTCTTGCGTACACGTATGCCGACGGCGATGGCCTGACTGAGAAGCCGATCCAGTATTTCGAAATGATCGGCAACCGCGGTCTCTGGTTCGACGGCTGGAAGGCCGTCACCCGTCATGAGCTCGGCGACGAGTACAGCAGCGAAGAGTGGGAGCTGTACAATCTCGGTCAAGATTTCTCCGAGACTAACAACTTGGCCGAAACCGAGCCGGAACGTCTGCGCAAGATGATCGACCTGTGGTGGACGGAAGCAGGTCGCTACGGTGTGCTGCCGTTGGACGACCGCAGCTTTGAAAAATCCGGCCCGAGCACGCGCCCGGGAGCTTACCACGAGACTTTGAGTTATCACTTCGCTTCGCCAAACGTCCACATCCCGGCAGCCCTGGCGCCCCAACTGCGACGAGGAGACTGGGCGTTGACGGCGGACATTGAGATCTCGGGCATTGACACCGAGGGCGTGATCTATTCGCATGGCTCGTTCATGGACGGCTTCTCGCTGTTTGTGCAGGACAGAAGGCTTTGCCTCGTTCACAACTCATCGGGCGCCGCGACGATCGGGCGTGCCTCTGAGGCGTTGCCAGATGGCCGGATAAACGTGGGGCTGTCGTACGAGCGCGCAAGCGATCGAGGCGGCGCGTTCACTTTCACCGTCAACGGCGAGGGGGTTGGTGGCGCCAACGTTCCCGATGAGATGCGAGCGTCGAGGGTTGGCGGCGTCGGCATCGGTCGGGACGAGCTGGCGCCGATCACCGACCTCTACGACGCTCCATATGCGTTCACTGGTGTCATTCATTCCGTGGATATCCGCGTGGAGCCTAGATGATTCATTTTCACGCTGGCGTCGTGCTCCAAACTAACCACGATCCGCCGATCTACGAGGATGTGCCGCTGTGAGCTCCCCGAATCCTGATTCCGCCGCATGCTTGAGAACCGGTTCGTCGCCGTGAATGCATCTTATTGACACTGCCAGGCGTCAGTCCTACACTGTCGTCTGCCGCCAACCGAACGCGAGGACAATCTACGACTAACGATGCCATACCAACCTCACATATTCGCTGACAACCCCTTGGACCGCGGCGACCAGCAACGCCGTGACGAGGCGTGGCTGGAAGAGCGGACACTGGACCCGGACACCAAGTTCCTGTTGATGCCGGGGCTCGAAGTGCCGCTGTCCGATGGAACGGCGCCGAGTTTGAGGTGGCTGAACGCCGACGACCTGAACGGACTCGCCGTCGATGGGCCGCCTGTCTTCCTTGGGCTTCAGGACGGACGGGCGCACTTTGCCGTGTACGTCCCCAAGACGGACGGTGCGGCGGAGGAGCTCACCTCCGACAAGTCGATCGTCTTCTCCGACGCCAGGAGGGCGGCGACGATCCTCGCGTTGCAGGAGACGGGCATCGTGGCGCAGGCACGTGCGCAGTTGGACTGGCACAACCGACACGGCTTCTGTTCAGTCTGCGGCGCTCCCACCGAGATGGGCCGCGGCGGTCACGTCCGTCAGTGTCCCGAGTGCAATGCGCAGCACTTCCCCCGCACCGACCCGGTCGCCATCATGCTGGTCCACGACGGGGATCGCTGCCTGCTGGGCCAATCCCGGGGACGCTTGTCCCGGATGCGAATGTACTCCGCGCTGGCGGGTTTCATCGACCAGGGCGAGTCAATCGAGGAGGCGGTCGCTCGGGAGGTCAAGGAGGAGGCAGGCATCGAAGTCAAGAACGTTCGATACCACTCGTCCCAACCATGGCCGTTCCCGTCGTCGCTCATGATCGGTTGCCACGCCGAAGCGGTGACGACCGACATAAGCATCGACAGCGAGGAGATGGCCGACGTGCAGTGGTTCGACCGCGAAGAGTTGCTGCTCGCCTTGGAGGGACGCAGCGAACGGCTTTCCGTGCCCCAACCCCTCGCCATCGCCCATCACCTGATCAAGACCTGGGCGACGAAGACGATCTAGCTGGCAACCGAGGGTGGGTCAGAATCCAACTAGCGATTGGCTGCCGAATCGCTAAATGCGAACGGCGGCGTCGCAAGAGTCATGGACGCTCAGGATTGTCGTCGGATAGAAACCACGGCATCAATATGGCTTCATGCGGCCACAGGAACTCGAACCCCGCATCCAGCGCGTACCGCTTATCGAGGTCTTCTCGATCGCCTATGTGGTAGTAACCGTCCGCCTTGAATCTCGACATGATTTCACGGAGCATCGGTTTGGCGGCGACGAAGTCCACCCGAATGTCGTGGTGTTCCCAGAGGTCGCGCTGCCCGCTCAATGTGCGGTCTGAGCAACTGCCGATCCAGCAACCTTTGTCTTGGGCGCTTCTCATCATGTCCAACGTCAGGACTCCGGGTGGGTCGCCCACCTCCAACGTGCCGTCTATGTCAAAGCTGATCAGAATCGCCAAGTAGTTTCCTCTCTCGTTCCAGCGCCGGACGTAGGGCCTTCGACGGGCTCAGGCCGAACGGCTGAAGGGATTGTCCGTTCGTTATGAGTCCCGACGCATCGGGATCCCGGCGTTGTCGGGACCTGTCGAACCACACCGACGATCAAACGTTTCGGGCTGTTTGTGTGGCCCATTTGAGACTCACGACATTAGTCCGGGGTGGCGCTCCACACGGTGAAGCTGCCGCCTGTCGGCATGGGACCGCCGGACACCGCGATTTCAGGCTTCACTCCGGTGACCTGTCGATCTCCGGCGCGCCTCTGCAACTGCTGGATGCAGTCGGTGTGCATCCAGAATCGGCTTCGACCGCTCCCGATGTTTCCGCCGCTGGGTGACACTGGATTCGGCCCCTCGATGCTGATGTCCGTCTGGTAGAAGTCCAGGGCCTCACCGAACTTGATGCCGCGGTAGCCGAGGCCTTCCAAATGGAACTGGTGGAACAGCGAGAATCCGTCGTACATGTTTTCGAAGGAGAGATCTTTGGCGGTGATCCCCGCGCCCTCGTAGATCTTCCTCGCCGTTCTGGCGGTGTCTTCTTCGACCTCGTCGAGGGTTGGCGTGAGGCTCCTGGGTTGGGTCGTGCTGGTCGCATGGTTGAGGATGTAGACCGGCTTTTGCTTCATCGATTGGGCCCGTTCTGCAGTCGTGAAAAGGTAAGCTCCGGAAACCATGATCGGAATGTCGTTGTCGTAAAGGCTTGCTGGCTTTGCTATCCACCGAGCGACGAGGTAGTCCTCCTCCGTCAGTCGCTCGGGCCGGTGCTGTGCCCAGTATCCTTCGGGGAACATCAGGCCGTTCCTTCTCGAATTCTCCATGAACGGGGCCATCATGTCGTGGGTCTTGCCGTACTTGCGGCAGTACTCGGCGAACTGGAGGGCCGTGCCGTAGGATGCGGGGGCGCCCCAGAGATTGCGAATGGCGGGCGTTCCGGGAATTGCGTCCTCGGCATTGGCCCCGCCCTGGTAGTAACGGCCTTCCAGATTGTGCCAGCTCTTGAGCACCAGGCATGTGTGGGTGAGCCCGTCGCCCACGGCCTGGGCGGCGACGGCGAGGGCCGCGGACATGCACACCGGGGCGTACATCGTGAACTTGACGCTCGTCAACTCGGGCATGTTTTTCAAGAGCCATTCGGTGCTCAATTGGGCGACCCCGTCCAGCGGATCGCTGGTGGTGTTGAAGGCGTTGACCACATCCATCGGAATGGGCTTGCCTTCAGGCCAGTTGGCCCCGGTGGTGGTCTCGGGAACCACGACCAAGCCGTCTACTTGATCCGGAGAGACGCCGGCGTCTTCCATGGCTCGCCTGAGCGCAAGGATGCTCCAGGCGCCCATCGACGTCTCGGGAGTTTCGTCCCAGCGACGGGCGGTCGGGGAGTGGCCGATGCCGACGGCAGCCACCTTCCCTCTGTGCTCCCATATCCCCAAACCTTCCGTGGATCGATACATGGAGGCCGGGGCGTGTTGTGTGGTCATTGTTCACTCGTTTCTGCGATGGTTTGACGAATGTTTGACGGTATGCAGTCTCAGGTCGCGACACGCCACTCTGGAACCTTCTGGCCGTTGGCGCTCGCTTCGAAGATCACTTCGACGCTGGCTCCCGCGGGGACTTCGTCCATCGGAGTCCCGGGCAGGTGGGAGTACATCTGGATGCCCGGGTCGTCGTCCAACATGATCACCGCCACGTTGAACGGTTGATCGTCCTGGAGCAGCCTGACAGGGCAGTCGTACACCACTCCGTGGTTGTATATCGTGCCTCGCCCGCTCATTTCCTTCCACTCCAGGCTGTCCCCTGAGCCGCATTGGCTACAATCCGGCAGCGGCGGATGCTGAAGCCTGTCACAAGTCGTACAGTTCTGAATTATCAGCCGCTCGTTGTTGGCGGCGTCCCAAAATGGCTTGCTGAACTCATCGGGCAGAACACCCTGCTTCACCATGTCCCCTCCATTGTTGGCAGATTCGGGAGCGTACTCGAAAGCGAGGAGCTTTTTGACTTGGTCAACGGTATTCAAATGCCTATGACTATGTCAACCTGGACTTCTACAGACCGCCTTGGGCGCCAGCGCTCAGTCGTGTCTTGTATGGACGTGACCGCGGTGGTATCGTTCTCCGCATCATGCTGGAGAGGAGGCGCCGATGAGCGTGCGTTTTGTCACGCCGGAAGAGGCGACCGCGCTGGTTCCGGACGGCGCCACGGTCGGCCTTGTCGGAGGCGGAGGCGGACTGATGGAGCCGACGTTGTTGCACGAGCACGTGGAGAAACGCTTCCTCAGCACAGGGAAACCGAATGGATTGACCTGCGTCCACGCACTCGGGATCGGCGATCGTGAATCACGAGGCATGAACCGCTTCGCCCACGAGGGCATGGTTCGCCGGGTGATCGGCGGTCACTGGGTTTGGTCTCCGAGAATGCAGCAGCTAGCCGATGAAAACAAGATCGAAGCCTACGCGCTGCCGGCCGGCGTGATCATGCAGCTCATGCGGGAAGTGGCAGCTCAGCGACCGGGACTGATCACCCACGTGGGCCTGGGCACGTTCGTGGACCCCCGGTTGGATGGCGGACGGATGAATGACGCAGCCACCGAGTCCCTGGTTGAACGCATTGCCATCGGCGGCAAAGACTACCTGCGTTATCTCCCGATCCCAGTGGACATCGCGATTCTGAAGGGGTCCATCGTCGATAACGACGGCAACATCAGTCTGGACGAAGAACCGGCCAACCTGGATGTCTACGCCATGGCTGCAGCCGCTCACAACTCCGGGGGCACAGTCATCTTCCAGGTCAGGCGGAGAGTTCCAACGGGGTCTATTCCGGCCCGTTCGGCGCGGGTCCCTTCGGCCATCGTCGACGCCGTGGTGGTCGATCCCGAACAGCGGCAGAGCTACGACATCGTCTACGATCCGTCCATCTCCGGCGAAAGCATAGATGAGGCGTATCAAGCGGCGGCGCCGGAGTTTTCCGTGCGACTAATCATCGGGCGGAGAGCCGAAGCTGAACTTCACGACGGCGCCGTGATCAACTTCGGTTTCGGCGTACCCGATCAGGTGGCGTCCATCGTCGCCGCGGAAGGCCGGCAGGATCGCTACTACCAGACAATCGAGCACGGGACCTACGGCGGCGCCTTGCTCACCGGCGACCTGTTCGGCTACGCTCGGAATCCAACCAGCATGATAGATGCTCCGTCCCAGTTCGATTTCTATTCGGGCGGAGGCTTGGACATTGCTTTCCTCGGTTTCGGCCAGATCGACGTTGAGGGCAACGTCAATGTATCGAAATTGGACGGCGTCACCGTCGGCCCGGGCGGTTTTATCGACATCGCACAAAATAGCCGCAAGGTGGTCTTTTGCGGCGCCTTCGACGCGAAAGGCACGGAGATCAAGACAGGGGGCGGCAAATTGGAATTGCTTCGGCCTGGAAAGGTCCGCAAATTCGTTGATGCCGTCGACCAGATCACCTTCTCCGGGAAACAGGCGCTTCGGCAAGGCCAAGAAGTGCTCTATGTCACCGAGCGAGCAGTATTCCGCCTCAGTGGCCAGGGACTCGAACTTACCGAAACGGCGCCCGGCATTGACCTGCAAAAGGACGTGATAGAACAGATGGATTTCACACCGCTGATGCCCAAACCCCCGACGATGATGGATGCTCGGATTTTCATGGACGGGGATCATGGCTAAGACGAAGCTGGCATTGGTCGGCGCCGGGACCATCGGCAAGCGGCACCTCTTGGCAATCGATGACGTGGACGAAGCCGAGTTGGTCGCGATCGTCGATACAAATCCGCTCGTCGAGGAAATTGCCTCGGCGAGGAACGCGCGGTTCTACTCCACGACAGAAGCGATGCTGGAAGACCAGCACCCGAACGGCGTAATCGTCTGCACCCCCACGGATCTTCATCTCGCGCCGGTGCTCTCTTCGCTCGGCGCAGGAGCTCACGTCCTCGTCGAAAAGCCGATCACGGCCACAATGGACGAAGCGCGAAAGATCATCGACGCTTCGACGACAGCCTCAAGGCAGGTTCTCGTCGGGCATCACAGGCGCTATTACGGGAACATACTGAAAACAAGAGATCTGATCCGTGACGGCACGCTCGGAGAACTGGTGGGCATCAGTGGAATCTGGGCCGTCCGGAAAGCAGACTCATATTTCGAGCCGGAATGGCGAAAACTGCGTGAGGCGGGTCCAGTGCTCATCAACCTCGTGCACGAAATCGACACCCTCAGGTTCGTCTGCGGAGAGATCGTTTCCATCTCCGCTAGGACTCGCCGCGGGCTGCGCGACCATCCCAAGGAAGAGACCGCGGCAGTCTTGATTGAGTTTGAAGGAGGCGCCCTCGGCACTTTCCTTCTCTCGGACGCGGCTCCCTCGCCCTGGACCTGGGAGCAGGCGACCGGCGAGAATCCGATCTACCCAAGGACCTCGGAGAATGTCTACCGGTTCGTCGGCTCCGAGGCTTCGCTGGATTTCCCCAACCTGGTCCTCTGGCGGCACGCGGGAGCAACGCCGGATTGGCGCCATCTGATAACTTCACAAGCGATAGAGATGGGCTTGGAAGACGCCTATGTCGCTCAGTGCCGTCATTTCTGCGCGGTGATCTCGGGGACGGAGCTGCCTCGCATCACCGCGCCCGACGCCGCCCGGACCCTGGAGGCGACGCTGGCGGTTTTCGAAGCCTCCGAAAAGAGAGCGGAGGTCCGACTATGAGTCCGCCGGAACCCTTGTTTCTGGACGATACTGCGCCTGCCGGCTGCACTGTCGAGGAGATCAAAACGGAACTGATCGCCGGTGGAAAGCACACTCTTCAGAGGGATTCCACTCCAGCGCGATCCGGGGAGAAGCGATGACATTCGATATCGAGGGTCACAAGTTCATCGTCACCGGCGCCGCAAGGGGCATCGGACTGGCCATCAGCAAGAGGCTCGCCGAACTCGGCGCCGATGTTTCGGGATGGGACCTTGAGACGGATACGATGGCTTCCGATCGAGCCTTCACGCACACCGCACAAGTCGACGTCACCGATGATGCCGCGGCCCGATCGGCGGCGGAAGCAAGCATTCGGGCGCTCGGCGGGCTCCACGGCATGATCGCGAGCGCCGGGATAAACGGACCGACGAAGCCGGCCTGGGAGTACACCTTGGCGGAATGGGAGCAGGTGATGAAGGTCGACTTGACCGGCGTGTTCCTCTCGACCACAGCGGTGCTTAGTCACCTGATCCAGGAAGGCTACGGCAGATTGGTGATCGTCTCCTCGGTGGCCGGAAAGGAAGGCAATCCGGGCGCTGCGGCCTATGGAGCCGCAAAGGCCGGAGTGATCGGTTTCGCCAAAGGCCTCGCCCGGGAGTTGCTTCCTTCGAACATAACTGTAAACTGCCTCGCTCCGGCGATTACCGAGACCGATCTGATGAAGCAAATGACCCCGGAATACATACGCGACAAGAAGTCCCTCATCCCGATGGGACGATTCTGCACCACCGCCGAAATAGCTGACATGGCTGCATGGGTTGCCAGTCCGCGTTGTTCATTCACCACTGGGCAGGTGTTCGACCTCACCGGGGGAAGGGCGACCTACTGATGCCTCGAACATTGACGAAAGAGGATCTGTGCATCCATCAAGTGTGCGTATGGAAGCAGAGCAGCTTTGCCGACTCGCTCGACAGTTTCGCGAGGCACGGCATCACCAAGACAGCCATCTGGCGGCCGATGGTGGAAGACATAGGGGTGAACCAAGCCAAGAAGATCCTCGACAACTCGAGCGTTTCGGCGATCTCGATGTGCCCGCTGGTCCTGCTTGATCCGGACAAACTGCTGGACTGGGCTTCCCGAGAACAGGAGCACATACGATACCTGGAGGATGCGGCCGAACTGCGAGTGAAGACCGCGGTGGTAATCACCGGAGGGCTTCCCCCGAAAAGCAACGACCTCGCCGGACGACGCCAGGCCGTTCTCGAGGAGCTGGCGCGTCTCATACCCGTCGCCGAAGAATCAGGGTTGAAACTGGCCCTGGAACCTCTGCACCCCATGGTCTGTGGCTTTCGGTCTGTCGTCTCCACCCTCGGCGAAGCCAACGATATCCTCGATGCGCTGGACCGCGATGACGTGATGGGCATCGCCGTCGACTCCTACGCGCTCTGGTGGGATCCCAAACTGAAGGAAGAGATACTCAGAGCCGGACCAAGAATCTGCAACTTCCATGTCTCCGACTGGCTCCCGGAGACCCGGGACGTTCGCGTGGACCGAGGGATGCCCGGCGATGGCTTGATCGACAATCCCCTGATCCGTTCCTGGATGGAGCAGGCCGGCTACAAAGGACCCGTGGAAGTCGAGATCCTCTCTGCGCTCGATTGGTGGCTCAAGCCAGCCGATACGGTCGTCAAGACAATCTGTGAGAGGATTGAGTTTCTCTGATCTTGGGATCGGTCAACGACTAAGATGTGCCTCGTGGCCGTCCGCACAGAAGACGCAACTCCAGGCGCGGCTTTACACTGCATCCGAGCCAGCGCCGCATTTCGACCTATGGCGGAGATCGGGCCACTTGGCGCGATCTGGGATCGTACCTGTGCGCAGAGTGAAGTAGATGGTGGAGTGTCTCCTGAGATCGGAAGGGGAAGATGTGTTTGGCACGTCGTGGGAAGAGATGTACGACCTGACAGTTCCGGATATTGGTTTGCCAGGGATGAGAGGACACCAAGCCGTTTTCGACGGCGGAGCCGATTCACGGGCAAGACAGTGTATTCCAGTCAGGGCTACAGCTTGACGCCAGCGTCCCAGTGCCTCGTGTCGGAAATTACCGTAAGGATATTCCGTTCGTCCTGAGCCTGTCGAAGGGCTTGCGGGCGGTGGTTCGACAAGCTCACCACGAACGGTGTTGTTAACGCCGATTGTCGCAAGCAAGTACTAGT
>CEQE01115185.1_pt1 | contig 11709 bp, 9 predicted proteins | sample 356201 | NCBI WGS metagenome assembly CEQE01 (sample SAMEA2619970, study PRJEB7988) | marine metagenome | biome: marine biome (ENVO:00000447); feature: mesopelagic zone (ENVO:00000213) & marine oxygen minimum zone (ENVO:01000065); material: "saline water (ENVO:00002010), including plankton...
CTTACGGTTGTAAGCTGTCAGCCTCCAAAAGAAGAAGTTGAAGAAGAGCCTGAAGAAGAAGAGGTTGAACTTGAAGAGGGCGAAGAGCCTGAAGAAGGCGCAGAACAATCAGAATCTGAAGAGGATAAATCTGAAAAATCATGATTACCTTTTTAGGGCTTGGAAATCCAGGAGATACATATGCAGACACAAAACATAATGCAGGGTTTTGGGTTATGGATGAATTGGCTCGGAGATGGAATCTTGGGTTCAAATCAGGCAAAGGTGATTATGTGTACACTCAGAAAAAGAACGGAAAAGCTCTTTTGGTAAAACCCACAACCGGAATGAATAAAAGCGGGATTGCTGTGAAAACCGTTTCTCGGGATTTGAACATTGCTGTAAATGAGTTATATGTTGTTTTGGACGATGTAGATCTACCTTTAGGGAAAGTCAGGATTCGCCCTAAAGGTGGAGACGGATGCCACAGAGGAATGGAATCGATCATCTATCATTTAGGTAGCACTCATTTTCCACGTCTTCGATACGGAGTGGCGGCTGAAGATCACCGGAGACCAGCAGAAAAATATGTGTTAAAACCATTCAGGAAAAAGGATCAGGATCTGGCTGATAAAATGGTTCAAACAGCCGCTGATGCAGCGGAATCCATTTTATATATTGGCTTGGACAAAACCATGAATCAATTTAATTAAAAACAGTAAAGAAAGGTGTAAATGAATAATTTATATTATGTAATTGGTGCCGGTGTAGTGGCAATGTTATATGCATTCTGGAAAACAAGCTGGATAAATAAACAGGATGAGGGAACAGACAGGATGAAACAAATTGGAGCAAGCATAGCTGATGGAGCAATGGCATTTTTAAAAGCCGAATACCGTGTGCTGGCTATTTTTGTTGTTATCGTTGGATGCTTATTAGCATACGCCGCAAATAACCAGGGAGATTCTTGGTTAGTATCAATTTCATTTTTAGTAGGGGCTTTGGCATCTGGTTTGGCTGGATTTTTAGGAATGAAGGTTGCAACAAAGGCAAATAACAGAACAACAAATGCAGCGCAAACCGGATTAGCTAAAGCATTGAATGTCGCTTTTACAGGCGGTTCAGTAATGGGGTTATCTGTTGTAGGACTAGGTGTATTAGGAGTAACCAGCCTCTATATTATATATGACTATTTGGGTTTATTTAATGATCAACAAAAATTAATACAAACCATTACTGGTTTTTCTTTGGGTGCTTCTTCCATTGCGCTCTTTGCCCGCGTAGGCGGGGGTATTTATACCAAAGCTGCAGATGTTGGTGCAGACCTTGTTGGTAAGGTGGAAGCCGGGATTCCGGAAGACCATCCGCTAAATCCTGCTACTATAGCAGATAATGTGGGTGATAATGTGGGCGATGTAGCCGGAATGGGCGCTGATCTTTTTGAATCGTATGTTGGAGCTATTATCGGATCGATGGTATTGGGTTGGGCAGTATATAGTGATTCTGCATATATAGTATTACCTCTATATATTGCCGGAGCAGGAATAATTGTTTCCATCATCGGAACCTTTATGGTATCAGTCAAAGAAGGAGGAAGCCCCCAAAAAGCATTGAACATAGGTGAATTTGGATCTTCCGGAATTATGATTGTAGTAATGTATTTATTAATTACCAGCAATGTTGAAACAAATGCAATGGGAATATTTTATGCAACACTTATTGGTCTTGCTGCAGGTTTAGGTATAGGGCTCATAACAGAATATTATACGGGGACAGGAACCAATCCTGTTAGATCTGTTGTAAACCAGTCAATAACAGGCCCAGCAACCAATATCATTGCAGGTTTAGGTGTGGGTATGCAATCTACAGCTGTGCCAATTTTAATTTTAGCGGCTGCAATAATTGGTGCACATCATTTTGCAGGTATCTACGGTATTGCGATGGCTGCTCTGGGGATGTTAGCGAACACCGGAATTCAGTTAGCCGTAGATGCGTATGGACCGATATCAGATAACGCTGGGGGAATTGCTGAAATGGCTGAATTAGATCCTAAAGTGAGAGAAAGAACTGACAAATTAGATGCAGTTGGAAATACAACAGCCGCAATTGGTAAAGGTTTTGCAATTGGCTCGGCAGCATTAACAGCTTTAGCTTTATTCGCTTCATTTAGAGAGGTGATATTGAAAAATCCAAAATATCAGGATTTCTCAATAGATATTACTGAACCATTAGTTATGGGGGGATTATTTGTTGGGGGCATGTTACCCTTCCTGTTTTCATCTTTAGCAATGGGTGCTGTTGGACGTGCGGCAATGGCTATGATTGAAGAAGTGCGCCGTCAGTTCAGAGAAATCCCTGAATTAAAAGCAGCCCTTGATGTTTTAGGAAAAGGGGATGAATCCTCCTGGTCTGACGAAGAAAAAACTATTTATGAAACAGGATTGACAAAAGCCGAACATGGACGCTGCGTAGAAATTTCAACCCAATCTGCCATCAAAGAAATGCTATTACCCGGGCTATTAGCAGTATTAACCCCTGTAATTGTTGGTAAAATATTTGGACCTGAAGCATTAGGAGGATTGTTGGCTGGTGTTACTGTGAGTGGTGTGTTGATGGCTATTTTTCAATCCAATGCTGGCGGAGCATGGGATAATGCCAAGAAAATGATCGAAGAGGGAATAGAAATAAACGGTAAAAAATATGGAAAAGGATCTGATGTTCATAAGGCCGCAGTTGTGGGTGATACTGTGGGCGACCCCTTTAAAGATACCTCAGGACCTTCCCTGAATATTTTAATTAAATTAATGTCTGTTGTATCCTTGGTCATTGCACCATTGATTTAGATTGGAGAAACTAAAATGAGATACTATGAAACATTGTATATTGTAAATCCGAGCTTTGAAAAAGAACGGTTAAACAAGATTATAGAAACAATTAATGGTGAATTTGACAAGAATAAAGTGAAAGTGATAAACCATTATGTGTGGGGGAAAAAGCGACTTGCCTATCCTATACTAAACCACAAATATGGGACTTATATCATGATTCACTTTGAGAGTGTCGAGCGACAGTTTCTGATGAATTTAGGTATGTTTTTGAAACTAAACACATCTGTAATGCGTCACCAAACAGTGCGTTTGGATAAACAACCGGACGTTGTAGAGCCCCATGAAATTATGGTTGAGAATGAAATGTCTGAATCTGATAAGACCATAAATGAACAAGAGGTCAGCATTGAAGAAACTTTGTTATCGGACAATGCTAATACTAAAAACGAGGAAAATACTGAAAAGAGCGAAAATGACAGTAAGGAAAGCCCGGAAGAAAATTTACAGGAAGAAACAGATGATGAAAGTATAAAATCGGTCCAACAAGAAGAAATATAATAGAGGAGGTAAACATGGCACTTATACAAAAAAAGAAATACTGCTATTTTAAAGAAAACGGAATAACAGAAATTGATTACAAAGATGTAAAATTACTGAGGCGTTTTATTACTGATCAGGGGAAAATAATGCCCCGGAGAGTCACAGGAACAACTACAAAAATACATAGAAAATTAGTCCGGGGGATTAAGAGAGCCCGAAACATCGCCTTGATACCCTATACAAATGTAAACCAGGAAAGACAATAAAATGGATATTATATTATTGACGGATGTAAATAATCTTGGGATAGCAGGGGATGTAGTTAAGGTAAAACCGGGATTTGCAAGAAACTTCCTTGTTCCTCGCGGTATGGCGCTGAGGGCTTCCAAACAGAATTTAGCCGTTGCAGAAGAGCGAAAAAGAGTTATCAAAAAGCGGGCGGGGAGGGCACAAAAAGTATATATTAATTTAGCAAATTCCATAACCAATACTGAACTGACTATTGAAGTGCAGGTGGGAGAAGAAGAACGGATATTTGGTTCTGTTAACAGTCAAGATATTCACCAAGCCTTATTGGATAAAGGAATTTCAGTGGATCGTCATACCATTCAACTTGAAGAACCAATTAAAGCACTGGGTGTTTACAATGTACCGGTAAAAGTGACACCCGACCTTATCCCTGAATTAAAATTATACGTGATTAAAACGATTTAATTAGACAGATATTTTGACCCGAGAAAACTGATTCAGGTTATAATTTATTTTCCTTAAAATTGGAGAATATTCCTGAATAAAACCCCCATTTCTCTCAGACCGAAATGAAGTGAGGAACCGTACTTGATCCCAATACGGAGAAGGAATTGAAGGGAACAAATTTCCTTTCCAGATAAATAGCAAACTTCCCCCTCTTAAAGAATCTAACGGATATAAAAATTAATACAGGGTTTTGTGATAATTAATTGAAAGGGGAACCGCCTCTTTTTTAGGTTTGAGATGATGATTAATAATCGATATAACCTGAGAGCTATTTACTGACACTCTATACTCTTTTATTTCTGATTATGATATAGCATATATTTCGCTGTTTCATAAATCCCCAATGTCATTTCTTCAAATGTTATTACTTCTCTTTCTTTTTCAGATTTTATATCCTGTGCAGGGTCGCTACTTTGTAGATCATGAAATTCCATTCCTGATTCATTGCGAAAGATGCGCAAATAATTTTTTCCATCCAGAATACCATAACTGCTGGGGGCTATCTTTTTATTAACAACAAAGGCTATTCCATCTTTAATCTTTAATATATCTCTACCCAAAGTTCTATTGGTGTATGAAACACCACTTAAACTTGCGATAGTGGGTATCAGGTCGGGTAAACCACACACCGTTTTGACATGCTTCTGTTGAATAAAACCAGGCGAATATATTATCAGTGGTACATTATACGAACGCAGTCTTAGGGCATAATCATCCGCAGGCATATGATCTGCTTTGGGATCGGCATTGCCATGATCGCCGAACAACACAAAAATGGTGTGTTCAAAATAGTCTACCGATCTCGCCATCTCAAAAAATTTTCCGATGGAATGATCCAGGAGTCGCATCGCGTTGTACTGGGTCAGTGAACTAAATCCTGCTTTGCGCAAATCCTCTTCGTTTTTATCCTTAATTTCAAATCCGGCATTATCATCCGGAATGGAATAGGGACGATGATTTCCAGCAGTTTGCACCACAGCAAAAAATGGTTTTTTGGGATCTCTTTCGGCAAAAATATTGTGGGCCTCACGAAGGAGATTCAAATCGGAAATACCCCATACATCCACCCGTGGCCGGTCGTAGTCGTCTAATTCGATAAGTTTCATATCTTTCAGATTATAAGTGATAAGACTGCGAATATTTGCCCAGCTGGCACTGCCACCAATCAAGTAATATTTGTCATGGTTTACAAATTCAGAAATGATGCTGTATTGATCGCGTATAAGTGGGTTGCGTGAAGATGTTTTGTTTCGGGACAGGTCTGGGATACCCGTCACCATAGTAAAGACAGAACGGGATGTGCTTACCCAGGGCACATAGAATTTGGAAAAGAAAAGCCCATTACTAGAGAGTCGGTCTAACGTGGGTGTGGGATTATAGGGGTTCCCCACAAGTCCCATACGATTCAGACCCACTGATTCCATGAAGATGATCACAATATTTGGTTGACGATCATATTTTTTATTAGAAATTATATTGCGTGTGAAACTCAAATTTTCTTTATCCGGATCATCCACGCCCAACAGGCTAGCTATCTTAGGATAGTATTCCCGCACCCTTTCTTCATTAAAATCTATTTCACTGAATGTGGTAGTATTATAGAAATACAAAACTGGGTTTAACGCTAAGGCAGACACAAAGGGATCCTGTGTAAAAAATGCATCACTCCAGAGCAATCTATACTGGGAGAAGGTCCCCCAGAAGCCGAATAAATATATTAGCCCTCCACAGATGATGCCCATTACTTTATTGGAAATGTTTCTGTATTTGGGTGATTTTTCTACGGTAACCGCAATCAGTCTATTGTGGAACTTGACCCAAGAATAGCATATGAGCATCAGCAATAATAAGAACCCTACTACCGGATAACTTTCCCAAACCATTTGTATGGCAATGGTTGGATTTTCCAGAAAACTCACAGCTGTGGTGTCTACCCTCTGCTGGAGGTACGCATAATGTACCAGGTCAGTAATATAGAATAACAACAAGCCAATGATCAATATACCATAGACCCACTTCCCAACAGTTCGAGCTCTATTTGAACGGCACATATTTACGATTGGAATTATGACCAACGCCATTGATGGCAGTGAAATCAAAATGGATAGGCGCAGGTCAAAACGGATACCCACCCAGAAAGCATGAGCCAGGTCAAATGAGCCAACATTAAAGGCTGCATCACTGAACGTATAATAAAATACGATGCGAAATAAAATGAATAAGAGCCACGATAGTATAACCGAACCAAGCAGATAAGATAGTCGCCGGGAGCGCATAAATTCAAAATTCATTTGGTCAAATTAGTCAAGCTGGTGTATGTGATAAAACTAATTCGCTTTTTGACATCAACCATTATTTTATTTTGACAATCTCCACAGATAATATTCCTGAACAAAAACCCCACTTCTCTCAGACCGGAATGAATCGAGGAACTGTATTTGGTCCCAATATGGAGAAAGAAATGAAGGGAATGAATTTCTTTTCCCGATGAACAACAAACGTTCTCCCCTTAAAGAATCTAACGGATATAAAAATGAATACAGGGTTTTATGATAATTTATTGAAAGGCAAACTGCCTCTTTTTTAGGTTTGAGATAAAGATTGATCATCGATGGGATTTGATAGTTGTTTGCAGCGATTCTATATTCATAAAGGTCGGGATGTTCTTTCATATAAACAGTTAGCTTTCTTATTAACCCCCCGTATATAAAATACCGGTTTGTAATATCATTTTTCCCATATAGAGGAAGCACGGGTAAAAAAGTTTGAAAGGTTATGAGAAAAATAAACATAAGTGATAATCCCCATTGAAAAACCAGTCTTATTCTAAATTTCCCTACAGCTTTCCCTGTATGAATTGAAAAAAGAAAAAGTCCTCCGTAAAAGATAGGAGCAGGCCAATTTAATTCAAACCATGAAAAAAAGGAATGAATGACAAAATAAATAAGGGGAACCGCGGTGACCATTGCAAAATATAATTCTTTAGGTGAAGCGTTGGTGTGTCCTTTTATAAGGGAAGTAATGTGTCTCCATGAGAGGGTCACCGTATAATAAAACAATACTGGTCCCAAGAGGAGTGCCACACCGCTCCACAATTCAATAAAAGAATTAATATTGCCCCTCCCAGAAATATGACTACCTTGATATTTTACAAATGCCCAGCCATTTTGGGCATTCCAAACAATAAATGGTGAAAAGATAATTAAGGCAATCAAAAACGAAAGGTAAAACCGATGATCTTTGAGATGGTTTCTGTATTGTGGACAAATGACAGGAAATAGACCAAACCCGATGGCATTAAACAATATGGATATTTTAGACAGAAATGCTAGCCCAAGTAACAATCCTGCTAAATAAAAATAATTGGGATTTTCCATATAGGCTTTATAATAAACACAAACAGACAGCAGAGAAAAAAATGATAGTGGAGCATCAGGAGTGATGACAACTCCGTTTGTATGAAAAAGTATATTTATCCAGAATGTGATAAAAAGAATGATACCCGTGTTCCGATTGAATTCTTTTTTCCCGAAATTGTATAGGAATACAGACATAATAACATACAGAAATAATCCGCCAAACCGAACGCCAAAACCATTTTCTCCAAAGAGGATTGTACCAAATTTTATAATGAGTGCCACCGCTGGGCCATGATCGATATAGCCCCATGCCAAATGACGTGAATACATAGCGTAATAAGCTTCATCATCAATGGTCATAGTTTTCATTATGAATAAAAACCGGAGAGCCAAAAGCCCTGCAGAAATCAGCATCAAGATTATAATTCGTCGGTTCATTTATTGGTAAATTTAAACCTTCCCTATAAAAGGAATCTTTGAAAATCAGTTTCGGTTTTCATTGATTGATGATTTGTTTGACACCTATTTTTAATGAACATGTTTGTAGATATAGCCTTTCCAATTTCCAGTTACACCATCTTTACCTATTCTGTTCCCCATGAATTCAGAAATCAGATTGATATAGGCTCCAGGGTCACTGCACCGCTGGGAAAAAGAAGAACCACCGGAATCATTATAGGCTTCCCTAAAAAACTGGTGTTTTCCGGTGTTATTAAAAATATAACATCTCTTGTTGATCCCTATCCGGTTTTGGATGAATCACTTTGGAAATTGATCCAGTGGATGAGCACCTATTATTTCACACCCATAGGTCAGGTTGCCAAGACCGTATTACCGGCACAACTGTCCATGAAATATTCACCACTAAAAAAATGGACAGCAGAGGCTTCGTCTGACTCGGAATCAGATAATTTATTATCAAGAGCCCCTGCGCAAAAAAGTATTGTTGATTTTTTACAGGAAAGAAAAGAAAGGATTCCGGTAACGGAATTAAAACAATTAGTGTCCAACCCAATGAACGTGTGCAGAATGCTTGAGAAGAAGGGGTTCATTCATTTAACCGCAGTAGAATCTATACCTGATATTACGGGATTCACTTTTGACCCCATCGAAAAGAAAATCTCTTTTTCTAAATCACAACAGGCGGTATTGGATGAACTTATTCCTAAAATTCAAGCTCAAAACTTTGTTTCGAGTCTGCTTCATGGAGTGACGGGAAGCGGAAAAACAGAGATATATATTGAAGCGGTCAGGCAATGTATGGACATGAAAATGTCCGCAATCATTTTACTGCCGGAGATCTCTCTTACACCCCAGATAGCCGGACGATTTGCAGCTGTATTTGGAGACAAAGTAGCATTGTGGCACTCAAAGATGACACCGGGAATTAGAGTGTGGACGTGGAAAAAAATCTGCGGTGGTGAGTGTAGTGTGGTCATAGGAGCCAGGAGCGCTGTTTTTACTCCAGTGAAACGATTAGGACTGATCATTGTGGATGAGGAACAAGAATCCGCATACAAACAGGAATCACCGGCACCCAGGTATCATGCCAGAGATGTTGCCCTAATGCGAGGGAAACTACACAATGCGGTTGTTGTTCTTGCAAGCGCCACCCCGAGCCTGGAAAGTTATTACAACAGAGCGCTGGGTAAGCATGGTCACCTCTCTCTTCCGGACAGGTTTGGCGGTGCATATTATCCACAGGTTCACTTGGTTGACATGAAGGAGGAAAAAGACGAAACCGGGAAAACAGATCAGCTTTTATCTAGCATGTTGTTACGGAAAATCCATGAACGATTGGTTGCCAATGAACAGGTGATCCTGCTGCAAAACCGCAGGGGCTATGCTCCTGTAATGAGGTGTTTGGATTGTGGTGTTATCCTGGAATGCCCCCACTGTAAGCTGCCCCTCACCTATCATAAGACCGGAATGAAATTAGAGTGTCATTGCTGCAGGTTCATAAAGCGAAATATTCCTAATGAGTGTCAGGAATGTAAAAGCACAAAATTGAATTTATTTGGAATCGGAACCCAAAAAGCAGAGGAATTTCTGGTACAATCTTTTTCTGGTGCAAAGGTGGCACGGATAGATACGGATACTACGAGAGGAAGCCGGTCTCTCGCATCCCAATTAAAAAAGTTTGCCAAAAAGGAAATAGATATCCTTATTGGAACCCAAATGATAGCCAAAGGGTTGGACTTTGAAGATGTAACCCTTGTGGGTGTGATCAGTGCAGACACCGGATTGTATCTTCCTGACTTTCGGGCAGGGGAACGGGTGTTTCAACTAATCTATCAGGCAGCCGGAAGAGCAGGACGCCATAAAAAACCCGGTGAAGTTGTCATTCAATCTTATCAGCTAGATAATCCCGTGATAAAATGTGCATCGAGTCTGGATTTGAAAAAATATTATAATATTGCTTTAAGCGAACGGGAAGGGTTGAACTATCCACCCTTCAGCTGGATGTGTCGGGTAGAGTTTTCGGGAAAATCCAAAGAGAGGGTGGATTCAGTCAGCCGGGAGACAACGCAAAGATTAACACCCAGCTACTCCGGTCTAAAAATTTTGGGACCTGCGCCGTGTTACCGAGGTAAAATAGGAGAGAGATACAGACATCAATTGATTTTTAAATCAACTAAAGAAAAAGATTCCAACGGGAATAAACTGCATAAGTATCTTAGGAGAAATTTTTCACAGAGGAAATTAGGAAAAAACTCATCCGTCCGGATTCAAATAGACATCAATCCCGTATCCATGCTGTAAAGTGATGAAACGGTATAAAAAAAGTTTTCTAATAATATTTGTCGGTCTGTGTTTTTTGAAAGGACAATCTGGATATCAAGGGCTTATTTCATGGTACAGCCCTGTGACGGTGTCTCTTGGAGGTGGGGGTATACTACTGAACATTCAGGAAGCAGACAGACAAAACCCTGCCCTACTGGGGGAAACTGATAAACAAAAATTTATTCTGGATATTGTCCATTACCCCGCTGATGTGAACTCAAGACACATTGGGTGGATTCTTCCGAAAAATAAAAGAGTATATTCTTTCCATTACCGCCAAATGGATTATGGACGATTTGATGGGTACGATGAGGACGGAGTATCTACAAGTTTCTACAGTTCCAATGACTCCTGGTTAACCGGCAGCGTATCCTCCCGATCTGGAATGCTCAGCTATGGAATGAGTGCCGGGTTTTTTTACAGCCGGCTTGCTTCGGAAAAGTCAATCCTAATGGTATTCTCCTTTGGAGGATTGATTTCCCTAAAAAAGCAAAATATGGAACTGGGAATTGCCTTAAAAAACCAGGGGATAATATTGAGGAAATTTAATTCAGAAAACGAAAATTTGCCATTGTCCTGTGTGATGAGTATCTCAAAAAAGCTGGCATATTTGCCGTTAAAACTGAACCTGGACGTTGAATTTATGAGTGACACTCAACAACCTGATTTATACCTGAGTGGAAAGTTTATTCTTTCCGAATCTGTTTTTTTACGGTTGGGTATCAATTCGGATAAATTGAATCAACAAATTGAATCAGGTGTGACAAAGGATTTAATCACCGGTACAGGAATCGGATTAGGATTTAAATCGGGGAAGTATTCTATTGAATCAGGGGGTTATTTTTACAATCCCGGCAATTGGATATATGGGGTAAGTGTAGAGATATACAGATAAACTGAAAGTAGCACCCATGCAAGGTGCAAATTAATAAAGTAAAAAACATCGGCATTCTAGCCGGAACGATGCGGAGACAAGCAAACCAGAAATAATTATTTCAACCTAAAATAATCCAAATTTCCAACCATGTTTGGTAGGTATGCCAAGCACATCATAAGATGGAATATAAACATTTACTTTCTGCAGTAATTGAAATATTGAAATGATTATATTAAATTAGATGGAATAATATTTGGGTCAAAGAAACAACAGATTAGCGAAACTTTAATAATTTTAAATAAATGAACCACATAATTGATAACAAAATTTCCTTGATTGAGGAAACACACCAGTACGTTCTTGAAACAGATCCGGGATTGAGCTTTCAAAGTGTTACTACAGTGCTGGGGTCATTTTTCGAACCTTTTGATGCGATAAAGATTGCCAGAAACCTTTGTGATACACATCCAAAATATAAAAACATGATACCGGAACAACTTATTCATGAGTGGCAGACAGCCAGCAATCATGGAAGCAAGGTACATAAAGAAATTGAACTGTCTATTAAAGAAAATATAGAGCCCTC
>CEQE01054099.1_pt1 | contig 11703 bp, 9 predicted proteins | sample 356201 | NCBI WGS metagenome assembly CEQE01 (sample SAMEA2619970, study PRJEB7988) | marine metagenome | biome: marine biome (ENVO:00000447); feature: mesopelagic zone (ENVO:00000213) & marine oxygen minimum zone (ENVO:01000065); material: "saline water (ENVO:00002010), including plankton...
AACCTGTTATATAGAATATAACATCCGCTATTTTGAAAATATCTTTTGGATAAAATAAACAGCAAAACCGGAAAGCAATAGTGGAATAGTCTCCAATAAATATTCTTTCGGTGTATTAATAAAAATGAATAGTGCTATAAAACATGGGATTGCCACAATCGGTATGATCACCGGCCAACCGCCTTTTATTTTGAAAGGTCGGTCCATATCCGGTTTTTGTATCCGCAAACTGATAAAAACAGCAAATCCTATTAGATAAGTCGGAATACTCAACCATGTTCCTACGATAAGTAGATCCACAAATCCCATCCCAAATGTCATGATACTTAGCAGTATACCTTGCATTACAAGAGAATGAACCGGTGTTTCATATTTACGGTGCAGTTTATCAAGTACCTGCGGTAAAAAACCATCCTTGGCCATAGCTTGTATAAGCCGAGATAGAACGATCAGCTCTGAATTAATAAGCCCAAAATTTGATGATTGAGCGGCAAGCATGAACCACCAGGCAAAGGCACCGCCGCCTAGTACCAGGGCCAACGAATTGAATTGTGCTTCATCCCAATTGGACCAATTTTGATCTACAGAAATACCAATAATTAAAGGAACAATATACATCACCATCGAAACGATCAATGTAATTAGGAGTGCTTTGGGATAAGTATTAGCTGTATCTTCAATTTCTTCTGCAGCAGCAGCAAGTCCAGCATACCCTGAAAAATTCCACAGCCCAAAAATAAGCGCCATGGTCAACGCTTCTAAAGTAGTGGAATTAGCGGGAATATTCAAGCTACCCAGAAAAGATAAATCTATGTGATTTACTCCGATAATTATGAACCAAAGGACGGGTAAAACCTGAAACCAAGCCAAAAAAGCACTCCACTTGCCAACTGTTTGTATACCACGGATGTTCAACACTATGGACATCCAGATTACAGCCAGAGTTATACACCAAGTAGTAAATGTACCTGCTTCTGGCCAGAAAAAATGAACGCAATAGATCGCAACAAGTGTTGGATAGAGAGCTGCTTCAAACATCCAGCTCAACCATTCCAACCAGCCAAACTGAAACCCCCAAAATCCTCCCCAGCTTTCTTTATACCAGCGATAGGCACCGCCTTGCAATGGCAAAGCACTGGCAATTTCAGCCGTTTGCAAAATATTTGGTAGACCCCAGAAAAGAGCCATAAAGATCATACCAAATACTGCCAAAGTCGGCCCGGATTGCGGAACTACTTCCTCTATACCATAGGGGCCGCCGCAAAGCATAACATACATAACAGCAACCATGGGCCAGAAGCGAAGACGTTTTTGGAAGCGGGATTCAGCCATTTAAGAAAATAATTTATGATATTGAATCTGCCAATGTATATTCACTATAATAATAAATGATGGTATGGTTTCAGGAAAAGCTAACTTATTAGACTATAATTACAATTCATCCTTCCGTCTTATGGATTTCGGTGACCTGACCTGCGGTTGCCAATCGAGAGAAGCTCCAAACTAAAATTTACACAGCAGTATTTTGCACACTTGCGCAATCTAACCTTTTGCATTGTGTAACTGGAGTAATAAACAACCTATTCAATTAAAGGACAAAGTAGATGTTAAAACGAGTAAAAGCACAACCTATTTTTAATAGAGCTATGCAAGTATTGGCCAAGGGAGTGAGCTCTAATTTTCGGTACTGGGGGCCAGATACCACACCAGTAATTAGCCATGGTAAAGGCGCCAAAGTTTGGGATGCTGATGGAAATGAATTTATCGATTACCGCCTGGGTTGGGGTCCCGTCATACTTGGTCATGCTGATGAAAGAGTAAATAACGCGGTCAGTGCAACGATCCAAAATGGCACAACCTTTGCCAGCACTACAGAACTGGAAGTTGAAGTAGCTGAAAAATTAGTGAACATGATCCCCGAGATGGAAATGCTCCGATTCACTAACACTGGGACAGAAGCAACAATGCACGCATTGCGTGTTGCCCGTGGTTATACCAATCGTGAGAAGTTTATCAAGTTCGAAGGACAATATCATGGAGCCCATGATTATGTGCTATTCAGCACAGCCAGTTCCCCCCTCTCTGGGTTGGGACCGCGAAAATTTCCGGTTCCTGCCCAAGTCGGTACTGGTATCCCCGGTAAAATAAAAGATTATGTCATTATGCTTCCCTTTAATGACTTTGAAGCGGTGGAAAGTGCGGTAAAAGATCACCGTGGCGATATTGCTGCTATGATGATTGAACCTTGTCTGGGAAATATTTCAGGGTTAGAACCGGCGAGTGGTTTCTTAGCCCATTTACGCAAACTTTGCGATGAATATGATATAGTGATGATATTTGATGAAGTAAAGACTGGCTTCCGGCTGGCAAATGGCGGGGCCCGCGAGGCTTATAGTGTAATTCCTGATATTTCCACCTATGCCAAAAGTTTGGGAAATGGTTATCCTGTCGCAGCATTTGGTGGAAAAAAAGAGGTGATGGAAATTATTGGTTCACCTGGCGTAACACATGCAGGTACGTTTGGGGCCAATGGCGCCAGCATGGCCGCAGCCAAAGCAGTCCTGGAAATTTTAAGTTCTAGTCCAGTGCTGGATAATTTGGCAGAGCGCGGTAAACGATTAAAAGCTGGCCTGGATGCAATCTTAACTAACGCTGATATTCCACATATTATGACTGGCCATCCAAATATGCAGGGCTTTATTTTAACAGACAAACCTGTCAATGATGTACGTGATTTGGCTCACCATGATGAGGGTCTTTATAGTAAAATCACCTCACATTTATATAAGAATGGATGTTGGCCGGAAGAGGATGCTCGAGAGCCTTGGTTTCTTTGCGAAGCACATACAGATGATATTATCGATGAAACACTAAATAAGTTTGAAGATGCAGTAAAAGCAGCTAAAGATAATTGATATGAAAACAGAACCGCTTTGGACTGACCAATTCCAAAGGCCAGATGATCTATTGGTTACAACCCATTTACCCGGGGATGTAGATGTAGCAATAGTTGGCAGTGGCTATACTGGCCTATGTGCAGCGAGAGTATTGCGAAAATCTGGGGCAAGTGTTGCTATTTTCGATAGAAATACAGTCGGTTGGGGAGCTAGTTCAAGAAATGGCGGTATGGCTACCCCGGGTTTAAAACAAGATATTACCAAAATCTATAAAAAGTATGGCCGCGAAAAAGGCCAAGAATTCTGGAAAGCATCCATCGCTGCAATTGACCTTATTGAAAATATTGTTACTGAAGAAAATATTGATTGTGATTGGTCTCGCGTAGGCCATGTGGCTCTTGCTAATAAACAATCACAATATGATGGCTTGGAAGATTATGCAGATTGGATCTATAAAGAATTTGGCCATAAGAAAAAAATAATTACCCGTGAGGAATTGCATACTGAAATAGGTACTGATATTTATTTCGGTGGACTTGCGGATGAGACAAGTGGCGGTATCCATCCTGCAAAATATGTTTTTGGATTGGCCCGTGCGGTAAGCAATCTGGATGCACAAATATTTGAAAACACCGCTGTAATTAACATAGAAAGAAACGGCAATAACTTTCGAATTATCACTTCAGCAGGTGACTTGACAGCCAAACAGGTTATTATCGCTACAAATGGCTACACAGACAAATTGGTGCCCCAACTAAAAAGAAGGGTTATCCCTGTTGGTAGTTATATTATTGTAACTGAGCCACTTACAAAAGAAATGCAGGACAAACTGAGCCCAAAAAGAAGGATGTTTTATGATCTCAAATGGTTTATCAATTATTACAGGTTAACACCAGATGGTCGGATGTTGTGGGGCGGCCGAAACGATTTAAGTATTGATTTGGATCTTGAGGAAAGCACCATATTATTAAGTCACCAATTGACCGAGGTTTTTCCTGAACTTCAGGATGTGCCTATTACTCACACGTGGTCTGGTCAACTGGGGGTAACATTCGATCTAATGCCGCACATTGGCCAAATCGATGGCATTTATTATGCCAATGGATATAGTGGCCACGGATTGTCAATCGCAACATATCTGGGGACAGAACTGGGGTTGTTGTTAACCGGTAAGAAAAAAAGTAGTCCATTTGCTGAGATCCCTCATCAAACTATGTTTTTTTATCGCGATAAATCGTGGTTCTTGCCGATTGTTAGCCGCTATTATCGTTTTTTAGATTGGTTACCATAGCTCAGCTTATGCACTCGATCGCTAATATTGATTACATTATAATTATTGTATACCTCCTGGGAATGGTCGGGGTTGGTATCTGGTTTGCACGCAGACATGCAAACTTTGATGACTTTTTCCTAGCCGGGCGATCTTTGACCACTCCCCTGCTGATCACCACATTAATATCAACTTATTATGGGATTGATGTTCTTTTTGGAGATTCTCAGCTAGGTTTTACTGATGGCGTGGTAGCCTGGTTTGGTTATGCGCGACCTACCTACGCATTTTTCGTGATTGCAGCGTTTCTTTTAGCACATCGATTACGAGAAGAAAATTTCAAAAGTCTACCGGACATACTAGAAAAATATTATGGTAGGGAGACACGTTACGTAGGTGCTGTAGCTTCGTTTATTTATTCATTACCTGCCCTTTCGCTTTACGGATTTGGTATGCTGGGTGAAGTAATTTTGGGCTGGCCACCATTTCTGGGTATGCTGATCCTTGGTGGGATCGCACTGGCCTATACATTGGCAGGCGGATTTTGGGCTGTGGCACTGACAGATTCTATCCAGTTCGTGATGATGTGCATGGTTCTAGCAATAGCAACACCCTTTGCGCTTAAACTGATTGGTGGGTTTGATCAAATGTTTGTATTGCTCGATACAAATTATTTTGAACCAATGGGCGACCTATCAATCTGGCTGATCATAATTTACGCTTCTACAGGATTAACAATTTTGGTGGAACCTACTTTCTATCAACGAATTTTTGCAGCCAAATCCTATAAAAATGTGCGGAATGCACTTGTTGCCGGTATTTTCATCTGGGGCGCTTATGATTGGATCATTACCATTCTGGCTATGGCAGCAAAAGTGGGTACTCTGCAGGGTATAATTGATCCAAGTATAGAACCGGATGCAGCTTTACTAACGATTATGGTAACTGCTTTACCTGCAGGAGTGCTTGGTCTTTTTCTCGCTGGAGTCCTTGCCACAGAAATGTCCACCTTGGATTCTTACTGCCTCGTTGCTGGAGGAAATGTGGCATATGACGTCTATCGACCATTGGCTAAAAAAGAGATTTCCGATACCCAGCTTATCAGGACGACTCGTTATGGAATTGTGTTATCCTGGGTGTTGGGCTTTGGGATGGCAATAGCCTTCGAGCAAATGCTGGGATTGTGGGTATTTATGGCTTCGATATTGATATCAAGTGTAACTATTCCCATTATTTTCGGGTTGTATATTAAGAACTTTCGGAAACCAATGGCAGGCCTACTCAGCGCTGGTCTAGGTTTATTATCAACAATTATATTAAACGTTTTAGTTATGTCAAGAGGTGTTTTTCTTGGAGAAGAGGAAACTTATGTCTTACAATTAGGGCGGTGGGAAATAATGCAAGAATATATAATGTATTTTACTGTACCAATTTCTTTAACGGGTTTCTTTATTGGACTTCTAATAGATAAAGGAAAAAATTATGAGTAATTGGGAATTGTTTACCTGGATAAGTGTGATTATTCTAGGTCCTGGGGCTATTATTGTCTTTATATTGTTTTTAAGGGACCTACCAGAACTCTTGCGAAAAACAGATAAAAACACATCATGAAAATCCAGAATTACATCAATGGCAACTGGTGTGATGCTGTAACAGGTAAAAATTTCGCCGTTGAAAACCCATTTAATGAAGAAACAATTGCTCACGTACCAGACAGCAATGAACAAGATGTTCATAATGCAGTAATTGCTGCTACTCAAGCTTTTGAAGAATGGCGTTTTATGACTGCTTCCGGAAGAAGAGATTTGATGCGCACGATGGCCAGCAAATCAAGAGAGAATGCTGAAGAATTGGCCCAGACAATCACTTTAGAAATGGGCAAACCATTTAGTGAAGCTTTGGACGAGATCGAAAACGTGGCCGATTATCTAGAGTATTATAGTGAATTGGCTCGAGACAAAGTGGGCCGTATTGCAGCACCAGTAGATAAACACACCATGTCTCTAGTTCGGTATGAGCCTTATGGTGTTGTAGGTTGTATCATTCCCTGGAATTATCCTTTAGCACTTATGGGTTGGAAATTATCACCTGCGCTGGCTGCTGGAAATACGATGGTAATGAAACCATCAGAAATTACACCATTGTCGATTTTACACTGGGTGGAATTATGCGGTTCTGACCTGCCTCCGGGTGTGATCAATGTGATCACCGGATTCGGTAAATCAGCAGGAGAACCGCTGGTTAAACATCCTGATGTTCCGGTCATTACCTTTACGGGTTCAATCGATACAGGGAAACGGATTGCAAACCTGGCCTCCGAAAACCTGAAAAAAGTTTCTCTTGAGTTGGGCGGTAAGGATCCCATTATCATTTGCGATGATGCAGACATTGAAGTTGCGGCCAAAGGAGCATCATGGGGCGGGTTCACCAATGCGGGTCAGGTCTGTACATCTATAGAACGAGTATATGTATTTGAAAATATTGCCGATCAATTCACAGAGGCACTGGTCCATGAAGCAAAACAGATCAAACTAGGCGATCCCATGAATGAAGCAACAGATATGGGCCCCATGTCATCGAATACCCAGCACCAGAAAGCAATTGCTACGGTTGAACAAGCATGTCGGGATGGTGCCCGCATATTATCTGGAGGACAACAACCAGACCAGTTTGAAACCGGTTATTTTTATGAACCCACTGTACTGAATAACATCTCGCCAGCAATGGAAATTGTGACTGAAGAATCTTTCAGTCCCGTCATCCCGATCCAAAAAGTTCGGTCGATGGAAGAAGCTATTGAACAGTCCAATAGTACCAAATATGGATTGGGGTGCTGCATTTATACCAATAATATTGATCAGGCAATGACTGCAGCGGAAGAAATCAAATCAGGAACAATCTGCATCAACAACCCGCTTATGGAAAATATAGCCGCACCATTTGGCGGTATGAAACAGTCAGGGATTGGTCGTGAACATGGTCAGGAGGCCCTGGATGAATTTCGGGAGCCTAAACACATTTTTATCGATTATAAACAGTCTAAAAAGGATTGGTGGTTTCCCTATAAGGAATAATTATGGATACCAGTAATACAGTTCGCAATAAACATAAACAGTATATTTTTGATGCTGTAAAGAATTATTATAAAGAACCAGTTGTTGTTTCCAAAGCCAGTGGATTTCGCGTCAAAGACGTGGAAGGTAATAGCTATCTTGATTTCTTTGGTGGGATACTTACTGTATCTGTGGGTCATGCCAATGAAGAGGTAAATGTCGCTGTAACAGCGCAGGTGAATCGTCTAAGTCATATTTCATCCCTTTACCCCACCGTGCCAGTGGTGAATCTGGCAGAACGCCTGGTAAAGATGACGCCAGATAAACTGGAAAAGGTTTTTTTACATGCTTCAGGAACGGAAGCGGACGAAACTGCAGTCATGCTGGCCCAACTGTATACTGGCAACTCAGAGATTATCGCCCTGAGACATGGTTATTCGGGAAGATCGCTGTTAGCACAATCGCTTACTGGACACGCACCGTGGCGTGCTTTATCAACTCAAGTTAGTGCCGTAAAACACGCGCTGGCACCTTATTGTTACCGCTGTCCCTTAAAACTGAATTATCCTGATTGTGGTGTTGCTTGTGCTGAAGATGTGCAAGAATTAATCCAGACAAGTACCACAGGAAAGATTGCCGGTATACTAGTAGAACCAATTCAAGGTGTGGGTGGATTCATTACACCGCCGGAGGAATATTTCCGTATTGTAGCAGAAATTGTGCGGGAACACGGCGGTGTCTTTATTTCCGATGAGGTACAGACCGGTTTTGGCCGCACTGGAAAAACCTGGGGTATCGACCACTATGATGTAGAACCAGACATGATTACTACTGCCAAAGGAATCGCTAATGGATTACCTTTAGCTGCATTAATATCCACGAAAGAAATCGCTGATTCACTCAAAAATAATACAATATCAACTTTTGGTGGTAATCCGGTTAGTTGTGCCGCTGCCAACGCAACCCTGGATATTATTGAACGTGATAACCTGGCTGATAATGCGCAACAGATGGGAGAAATATTAATGGACGGTCTTGTTAATATACAAAGAGATCATCAAAATATAATTGGCGACGTCCGTGGTAAAGGACTCATGGTTGGCGTTGAACTGGTTGTAGATGAAACCCTTAAGGACCGTACTCCAAATCCCGCAGCAGTAGACCAGGTAATGGAAGAGACAAAAAAACGTGGTTTACTTATTGGCCGTGGTGGCCTTTATGGCAACACGTTACGCATCGCACCGGCTTTAAATATTGGCAGTGATGAAGTGATAGAAGCCCTCGCAATTCTGAAAGAATCATTTGCCGTTTTAGATTAAAATAGATATGAACGGATTAGCATGAACCAAAAAAATTATATCAACAACCAGTGGCTCGATTCTCAGGATAGTTCTACCTTTAAGGTTGAGAATCCATTTACTGAACAAAACATTGCTCAAGTTCCTTTATCATCAAAAAAGGATGTGGATGCGGCAGTACAGGCAGCAAAAACTTCCTGGAAAGATTGGAAGCTTATGGGCTCTTTGGATATGCGAGATTTGTTGCGAGAAGTGGCCGTAAAAAGTCGAGCACATGATCGTGAACTCGCAGAAATCATCACTCGCGAAAGCGGTAAACCACTTATTGAATGCCTTGACGAAATCGAATGGATCGCTTCTATTTTTGAATATTATTCAGAAATAGGACGGGATCAGCGTGGTCGTGTTGTTGCTCCAGTTGCTCGCCGATCTATGAGCATGGTTGTTAAGGAAGCCTACGGTGTGGTTGGTTGTATCGTACCCTGGAATTACCCATTGTTACTTATGGCCTGGAAAGCCGCTCCAGCTTTGGCCGCCGGCAATACTGTAGTGGTTAAACCATCCGAAATCACACCTCTTTCTATCATGCGCTGGCTCGAAGTAGCTTGCGACCATCTACCGCATGGCATCCTTAATATGGTTACTGGTTATGGTGAAACAGGGGCGGCCCTCGCAGAACATCCCGACGTAAGAGTGATCGCCTTTACTGGCAGTGTAGAAACTGGTAAAAAGATCGCCGCCATGGCAGCCAAACAATTGAAAAGGACATCTTTAGAACTGGGTGGAAATGATCCCATCATAATATGTGATGATGTAGATATTGAAATTGCTGCGCGAGGCACTACATGGGGTGGATTATTGAATGCTGGTCAAGTATGTACTTCTTTAGAACGAGTATTCGTCATGGAATCTATCGCTGGTGATTTCACAGATGCTGTAGTAGCTGAAACAGAAAAAGTTCGTCTCGGAGATCCAATGGATGGACAAACCGATATGGGACCTATGGCTTCACGAGAGCAACTGGAAAAGACCATTGGCAAAGTAAAACGAGCAAAATCCGAAGGTGCCCGACTATTAACTGGCGGAGGGCAACCTGAGGAATTTGAAACAGGATATTTTTATATACCTACGGTTTTTGATCAAGTAACCAGCGAGATGGAAATGATGAACCGGGAAACTTTCGGCCCTATTATCCCCATACAGGTGGTAAGGAACCTGGAGGAAGCCATCGCTATAGCCAACAATTCTCAGTATGGGCTGGGCTGCAATATTTATACAAATGATATGGAAAAAGCCCTTACAGCTGCTGAAGACATTAAAGCTGGATCTTTCTGGATTAATGATCCTCTAACTGATAATGAAGCAGCCCCTTTCGGGGGCATGAAAATGTCTGGTGGCGGTCGCGAACTGGGTATTGAGGGCTTAGATGAATTCCGGGAAGCCAAACATATCCTGATAGATTATAAGATCCGTGATAAAGATTACTGGTTCCCCTATGATCTAGATGCTGGGAGGAAAACATAAAGGTACATTGTAAAATTGGCAGTTAAAATTCTAACTAAGATTCCTGGACCAAACTCATTGACCTTGGCCAAAAGACGTGCAAAAAGCGTATCCAAGGGTCACGGTTCAGTATGCGACGTATATATTAAGGAAGCAAATGGATCTATATTGAAGGATGTTGATGATAATGTGTTCATCGATTTTACAGGTGGCATTGGAACAATGAACGTGGGGCATTCTCATCCCCAGGTAACGGCTGCTATTAAAAAGCAACTGGATCGCTATCAGCATACATGTTTTACTGTGGCGCCATACGAGGGTTATATTGAACTCGCTGAAAAATTATCCGATCGCATGCCTACAACCGGAGCATGGAAAGCCGCTTTTTTTAACTCTGGGGCCGAGGCTGTGGAAAATGCGGTAAAAATTTCACGATCTTATACGGGAAGGCCAGGCGTGCTGGTATTTAGTGATGCATACCATGGCCGTACTCTCATGACAATGACCATGACTTACAAGGAAGATCCTTATAAAAAAGGATTCGGTCCTTTTGCCCCAGAAGTGCATTGCTTACCATATCCTGCTGAAGGAATCGAATTGGATCTTAATGATATTTCATTTAATCCTGAACATATTTCCTGTGCTGTAATTGAGCCTGTTATTGGCGAAGGTGGTTTTATACCAGCTTCCAAATCAGGCCTCATAGCGTTGAGAAAATTCTGTACAAAACATGGAATTGTATTGGTCATCGATGAAGTTCAAACTGGCTTTGGTCGAACAGGAAGCTTTTTTGCAATAGAACAATTTGGCGTAAACCCAGACCTTATGACGATAGCCAAATCTATCGCTGGTGGCCTACCTTTAAGCGGTGTAGTAGGCCTGGAAAAGATCATGGATGCAGTCCATGTCGGTGGGATTGGCGGTACGTACAGCGGGAATCCTTTAGCCTGTGCGGCAGCATTGGCCATATTAGATATCATGGATCAAGAAAAATTACCAGAACGGGCCATCAAAATCGGAAAAAAGGTGCGGGCTCGAATAAATAGTATTATACCAGACTGTCCCTGGATAAAGGAAGTACGTGGTCTTGGTGCCATGATCGGTATCGAAATTGTAGACCAAAAATCTGGTACTGCGGATAAGGACAGAACTAACCGAATACATCAATATGCCCTAGAGCATGGTCTGATCATGATCACTGCTGGAACCCACGGGAATGTGGTTCGCACCTTAATGCCCCTAACGATTGATGATGATACACTTGATGAAGGTCTGTACATATTAACTGCAGCGTTAGCACATGCTTAATGGGGAAGATTAATAATGGGTAAAACTTTACAATTTCAAAACATTGGTGATCGTGGTAACTGGGTAGATGATGAATGGGTTCCCGCTCAGGAAGGAAAAACAATCAGTATAGTTTCCCCTTATTTCGATAAAGAAATTGCTACCGTGCCTGAGTCAAGTAAAGCTGATCTTGATGCAGTCGTAAATAGGGCACAAGAAGCTTTCTCTGGCTGGGCAGCTACCAATATCCAGGATCGAGCTAAGGTCATGGTTCGTTTTAAAACACTTATGGAAAATGACATGGATAATCTGGCCGAGTTAATTGCCTTAGATAACGGTAAAACAGTCGCAGATGCCCAGGGTAGCATCCAGCGTGGTATTGATGTAATAGAATA
>CEQE01139837.1_pt1 | contig 11696 bp, 8 predicted proteins | sample 356201 | NCBI WGS metagenome assembly CEQE01 (sample SAMEA2619970, study PRJEB7988) | marine metagenome | biome: marine biome (ENVO:00000447); feature: mesopelagic zone (ENVO:00000213) & marine oxygen minimum zone (ENVO:01000065); material: "saline water (ENVO:00002010), including plankton...
CCCGCCGCCCTGGCGAGGTGGAGGGTCGAAGACGTAGCCGATGCGCCCGGTCGCCGTGCAGCCGACGGCCACGAGTTGCTGCTCGATCCAGTCGATCGCATCACGGTTGCGCTGGGTGCCCTGGCGGCGGTCGCCGAACTGCGTCAGGCCCTTCAGCGTCGCCTTGTACTGGTCGAGGCTCAGCCGACTGACCAGCGTCCGAACGTCCGCGTTGTCGGGATCGTGCGCCTGCTGCGCCTGCAGCACGGATGCGCCGAGTCCCATCGCGGTCGTCATTCCGAGTATGAACGTGAGTGAAGTGCGCATGTGAGGGTCCTCGACATTCAACGAGTTACTGGGCCTCTCCGGACAGTTCCGCGTACACGGCGGTCAGGAATCGGGTCGGGTCGCCGTAGCGTTCGTTCCACTCGGCGGTCGGGTCCGCCGCCGCGACCTCTTCGTAGCTCCGTTCCTCATCCACCAGCGCCTTCACGCGGTCGGCCACGACGAGAATCATGTCGCGAAACGCCATGACGTCCTCGCGGCTCGAGACCACGCCGTGGCCGGGGATGATCTTCGTCTCCGGTCCGGCGACGCCGACGGCCATGCCGAGCGCCGCGATCGTCCCGTCGAGCGTGCCGCCGTTGTTCCGGTCGATGACCGGAAACGCGACGGTGCGAAAGACGTCGCCCAGGTGAAGCACGTCCGAGCCCCGGAAGTGGATGAAGCTGTCGCCGTCGGTGTGGGCCGGTGGCACCGGAAAGGCGTGCACCTGTTCGCCGTTCAGGTGGATGGTCGCGGTGTCGCTGTAGGTCAGGACGGGCAGCGCCGCCTCGGGCAGCCGGCCGGCCAGGCGCACCCGAACGCGGTCGTGGGCCAAGATGACGACCCCCATCCGGCCGAGGTTCTCGTTGCCGCCCGTGTGGTCGGGGTGCACGTGGGTGTTGATGACGAACCGGATGTCGCCGTTCGACACATCTTCGATCGCCCGGACGATCCGATCGGTCAGCGGTGCGTACTGATCGTCGATCATCACGACGCCATCCTCGCCGATCGACAGGCCGATGTTGCCGCCGCGGCCTTCCAGGTAGTGCACGCCGCCGGCGACGTGATGCACCGAGATCTCCACGGCGTCCCAGTCGACGTCTTGCTGCGCTGCGGCCGGCGCGGCCCAGAGCAGCGTGGCGAGCCCAACGACGACGGCGCAACGGAAGACCTGCATGGCGACCTCCTGGAGTCAATTCCTGCCGACGGGTCGCACCACTATAGTGGCCGGCCGGATCTCCCTCAAGCCGTGCGGCGCTTGGCGGCCCGTACGACCGCGAACGCGCCTCGCCGCCAGACGACCTCGACCCGGAAGCCGGCGGCCCGCAGCATCTCCTGTTCCTGCGCGAGCGGGAAGTACCGATCCTCCTCGGCCCAGGCTGCGAGGTGGCCCCGTGCGGTGCGGCGCGAGTAAGTCCGGGTCATGTGGTCGAGCCACGCCTCGGTGGAGATCGCCTGGAGGCCAGGCTCGGCCGGCGGCATGCAGTCGATCGACACGAGGGCGCCGCCGCGCCGCAGGGCGTCGTGGCAGCGCCGGTACAGCCGGATCTTCGGGGCGGGTGTCAGGACGTGGTGCAGCGAGATGCAGGCCGTGAAGAGGTCGGCGCGCGGGAGCGCGCCCCGGGTGAAGTCCTGCCGTCGAAGCTCGACGCGGCGCCCGCGGTGACGCAGCCGGCGGGCGGCGACGGCGAGCATGGCGGGGTCGGTATCGAGGCCGACCAGCTGCGCGGCGGGCACGGCCTTCAGGCAGGCGGCGGCGAGGGCGCCGGTGCCGACGCCCAGATCCACGATCGTCGGTGCCGGACGCCGCGGGCGCAGGGCATCGCAGGCCACGCGCAGCATCTCGCTGTAGTGGGGGATGAACGTGCGAATCGTCCGGTCGTACTCAGCGACCCGGATTCTCAGGTGCGCGGCGACTGACATGGTCGGAGGTCGGTGACGGTGCGTTCGGGAAGACATACACCATCAGCCGGACGAGTCCGGCGACGATGGCGGCGAGCACCCCCCACTGCGCGACCGTGATCAGTAGAGGCAGATCGAATGCTGGGAGTCGGAACTCGTGCAGCGCCAGTTCCGCGCCGCGCTCGGTCATCCAGTGCCAGCCGGTATGGGCCACCAGCGCCGAGAGCAGGACGGCGCCGATTGTTTCCGGCACGACGTGTCTGAACGTCAACGTCAAGGCCGGCACGAGTACCGCCAGGACGGCGAGTTGACCCAGCTCGACGCCGAGATTGAACGAGAGCAGCGACATCAGCAGGTGCGATCCGGCGAACTGCAGCGTCTCGCGCAGGGCGAACGAAAACCCGAAGCCATGGACCAATCCGAAGCCGAACGTGATCAGCCATCGCCGCTGGAGCTTCACGCCGACGATGTTCTCGACCGCCATGTAGACGATGGACAGCGCGATGATCGTCTCGACGAGCGGTGGGAACCAGGCGGCCTCGGGCGCCAGGTCGAACGCCGACGCGATTAGCGTGACCGAGTGGGCCAGGGTGAACGAGGTGACGATTGCCACGAGCGGGCCGAGCCGCCTGAAGGGGATGACCAGGCATGCCAGGAAGAGCAGGTGGTCGATGCCGTCCAGGATGTGTTCGAAGCCGAGCGCCACGAAGCGGAGCGCCGCCTGGTGCCATCGCGGGTCGAGGCGAATGAGGCCCGCGTTGCCGGCGTACTCGAACGCCCGGACGGCGCCGTTGGGCAGAACGAGCCGCAGCACGGTGATCGTCCGGAGTCCCAGCCGGCCCAGCGTCAGGTCGGTCGAGAAGTTCGAGGTGCCCGATCGGATCGGATACTCGAAGAGCGCGTCCAGCAAGCCATTCTCGAAATAGACGTTCGTGGCGTTCGAGAGCGGTTGCTCGGTGATCCGGGCCAGTGCCTCCGCATAGGTCGCGAACGAACGGTCATCCGGCTCGGACACCTGGACGGCCACCAGCCGCTGGCCGGTCAGGCGCGTGTCCTGTTCGTAGACGTTCAGTTCGTCGCCCACCCAGACCATCATGGCGTCCCGGAACATCGCCCGGGCGGCCTCGACGTCAATGTAGCCGTCCGAGCGCTGCGGAAAATTGAAGTCCTGCATCGCCACCAACGGCACGCGCACCAGCATCTGCAGCCGGCGTCCCTCGGCCCGGACGATCGCCTGCACGGTCACGTCGGCCGGAATCTCGTGGGCGACCGGGCCCACCGGTGAGGCGACGACAAGCCCTGCGACCAGGAGGCCGAGACAGGCGGCGCCACGGTGCCGGCGGACGCCCGGCCGCCGAGGCGCGCAACACGTTGAAGACGAACGGGATACGGAACTCGAGCGACGAGAAGTTGGGCCCGAAGGCCCGCGAAGGAATCGGAATGAGGAAATCGGGTGCATCCGAGCGGTTCGCCAGTATACTTGTCGGCGCTATCAGCCGCCAAGACGATGCCGGGCCCGTGGTGTGGCGCGGCTTGGTTCGCATCTTGGCCAGGGGGAGGAGTGGGATGAAGCGGAAGCAGAACCTTTTCGTTGGAGCCTCGTTGGCCGCGCTCCTGATCGCGCTTGGCTGCGGCCAGGCGATGGTGGAGGAGGAGGCCAGTGAGGGCATGGCGGCGGCCGCGGGCGACGGAACACAAGCGCCCATGTTCGAGGTCGACCCGGTGTGGCCGAAGAACCTGCCGAATCACTGGCTGATGGGCCCGACGATCGGCGTCGACGTCGACTCGCAGGACCACATCTGGGTCGTGCATCGCAACACGCCGGACCAGTTCGCCGCGACCACCGAGATCGGCCTGGCCCAGGACCCGCCGCTGAGCGAGTGCTGCCAGCCGGGTGACCCGGTGCTCGAGTTCGACCAGGAAGGCAATCTGGTGGGGAGCTGGGGCGGACCCGGCACCGAGACCGGTGACTACGTCTGGCCGCAGTCGAATCACGGCATCACCATCGATCACATGGACAACGTCTGGATCGGCGGCAACGGCGGCGCCGACTCGCACGTGCTCAAGTTCACGCGCGACGGCACGTTCGTGAAGTCGTTCGGCCAGTTCGGTGCGCGCCAGACCGGCGAGCGCGACGGCCGGCCGGTCTTCGAGCGCGACAGCCACGACATGGAGAGCTTCGGCCGGGTCGCCAAGATCGGGATCGACCCCGACGCGAACGAGGCCTACTTCGCCGACGGCTACTACAACAAGCGGATCGCGGTCGTCGACATGGACTCAGGCGAAATCAAGCGGTACTGGGGCGCGTATGGCGAGCCGCCGGACGACAGCGTCGATCTCGGCCGGTACTCGCCGGACGAGGCGGAACCCGCGAAGCAGTTCCGTGGGCCCGTGCATTGCTCTGAGATCGCCAACGACGGCCTGGTCTACGTCTGTGACCGCGCCGCCGACCGGATCCAGGTCTTCCAGAAGGACGGGACGTTCGTCGACGAGTACATCATCGCGCCGGCGACGCGGTCGCAAGGCTCGACCTGGGACCTCGACTTCTCGCCCGATCCCGAGCAGACCTACATCTACCTGGCCGACGGGCAGAACATGAAGGTCTACATCATCCTCCGCGAGACGATGGAAGTCCTGACGGCGTTCGGCGATGGCGGACGGCAGCCCGGCATGTTCTTCGCCGTGCACAGCATCGCGGTCGACTCGGACGGCAACATCTACACGACCGAGACCTACGAGGGGTCTCGCGTGCAGAAGTTCGTCTACAAGGGCATGGGGCCGATTCCGGCAGGTGCCGAGGGGCTGAACAGCCAGGGCGTGCTCTGGCCGACCCAGTAGGCGCGCCTCAGATCGAGCGTACGCAGACGGCCCGGGCCTCCTCGCGATGCCCGGGCCGTCTTCTTGTGGCGTCGAAGTCCGTCAGCGCTGCGCCTCGCTCGTCGCGCCGGTCTCGGACGTCTCGTCGTCCGCGTCCAGGTCGAGCGTGGCCAGCACGTCGCGCCACTGGAACTTCTCACCAAGATCACGGACGTAGAAGTCCATCCAGGCCATCTCGCTAACGGCCTTCACGAGTCGGTTCCGAGGATCCGGGATGCCGTGGCTGCGTCCCGGATACATGAACAGCTCCGTGTCGACACCGAGCTTCTTCAGCGCCATGTGCAGTTCGACCGACTGCGGGCTCGGGACGCGCGGGTCACCCTCGACGACATGAATCATCGTGGGTGTGGCCGCGTCCTTGATGTACTTGAGCGGCGACTGGTCCCAATACATGTCGAAGTTGTCGTAGAGCAGGTCGTCGCCCACGTAGAAGCGCCGGTTTCGCTGGACGTCGCTCTGGGCGTACATCGAAATCCAGTTCATCGTGCCGGCGCCCGAGCTGATCGCCTTGAACCGATCGGTGTGCGTCAGGATCCAGTTCGACCAGTGGCCGCCGGCGCTCCAGCCGAGCGCGCCCATGCTGTTGCCGTCGACGATGCCCTCGGCGATCAGGTGGTCCACGCCGGTCATGATGTCGTCGTAGCCCAGCGTGAAGTAGTCGCCGACGATGTCGGTCCGGTGCGCGTAGCCGTAGTTGCGCGAGCCCCGGTAGTTCGGCTTCAGGACGGCGTAGCCGGCGCCGGCGTATACCTGGGCGCTGTAGCCGCCGTTGAAGCGGAGGACGTCGGCCGAGGCCGGGCCGCCGTGAATCGCGACGATGAGGGGATACCTCTGGCCTTCTTCGTACCCGACCGGCTTAACCAGGATGCCGCCGACGAGCTTGCCGTCGGTCGAGCGCCAGTTCACCTCGGCCTCCTCGCCCAGCGCGAACTCGGCGACCTGCGGGTTCGCCTCGACCAGCCGCGTCCACGAGGCGCGGTCGGCCACGGCGTCGACGTCGGGCACGCCGAAGACCGTGGGCGGCGTCTTCGGATCGGCGTAGCCGACGAGGATCCGGCCCGAGTCGTCGTCGCGACGCACGCTGAGTGCCGCACGTTCGGTCGTGATCTGACGAACGTCGCCACTGGCGACGTCGAGCGCGTGGAGCTGTGTCGTGACCTTGACGCCATGATTGAAGTAGATCGTGCTGCCGTCGTCGGACCAGAAGTCGATCCTGGGGCTGCCGTCGAACGTGGCGCCGATCTTTCTGAACGCCTGCCCACGGTCGCCGGTCGCCCGGATGTAGACGCGATTCTCGGTCATCGTGTACCGCGTCATGTCATCCGGCGCGGAGAAGGCGACCCACCGGCCGTCCGGAGAGACGCTGGCGAGGCTCTCGCCGACCTCGAAGTTGTCGGTCAATCGCTCGACGTCGCCGCTCTGGAGGTTCAGCAGGAACTGGTCGGCGTAGAGCCGCGCGCCCGTGATGTTTCGCTCGTAGCGCGCGGCGGACCCGCCGGTGAACGTGGCCCAGCGGCCGTCGTCGGACAGGCGGAAGGCCGAGACGCTGATGTCGGCCTGGTCGGTGAGCTGCCGGGGCTCACCGGCAGAGGGCGCGAGATCGATGGCCCAGAGGTGGGAGAGCGGCGTCACCATGTTGCGGATGTCGACCGTGAACTTCTGCTCCCGGCGCTCGACCTCGTCCGCGTCGTGGGCGTCGGGGCGGGTGAAATAGATCCGCCGGCTGTCGCGCGCCCATTCCCAGTCTTCGACCCCCGCCTCGCCGTCGGTCAGTTGCTCGGATTCGGCCGAAAAGAGGTCGCTCACCGGGAGTCGATAGAGCTGCTCGAGACCGTCGTCGCCGCTGCGGTAGGCAAGCCAGTCGCCGTCCAGACTGAAGGCGAAATCGGCGATTCCGTCCGGTACGTCGGTGATCCGGCGCGCTTCGCCGCCGTCGGGACGCATGTAGAACAGCTGGTCGTCGCCATTGTCACCGGCGTCGCGGTCGGACAGGAAGGCGAAGAAGCTCCCGTCGCGCGCCCAGGCCGGCGACGTCTCGTCCGCATCGGCCGTGAACGTCAGCCGCCGGCTCGACGCCGCGCCATCCGACATCGACACGAGGTGGAGGTCGACCTGCGACTCGGCCTCCTGCCAGTCGGGAGTCGAGATCGTGTAGAGCATCCACTGGCCGTCCGGGCTCGGGGTCCAGGCGCCGGGCCGGGCGAGTTCTTGAACGTCGAGGAACGTCATCGGCCGGGTCGCCTGCGCGGAGACGACGGCCGGTGCCGCGGTGGCGAGGCTCAGCGCGGCCACGAGGCCGAGCATCGCGCGTGACGTCGAGGGCGTGGGGGCAAGTCGCATGAATACCTCGTCTTGGCTAAGGGTGGGGCTTTCGCCCGGATCGTCGTCCCGGTGATACAGGCGCGCATGCGGGCGATCTGGTTCAGACGCGGATTATACGGCAACGTGGCTCGACGTCGGGACGCGGAGCGCATAAGCTCGATGGGCTCGCATGTATTTCTGCTATGTCGTGCGCTGCGCCGATGGCACCCTGTACACCGGCGTCACGACCGACCTGGACCGCCGAATCGGTGAACACAATGGGGAGCACGACGCGGCCCGGAGCGCACGCTACACCGCCGGCCGTCGGCCGGTCCGATTGGCCTGGACGGAATCGCATCCGACGCGGTCGTCGGCCCAGCGGCGCGAGGCCGAGATCAAAGGGTGGCGCCGTTCGCGGAAGCTGGCACTGATTATGGACAGGCGGGAGACCACCCTGAGACACGCGGTAGAGTAGGCTGACACCCGCGCGCGCCTCGACCATCATGCCCGACAGCCCCGTGGCCATCGTGACCGCCGCCGGCAAGGGGATGGGTGCGGCGATCGCGCGAGAGCTTTCGGCGAATGGCTACCGGCTGGCCCTGATGTCGATCTCGGGCGCGGCCGAGACGCTGGCGAGCGAACTGGATGCCCTCGGCGTGACCGGGTCGGTCACGGAGCCCGACGACTTGCGTCGGCTGGTCGACGCGACGCTCGATCGCCATGGGCGGCTCGACGCCGTCGTCAACAACACGGGCCACCCGCCGAAGGGGCCGCTCCTGGAGTTGACCGACGACGATTGGCGGAACGGGCTGGAGCTGGTGCTCCTCGGCGTCGTCCGGATGGCGCGGCTCGTGACGCCGCCGCTGAAGGCGGCGGGCGGCGGCGCCATCGTCAACATCTCGACCTTCGCGGCCTTCGAGCCATCGGCGGCGTTCCCGATCTCGGCAACGCTGCGCGCCGCGCTGGCCAGCTACACGAAGCTCTATGCCGACGCGCATGCCGCGGACGGCATCCGGATGAACAACGTGCTTCCGGGGTACATCGATTCGTTCCCGGCCGACGACGAACTGGTGCGGCAGATCCCGATGGGCCGCTACGGCTCGGTGGGGGAGATCGGCAAGACGGTTCGGTTCCTGCTGTCGGCCGACGCCGGCTACATCACCGGACAGAATCTCAGGGTGGATGGGGGACTGACGCGCAGCGTATAGGCTGCGGGTCGCACGGGGGAGGCGAGGATGAATCTCAGCAGACGTGAACTCATGCGAACCGTCGGCGGCGGAGCCCTAGCGCTGGGGATTGGGCGCCCTGCGAACGGGGAGTCAGGCGCGTCAGGCGCCGCAGAGGCTTTCGATGTCGCGACCGTGCGAGCGGATTTCCCGCGCGCCGCGAAGAACCTCTGGCTGGCGGCGGCGGAGACCCATCCGTTCAGTGTCCACACGCTGCGGGCGATCGATCAGTACGCCGAGTACCGCGCGTTGGGCTCGGGTGACGGGCGGCACAGCTTCACCGCCGACCACCAGGCCGAGACGAAGCGGTTGTTCGCTCAGCTCATCAACGCCACGCCCGACGAGATCGCCTTCGTGATGAGCACGACCGACGGTGAGAACGTCGTCGTGGCCGGTCTCGACCTGGCGGCGCGCGGCGGCAACGTCGTGATCGACGACCTGCATTTCTCGGCGTCGCGCTATCTCTACACGGCGCTGGCCGACGCGGGGAAGATTGAGCTGCGCGTGGTGCCGCACCGCGACTGGAAGATCGACGTCGCCGATATGGAGCGGGCGATCGACAGCGAGACACGACTGGTCTCGATGGCGCTGGTCTCCAACATCAACGGCTACCTCCACGACGCGCGCGCGATCAGCGACCTCGCACACGCGCAGGGCGCCTACGTCTACGCCGACATCATTCAGGCCGCCGGCAACACCCCGGTCGACGTCCGCGCCATGGGCATCGACTGCGCGGCGTCCAGCACCTACAAGTGGCTGATGGGCGACTTCGGCCTCGGCTTCCTGTACGTGCGCGACGACCTGCAGGGCGACGTCGTGAAGCAGACGCGCTACGGGCTGCGGGCGGTGGCTCAGCGCGACGGAGCCTTCGTGCCGCGGCCAGGCGCCGCGATGTACGAGGGCACTACAACGATGCCCTACCTGCCGGCGGTCTGCGCGCTCGAAGGCCTCAAATACGTGACGAAGCTGGGCGTCGACAACATCCGCGCCCACTCCGCCCGTCTCGTCGAACGGCTGCAGGGCGAAATGCCCGGGCTGGGCTTTCCCTCGATCACGCCGCCTGGCACGAATACGCCGATTGCCAGCTTCATCACGCCGGATCCCGACGCGACCCAGGCCAAACTCGAGCGGGCCTTTCCGGAGCGCGTGGTCTCCGGTGGTCGCTGGCGGAAGACCGATGCCACGGGCGCGGTCGAGCAGGTCAGGGGACTTCGCATCGGGGTGTCCGTGTACAACAACGATGCCGACATCGACGCGTTCCTGAACGCCCTCGACTAGACGCGCCTTGTTGTTTCGGGCTGCCTAGAATCGAAGTAGCCGCGTGACCTTGATGACGAACGAGCGGTTCTGGAGCCGCGGGAAGCCGTCGAGGCCGGTGTCGCGCCCGCTACTGTAGACGACGAAGAGATCGCTGCCGGGCTGGTATTCCCAGCGGAACCTGATGTTGGTGTCGAGCGTCGCGTTGCTCGAGTTGTACTGCACCAGTGCGGCCGCGAACATCCGAGGCGAGAAGGTATAGCTCGTGCGGGCACCGACGAGCGTCGTCGTGAAGGGCCCTTCGGCGAGGTCGACGTCGTTGACCGCGATGCGCGGCTCGACCGCGAGCTGCGGCGTGACGACGACGCGACCCTGGTACGCCGCTTCCGTGCGGGCGCCGCCGAAGAATCCGCCCCGCAGCAGGCTCACCCGGCCCGAGATGCGGCGCTGCGGCCCCAGCTCGTACTCGGTGCGCACGTCGCCGAAGTTGTAGCCGCCGACGGGCAGGATGATGCCGTCGACGATCTCGAATCCCTCTTGCAGTCCCTCGAACGCGTCGGTGTACTCGACGTGCCACTTGTCGTTGTTCTCCAGCTCCAACTCGAATCTGGCCTTGCCTTCGCGTGTCTCGAGCACGCCGTCGGTGTCGGTGATGTAGTCGAAGCTGCCTTGATAGATGATGCGGCGCAGCCAGCGGACCGAACGGGGGCGCGGGCTGAAGCGTAGCTGCGCGAAGTTGCGCCGGAAGTCGTCGCGGCGGACGAAGCCGATCTCGGGGTTGAACTGCTCGTCGACCGTCAGGTGTTCGAGTTCCGCGCCGTAGCGGTCGCCGGTGTACTCGAACCGCCCGCGAAAGCTGGCATCGCCCTCGTCGAACCCCGGCGTGTCGGTGCGCGCATAGTAGCTGCTGAGGTTGACGTTCTCGTAGAACCTGAAGTTCGCGTCGGCGCCGTAGGCCTGGTTCACGCCGTCGCCGTCAGTCAAGCGGCTCCGGCGAGTGTAGATCAGGCCGATATTGCTCCGACGCAAGAGGTCCCGCTTCAGGCGAATGACGGAGAAGTTGGTCGACAGTGCCTCGGCCGTTTCCGAGTCGCCCGTCTGGATGTTCAGGAGCCCGATTGAGAACGGCCCCGCGCGCCCCGTCACACGGCCACCGGCGCGAATGGGCACATCCTCGCCGTCCTCGAGGCCGATTCGACGGCTGAAGAAGATGACCGGCGTGTCGCTCGGCCTCGCGTTCTGCCGCCGGGTCCCGCCCGGGTCGCCGAACGCGAAGATCCCCTGGCCTTCCAGGAAGAACTCGCGCTTCTCGGGAAAGAACAGGCTGAAGCGGGTGAGGTTCACCTGCTGCTCGTCGGCTTCGACCTGGGCGAAATCGGTGTTGACCGTGAAGTCGGCGACGAGCGAGCGGGTGAGGCCGTACTTGACGTCGAAGCCCGCGTCGCCAGTGAAGTCGTTCCTCGGGTCGGGCGTATCCTGCTGCTCGGCGAGCGCGCCGGTGATGCCGTAGGGCTTCAGCTCGAGGTTCCTGCTCGTCGTGGGCGGCTCGATGCCGACCAGCGTTGCGGCGGCGGAGATCTGGAGGATGCCTCGGCGGTCGAGCGAGGCCGGTACCGGGCTGAGGTAGGACGACTCGTTCTTCCACTGCACCCGTCGGGAGACGTTGATTCCCCAGGTCTGTGCCCCGCCCGGCTGGTATCGGAGCGACTTGAACGGGATCACCATCTCGATGATCCAGCCCTGGTCGAAGATGCTGGTCCGGGCGTCCCAGACGGTGTTCCAGTCGGTGTTGACGGCGTTCTCGTCGGTGACGAGGCTGTCGAACAAGCCGCCCAGCGGGTTCGCCAGAAAGGAGATCGCGTTACGGCGATCGTGAAACGTGTCGAAGACGACCGAGATGCCGTCGTTGCGCCAGAGGTTGCGTGAGTCGCGCGTCATCTCGTTGGCGATGATCCGCTCGGGCTGACTGTCCCAGCACCGGGCGGTCAGGTAGACGTTTCGATCGTCGAAGAGGATCCAGAGGTCTGTGGGCTCGGTGGCCGGGGCGCCCTCGTCCGGTAGTTGCTGGATGAAGCCGTCGATCGGCGGCACCTCCCGGTAGACCGGGTC
>CEQE01145285.1_pt1 | contig 11689 bp, 8 predicted proteins | sample 356201 | NCBI WGS metagenome assembly CEQE01 (sample SAMEA2619970, study PRJEB7988) | marine metagenome | biome: marine biome (ENVO:00000447); feature: mesopelagic zone (ENVO:00000213) & marine oxygen minimum zone (ENVO:01000065); material: "saline water (ENVO:00002010), including plankton...
ATCTCCCCTATAGACCCATATCTGTTATATGGTACCGCGGACTCAGTGCGCACAGACATTCTTATCTGACTGGATTTGCTGCTGTTCTTATTCCCACGCTGCTGGGTGCTATCCAGGTACCTGGCGGAGTCCGTGGTCATCCTCATACTGTCGAAGAGGTCACGTCTGATGGACTTGTGGCCATCGCAGATACTAAGGTTACGAATTGGAGAGGCCCATATCCTCCCAGAACGGTAAAGAAGCCTTCCAGGCCGGATGTCTACGAGCTCTTCCCTGTCTCATCATATTCTACACCTATGATTATTCCTGCGCTAATTCAGCCTAAGAGATTCGGACTCCCTGAGGAATTCAGAGGTCCGGAGCTTCTTATCACTTACAGAGACAATGCAGTGAGAAATATGGTTTCTGGCGACATGGTCGTAGAGGCCCTCAGGAAGATACCGTTCATAGTTGCATTTGCAGTGGAAATGGACGAAACTACGAACATGGCGGATTTAGTGTTTCCAGACCTACACTATCTTGAGAGACTTGCAGAGAGCATGTATACTAGAATCGATGATCCAGGTTACTGGTATGGGGTAAAGCCTGTTACGAAGCCACCTTTCTCATCACCATATGACAAACTCGTAAACAATGCCGAGATATTCTTGGCTGTTGCTGAAAAGGCAGGGTTCCTTCCTGACGTCTACCAGACACTGAACGAAATATGGGATCTAGATGATACGCGATACCAACTTGACAATAGTATGAAGTATTCATACAACGAGATCGTTGACAGAAGGCTCAAGAGCTGGCTCGGAGAAGACAAGGGACTTGATTGGTTTCTAAGTGATGCCGGTGGCTTGTCTGTCTGGAAACCTAGGGTCGAAGACCGTTTCAAAGGTCCCTTTCGTAAAGGCAGAATTCATTCATACTTCGAATTCATGCTCGGAGCAGGCAAGGCAGTTGAAGAGGTAACTAATGAGCTAGGAATAGCATGGGACACATCGGACTATCAGGCCTTGCCCGACTGGAAGCCTTGTCAGTCCTACCGTAAAAGGTCGGACGAATACGATCTCTTCGTAATAAATTCAAAGGTTGCGACTCAGGTCCACGGTATTGGTATCAGAAATCCTCTTCTTAAGCAGCTCAATAACTATCATGGATTTGATTTTGTCTTGATCAACCCAAAAACTGCCGCTGCAAAGGGAATATCTGATGGGGACGAAATACAAATCGAGACGATAGATGGCAAGAAGGCTAACGTAGTTATCAAGATAACAGAAAGAGTTCATCCAGAGGTCTTGGGAACATTACAACATAGCATCTCAAAAGAGTCAGACTACAACTCTCTGGTCAGTATGAATGATGAAACTGTAGACTCAGTAGGATGTGCCACTGACTCTTGTCTTTTGGCTAAGATCAATAAGATAGACAAAACTGACACATGACTCATAATCACAGCTAAAAGACTTGTCATTTATCAGGAAGGCTAAACCGCTTAGCTTGCCTAATACCGAGAGCATTCTACAGCGCAGAGGTGCCTGACTATGCTTTTGCCTATGACCTCGAAATACTAGATCAGTATCGCTACAGTCAAACACGTCTATGATGAGGGCCAGGCGCCATTACTAAGATCTCGATTACATCGCCAGCACTAGAGAATGATTATTTCTCTGGATGGGGTCGTCAGGGCTGTAAAAACCAAACATAAGTGAAATTGGGAGAAAAAACTTAAAGGAACACCACGAACAAAAGATAGGGACGAGTTTGGACACTCAACTGGTTGTTCCCAGCTTCCTTTTCGTGATTCTGGGAGCAGTGGGACTCATAATCTCAGTCTCTGGGATCGCACATACATTCATGGAAGGTCTTCATGCAGTATGCCTTCTAATGCTAGTCTTCGGATTGATTCTGTTGCCAGCTGCTCTACTGAAAGGCGGATTTCCGCAGTCCGGAAGGTTTCTGATCTATTTTTTGGAGGCTGGCATAGTCTTTGCAGGACTGTTCTTGATCCTCTTTATGGTAACTTCTTAGGTACAACCGCCAGATTATCATCACTTCGGTGGATGTTTTCCGATTAGACTACTATATGGACGACGCTCAGTTCGATGAAATCGATTGATTGCTTGGCACTCTTTAGTAGCGCGCGCACTATCGAACTGGTTGATTTGTCAATGGGGTTGTAGCACGAGGACGCTTATATCTGTCAGTTCTCAAACCAACTAAGTCAATGCGAGAGGCTCAACTCTACGAGGTCACTGAAGGAAGTCGCGTAAAGTGTACTGCCTGCGCTAGATACTGTCAGATTCCAGAGGACAAGATAGGACTGTGCGGAATAAGGGGAAATGTTGGAGGCAAGCTCCAGCTGTTTGCATATGGGAAGATAATTACTGGTAATGTTGATCCGATCGAGAAAAAGCCTGTTAGTCACTACATGCCAGGAACTAAGGTTTTCTCGATCGCAACTACAGGCTGTAACTGGCTTTGTCAATATTGTCAAAACTTCGACATCAGCCAGCGCCGGAAGATAGAGGGGAGCGATGTTTCTCCAAAAGATGTTATTCGGATGACCAAGAGTTACGATTGCCAGGGTCTTGCATACACTTACAACGAACCTAGTATCTTCATTGAGTTTGCTAGAGACATTGGTGTTATTGCAAGAAGAGAAGGGATAATCAACCTCTTCGTCTCTAACGGATACCTGACTCCCGAGACCGTGGAGCTAATGCGGGAGTTCCTCGACTGTATCACAGTTGACTTCAAAGGGAATGGTGAGACTGCATTCGTTAGGCGATACATTGGAGTCCCGGATCCTGAGCCTATATTTCAGAGTCTACTAGACATCAAGAATCGAACCAATATTCACAAGGAGATAACAGATCTCGTAGTACCAGAGCTCGGGGACGATTTAATCCAAGCTCAAAAACTATGTAGATGGATATATGACAACCTGGGACCTGATACGCCGATTCATTTCCTCCGGTTTCATCCAGATTACAAGCTGATGCATCTCCCCCAGACGCCGATAAAGATACTTGAACGACATCATAAAGTGGCCAAAGATATTGGCCTGAACTTCGTATATCTCGGAAATGTCCTTGGTCATCCTTTGGAGAATACTTATTGTCCTGGATGCGGCGAGATAGTAGTCAAACGCTTCGGGTATAACATTGGTGGATGGCATATGGATAAGCGAAACCATTGCTTAACCTGTGGTTACCGCATTCCGATAGTAGGCTCTCTAGCAAAGACGGCTTCTGAAAGCAAATTCCTAACCGTTATCCCCTAAGAACATCGCTTGGGATTTATGATCATTTTTACTCCTTCAACGAAAAGCTTAGAGGGATGGCATCTATCAGGTATGTGAAAAAATGACCATTTCAGGTAAAGACTTGTCTGATATCTTGGAGGGATATCGACGAGCCATGTTGCTCATGACAGCTAACCAATATGATCTCTTCACCATCCTCAGGACTAAAGGCATGTCTGCTGAAGAAGTTGCTCTGAGATCTAAGACTCATCCCAGGCCGACGGAAGCGGTCTTGAATGCTTGTGTGGGAATGGGTTTGCTGTCAAAGAATCGGTCCCAGTTTACCTGTTCCGAGGCTGCCCGGATATACCTTTTGAAAGGGGAGCAAAAATATCGGGGGAATTTTATAAAAATGCATCAAGAGTTCTATGAGTACTGGGCGCGACTCCCAAGTCTCCTAAAGCTGAACAAACCTGTGGTGAAAACTCCTTCAGATCACTACGAAGAAGATCCTGCTTTTGCAGCACGATTGGTGAAAGGACTAAACGATGGAGCTAGGGATCAAGCAAGGCTTGTTGCAGCAGAGTTGGATCTGCCCAAGGGTCCTATTAGACTCCTTGATTTAGGAGGCGGTGGTGGTGCTTATTCTATTGCTCTGGCGAAGCGCTATCGTAACCTTCGAGCTGTAGTTTTTGACTTGCCACCTATCATAGATGTGACTAAGACCATTATTGCCCAATCACCATTAAAGAATAGAATTACTGTACAAGCTGGCGACTATTTCCAAGACAAGTGGGGAAGCCGTTATGACGTTGTATTAATTTCGAAGGTACTGAGAACAGAAGGGATCCGAACAAAGAAAATGATAATTCGAAAAGCATGCAAAGCGCTCCGCAAGGGCGGAGTGATTGCGGTTCATGATACCATGTTGGATTCGACAAAGACTTCACCCCCTGAAAGTGCTATTCAAAATATCTCTATGATGTTGATGTATCCAGAAGGAGGTTTCTTTTCATTGTCGGAGCTAAAGACATGGTTGATAGGAGCTGGTTTCAAGAATACTAGGATCCATGACATTCAAAATCCAGAAAGACTTTCTCTAGTATCGGCACAAAAAACTTAGAGATTAGAACCTTGACGCACTACGATATTTCCCGAAAATGTTGATGAATGATATGTGTGGCCAAGGCACTCACATTGTTGTGCCATAGATAATCCAATGGATCTCTTGGTCAACTGCGACGCTAGAGAGAAAACCCTCTCCCTTCTACTCAGCAGCCCGAAAATGAATACGCTGAGAGATCTTACTTCTTCTTAGTCTTAGTCTTTGTCTTGGTTTTTGTCTTGGCGGCCTTCTTCTTTTTTGCTGGCATTATTCTTCTATTATTTACAATTTTCTATATTAATTTATGCCTCATCTTAGTGTCACGGCTGTCATAAACATGTCTTCTTTCTGATCGAGGTCGCATCATGACATTAACGAGAAACTGTTTGCCCTTCATTGGTAATCATTATCATAGTCGTCAATAGGTTTCGAAGCACTTTCTGTCCAAACAATAAGTCCCACTTCCTGAGTAGTTTTTAAGAGACAATAATGATTATGAATTTGAGCCCGACTCTTGCACGATAAAGTCAACTTCTACTACGACGGAATAAAGATGAGCGGCCAACAGGGCTGTCCCCTGGCTGGTGCTCTATACTCTAATGATGTATTGAGTTACCATTTGAGCACTAAGTATCGTCGTCACCGTGGAATAGATCCTTTTAGCTGGTGGTTTACTGACTCTGTGCCTAAGGAAGATGGAGAGTATGTGGTTGCCTCTAGGTTTAGGATAACGGATGGATTGAGGATTCGAGGCCAATCGAAACCCTTCTTCACCTCGTTATTTATTCGGGCTAGTAAGCGTTTCATCAAAGCTGGCTTTCAGCACCAACCGTTGGTAAGGAATCGCGTGCTGTGGCCGTTTGCATTGAAAATGATAAGAGGTTTCCCAAACTACCCTTCGTTATCTTCCTCTTCGATTCGTCAGTCGTCAGGTAGACCGGTGGAGAAGCTACAATCCGACATTCTTGTAGTTGGAGGCGGACTGGCAGGGTTGGCAGCCGCTAAAATTTCCGCGGAGGCTGGAGCTGACGTCGTCTTGATTGATGGTGAAGATCGTATGGGCGGCCACTTAGCGCACGGTAGGACTGCAACGACGAACCTGGACAGATCTGGTATCTATAGTGCTAACGTCAATGTGTTGCTAGAGTCTGCAAATAAACCAGGGTTACGTCTGATGAATGACACAATTTTCGGCGGAGTTTTTGAAGACGGTTGGCTAGGTCTCAAGTTAGGTGATGAACTTCAACAAATAGACATGAAAGCTAAGGCTCTGATACTGGCTACTGGTGCCCGCGACGTTCCGCGAGTTTTTGAAAACAATGATTTACCAGGAATAATGTCTGCAAGTGCAGCCTTTAGACTGTTAGATGAATGTGGGGTTTCATTGGGGCGGCGAGGTGCAATTCTTGGGCTGAATAACCGTGGTCTGCATTTGGCGCGTCTGTTGAAAGAAAAAGGCGCCAGTGTAGTCATCCTCGACGAATCATCTCCATCAGAATACTCAGAGAGAGAAACTCAAGCCCAAGAGTATCACGAAGAGGCTTCAAAACAGGTAGATCAGATTATTCTTGGTGTGACGAGTATGAAGGCCAAGGGAGGATCGCGACTCCGCTCCCTAATGGTTGGAACTACGGATCGAAAAATTGATCTGGACGTTGATTTCTTGTGCTATGCTAACAAACGCGCTCCGAGTTTAGAAGTCCCAATGCAGGCAGGTATCGGAATAACATATTCGGAAGATCGGGGTTGCTTTATTCCCAATTATGACCCAAATGGACGCACCAACATTCCAAATGTGTACGTAGCAGGCGAAGTCTGTGGGATCACTTCCGAAGATTCTACAATCTTAATGGGAGAGATAGCTGGGCTACAGGCTCTTTATGATGTAATGGATTACCCTTCAAGAACTAAGGTAAAACTAGAAAACAGGATCAATGATTTTGTACAATCCATTACTCGGGAACATCGGAAGTCTACACCTGTGTTAGGAAACAAGAATGACAAAGTAGTGCTGGATAGAAAAGCTTGGCTATCTGACAGAACGAGCGGGATGCAGTTAGTCTGTCCTTGCGAAGATATTACTGTCGCAGATCTTGAAGAGTCAACAAAGAGGGGTCTTGAAGACCTAGAAAAAGTGAAGAGGTTTTCAGGTGTGGGAACTGGACATTGCGGAGGCAAACTCTGTGGGTTGAACGCTTGCCTAATTCTAGCTGAAATCCTTGGTAAAAGTCCAGGTAAGGTCGGTCTCTCCAGGCAGAGACCACCAGTTATTCCCGTGGAGCTCAAAGTATTCGCCGGGCCAGAGGGAGGACAAGGTAACGGAGTAGTTGGTATTCAGGCCTAGTTTCTCCAACTCATATAGGCTACCAAAACTTATCTCGTACGGAGAACCTTGTTGGTTCAATGCTTGAATATGGTGGAAGAAAAATCTATGATGATCTCAGAGAGGTAGTTTCTCCCAAACACACGGGAATGCTTGTCTGGGATATGCAATATGACATTGCCACGAAGGCCTTCAACTTCCGGGAGATATTGGCAAACATAGGTAAACTCCTACCAGTTGCTAGGAGTGCTGGTGTTCAAGTGATTCATTCCCAGCAAACGGCCTTCGATCTCGAGAATGAGTGTCCAGTCTGGATAAGGCAACGAATGTGGAATGCAAAGGTAGACGATCCTGTCAAGATACCGCTTCGTACTATCGAAGGGACTCGAGGATGGGAGATTGTGGACGAATTGAAGCCTCTTAGAGGAGATATTGTCTTTCAGAAGCACAGACCAAGTGCTTTTGTAGGCACCGACCTGGATCTGATCTTAAGGAACTTGGGCTTGGAGACTTTGGTCCTAACAGGAGTATCAACTGAAGGGGGGATTGAAGGTTCAGCTCGTCAGGGTTTGAACCTCGGATACTACATGGTTCCCATAAGCGATTGCATCGGATCTTCAGACAAAGAGGGCCATGATCATGCCGTATCTTATCTTCAGAAGAACTTCAATATGTCTCTCTCGAATCAGTTGATTGAGATATGGGGTAGCTCTTAGATGACAGGGACCTGTCAAAGTAACTTATACAAAAAATTGGTCTTGAGATGGAAATGAAGCTTGGTATAGGATTCTTTGGTGAGCTTTCAATCCGGCAGATGATACATTGTTCGATTGAAGCAGAAAGATGCGGGTTTGATTCCCTCTGGATTGCTGATCATTACCTTCTTAGAGAGGTCTCTGCGGCTTCTGCTGCTATTTTGGGATCTACCAATCGAATCACGATTGGTATAGGTACACTAAATCCCTACACTCGCCACCCTGCCGTCGTTGCTATGGCTGCTGCGACTCTCCAGGAATACGCACCGGGTCGCATAATTCTAGGAGTCGGAGCTGGTGTCCGACACAAAGATGCGCTACTAGGTGAAGTCAAGGGATCCGATCTGATCGCTATGGAGGAATGCGTAATGACGGTGAGACACTTGCTGAAGGGGGAGACTGTCTCCTTCAGGGGAAAAACTATGAACGTCAAGGGGATCAAACTCGGATTCAGTCATGGGGAGCAAACAATTCCAATCTATATTGGCGCTATGGGACCAAAAATGTTGGAGCTTTCGGGGAGTATGGCTGATGGAGTCCTCCTTTCAGCTGGAGCGGTTACACGGTATATCGAAGAGGCGCGCAGTCGAGTGGCCGTTGGAGCAAGGCGCGTTGATAGGGATCCAAGTGAGGTGCCAGTGTCCTCCTATGTCCTCCTTTCTATGGATCAGGATGAAGAACGGGCTCGGAACTATGCGAGAAATCTCGTTGCAACCTTCATTGCACAACCTTTCTTCAAGCCCATCGTGGAACTTAGCGGTGTAAGCAATGACGAGGTTCTAGCTGTCCGTGAGGCTTGGGTACGGGGTGGGACACAGGAAGCCCGCGAGGTTGTCTCAAAGGAGACCATAGAAACGTTCGCTATAGCTGGCAACCCAAAGGAATGTCGAAGACGTATGCTGGATTTTGTGAAGACAGGAGTGGACGAGCTTATTCTTGTCCCCTGTGGACCTGACCTAATGGATGTCACCCTTTCATCAATGGAGATCGCGGCATGGCGTGATGACTGGCCATCTGATAGTCGCCAGAAGGCCTAAAAGTCGACGATTGCAATAACGCGTGCTGGAGCTCCATCACCTCTAAGAATCTTGATCGGGGATGCAACAAGGAAGACAGACATTCCTACAATTTCTCTTAGATTGGTGAGATATTCGATGTTAAGGACACCTGCTGAAAGGAGAAGCCGGTGGATCTTAAAGGCACTTGGAGGAATAGTTTCTTTAGAATGAGCATACCATTCGGCTTCCTGGAAGAAGTCGTATCCAGCAGCAGAAACGTTCTTACTGACTAGCCACTGTGCCCCACGTTCTGTTAAGTACGGACTCTTCTCCCAAAAGTCGAAGCTTCCCCAAGTTTTGTCCAGCCATCCTGTGCATAGGAGAACTGGCCGACCTGCTTCTATAGCTATTCCTGGCGGTAGAGCGGCCTCTGCAGCTTGAAGGTCTTCTCGATCTAGTGGTTCGTTCTCGCCTTTGTCTCTTAGGTCAAGAGTCACGGCACGTCCGACCAACATCTCCAAGGACAGCTGGTCAATAGTTCTGCCTTCGTTTACAAAATGGATTGGCGCATCGATGTGAGTACCAACATGCGTGTACATTGTGACCTTAGTAGAGAGAAAACCGTCCTTTTCATGCGTCATGACAGGCTCCATAACAAAGGGTGCAGGTCCTCCTGGATAGAGTTTCTTCCCGATCTGTAGCATCTCTTGATGAATTGGGATGCTCAGATCTATGATCCTCAACTGGTCTTTCGTTTCTCCCTTTGATTCTCAACAGCCGGACTACTTCGCCAGAGTTCCATTATCGACTTTGAGTCAGAGACCTCAAATCTGGCCTCCATGATCTTAAGACAGGCCTCGTGGAGATCTCTCCTGTATGAGTCAATGCAGTCTCTAAGAATTATTGCAAAGTAGTCATAGAACTCTGCATCCCTAGCTGTAGAATCAACACAAGATTCAGTCAAGATCCCTGTAACTAACAAGGCACGAATATCATTACTCCTCAAGATTAGATCTAGGTTCGTCCCCACGAAGGCACTGGCACGATGTTTTCTTACTACAACTTCTCCGTCCCGCGGTTCTATTCCCTCTACTAACCTATGTCCCCACGTCCCCTCTATCGTGTATTCAATGTCAGCTCTGCCATTTCGTCCCCGTATTCGATGGCGCATCCAGGCAGAAGAATCGCTGAGATGAGTTTGGAGGTTTGTGTTCAACGTATAGATTATGAGAAGTCCTTCTTCGCGGGCTTTGTTTATTAGAGCCTTGGTTTGGTTGATGACGGTTGCTCCTTGAATTAGTTCATGTCCAGACTTCCGTGAAATACCACCTTCTGAGCAAAAATCGTTCTGTAGATCTATTACTAGAAGTGCAGTCTTGAAATGCTGAAGAAGCTCTTCTAAAGTAGAGGGGATTGTCTTACCTGCAAGGTTGTACATATGTTCTCATTCACATGAAACCGAGATATCTCCGTCTGACTACCGTGTCGTGAACCATATAGGCTAGGGTTACAATGTCAAAAACTGGAAGATGAGTGGCTTCCTGAATAGCGGCAGCGAATGGAGGAAGATTTGTACATTCAAAGACAAGAGCTCCTATGGAAGGTTCTGTTTTCACAAGTCTTTTGCAGATTCTTAGGACTTCGGATTCAACCTTGTCTACATCCAGTTTCTCGCCATTGTTAAGTAACCATTGTGAAAATTCGGGTCCATTTTGGAGACCTGCTATGGCAAGAGGAATTTCGCGTCCAATGCCCACAGCGCTGAGATGAGTCTTGTTGAGGGAACTAGAATCTGCTGTGATAATTCCTATCTTGGTATCTGGTCCAAGCATTTGATGGACTAAAGGGACCTGGATTAGACTCGAAGAAAAGAACGGAACGGTCACTGCGTCTGCCATCTCCTTTTGGTAGAGCGCTAGAAAACCAGCTGTAGTTGTGATAGCTCTTACGCCATCAGATTCTAGTTGACGTGCAGCTCTGATAAAGGCAGGCAACAGACCTCGACCCCGTTCTTTTATCACCCTTCTCACAGTGGCACCCGACACTTTCACATAACGTACAGGGAAAGGGTATGTAGAAGCATTCCCAACATCACCGGGAATTCTAGGAAACCGCGTATCGAGAGTTATTATTCCTAGAGCCTCTCCATATGTGGTTTTACCTCCAGTAGTAATCATAGTCACGGTGTCCCATACTTGCTAATTTAATCCTCCGTTGTAATTTGGTGATGTTCTATTCATTTCGCTATGTGTTATCTTTGGTTTAGAGGCAGGAGATGGAATGTGATATCGTAAGTATTGAATTGTTCTAGGCCTTCTTAGGCCAAGGACCAAGAGTTGCCATGGCTTCTGCAGGTGGCCGTTTCTTTGACCATTCCATAATGAACTCGTGGTATGGTAGCGCCGTCTCAAGCCGCGCTTGGCGGGCTTTTTTGCGAGCTTTTGCTGTCTTCTTCAAATCAAGTTGAAGCGAATGTCGGTTTGAAAAGACTACCTTGTATACTTCTTGTGAAACCTTGAAGGAAATAATTCCTTGACGTAGATCTCGCAGGACATCCTCAGGATCACGCTCGAGAGGATCACCAAATCCTGCCCCCGAAGATGAGTAGTTTGCAATCAGATCTCCTTCGCGCATAGTCCAATACATATTGGGCTCGGTGATGGAATAGTCGCCTTTGATATGTCGCTTCTCTAAGAGTTCTGCAATTCCTCGAGGAATGTCCATGTCGGAGTCCTTGAGTAATTTCTTCAAATTAGTGTTCCTTACAGATATGGCAGGCCCAGTTCCACCTGCGTACCCACCAAAAAGTCCTGTATCAATGGGGAACTTCGAACCCTGACCGCGAGCGATGGCTGTGAAAGATGGGACGTTATGTAACATAACTCCGAATTGTACCCCTGTGCCGCCCCGATGTTTGCCAAATCCATGGTTATCCGGCATTAGATTTCTGAATAGGTAGAGGATAGGCAACTGGGTCTCTTGAAGTTCTACATCTAGAGTGTCAGCAGATGGAGAGAAATGATAGACACAGGCATTTTCACCATCGCTGTTCGCTCTTCCTCCTTGACCATTCGCGTTTACTGTTTCCACAAGTTCCCACACTTGCTGTAAACCATACTGGTTGATGCCACTTATCGGCGTGTGTTTTGTGTTTCTATGTCCTAGACTGGCAGTTACGAGGTCCTGGTAATCGCTATCATACATCATTTTCGCAAAAGAGGTCCAAAATGCACTCATCCACCTGCCAACAGTAATAATGCCCAATGCTACAGCGTT
>CEQE01148805.1_pt1 | contig 11671 bp, 9 predicted proteins | sample 356201 | NCBI WGS metagenome assembly CEQE01 (sample SAMEA2619970, study PRJEB7988) | marine metagenome | biome: marine biome (ENVO:00000447); feature: mesopelagic zone (ENVO:00000213) & marine oxygen minimum zone (ENVO:01000065); material: "saline water (ENVO:00002010), including plankton...
TAACTTAAATTACCAATGTGTAAACCATGTCTATCCAAGTGTCACAAACATCTAATATTTAACTTGACATGTTCCGTTTTTTTTTAGTTTTTCGGTAGTTAGAAGAGAAGAAGCTAGGGTCTGTGGAAGGACGAAAATTGGAGTACTATTATGAATAAACTTAGGAATGTGAATAAGCAAATAGAGTTATTACTATATTTTCAAAACATTACATTAATAGTGGTGGCAATCATGATCAATTCATTAATTATTGATATTGTGTAATTGGAAGTAAGGGGGATTTATCATCCTTTTAGAAATGAAAATGATTATGGAAAATGATTTTATTTACGAATATTTTGTCGTACCAATCGTCCAGATATTTTGGACGGCATTAATTGGTTCCCTATTTATCCCTTGGTTCTGGGGAAAAATTCAATCCAGGCGATTGATGTACACACTTCTTTTGGAATTCAGACAAAATATAGTTCGATTTCAAAGGTTTAAAAAAGAAGGATTAAGTTTACATGTCGTTACTGAAGATGTTTGGAACAAGGTAAAATCAGATAAAAATATTATGAATTGGTTTAGTAATTACGAAAATAAAATTTTGCTTAAAAGAATTGAGTTAGCATTCGATCATTTGAAATCTAAACGAGCAAAAGTAGATAGAGGACAAGAAAAGGAAGATGATTGGAAAACGGTTCAGGAAAAATATAAAAATGCTTATAATGATTTAAAATCTATTCTCATAAAAAATAAAGAAAAAATTATCTGGCCAATATGCTGGATACCACGATTAAAGGTTAAAGATTTTAAATAAATGAAAATTTAATCTAAAATCGTAACTCAGTACCTAAGAACCACTCTCATTTAAATAGAGGGTTGTCCGCCAACTGGCGTAGGTGAGTTCCAAACAGGAGGAAAAGAAATGAAAAAAATAACAATAATATCAATTATTGGTTTCAGCATTTTTAAAAATATAGTAACGGCAACAACGATCCACATTCCCGCTGATTATCCTACTATACAGGAGGGTTTAGATAATGCGAGTGAGGGAGATACGGTATTGGTTGCTGCTGGAACGTATGTGGAGAACATCACCTGGCCTGCAACAAATAGTATTAAACTCATAGGTAGCGGTGAGGAAGATTGCATTATTGATGGTGACCAACAAGCAAGTGTAATACATTTTGGTGGTCTTAGTACTGAAAATTTTGAAACAGGCGATTTTTCTATGTACCCATGGGAGACAGATTGGGAAGTCACAGGAGAACCTTATGAAGGTAGTTTTAGTGCAAAATCAACGAATTCTGGTTTTCCTGGTTACAATAATGATTATGCTTGGACAACGACAACTATGAGTGTTGAAACTAATGTAGTTACTGTAGATGAAATAACATTTTTCTATAAAGTATCTTCAGAAGCAAATTATGATTATCTAAGGTTTTATATTGATGATATAGAACAGGGTATGTGGTCTGGTGAAATTGAATGGACACAAGCTACTTACCCCGTTTCTGCAGGAAATCATACTTTTAAATGGGAATATTCAAAAGATGGTTGGGAAACTCAGGGTGCTGATCGTGGATGGATTGATGGTATTGTTTTCCCAGTTGGTACAAATTTAGGTGGCATTATTGACACAACCACCCAGATTAAAGGATTTAGAATTCAAAATGGTTCAGCTAATTTTAATATCAATACATATCGTGGTGGTGGTGGTATTCATTGCGTTGATTCTAGTCCGCATCTGAAGAATGTGACAATAAGTGGTAATTCTGGGGGAGAAGAAGGTGGAGGCATTTTTTTCAAATATTCAAGTGCAAAACTTTCGTTTGTAACGATTAGTGAGAATATGGCAGAATATGGTGGGGGGATTTATTGTAATCTATCATCCAATCCGAGTCTTACTAATGTGACGTTAACAGACAATTCTGGTGCCATTAGTGGTGGTGGGATTTGTAGTTTTAATAATTCTAAACCGAGTTTAATAAACTGTATTATGTGGAATAATATACCTACCGAGATTTATCCTTATTCAAATTCAATAATAGATGTTTTTTATTCGGATATTCAATATGGTTGGGCAGGTGAAGGTAATATCAATGCAGATCCATTGTTCATTCCTTCATGGCCAACCGATTATACCTTACCACCAGGTTCACCTTGCATTGACGCTGGTACATCGTTTTTTATTTTTGAAGGAGATACTATAATAAATGTAACAGAAGATGAATATTTCGGTTCTGTACCAGACATGGGTTCAAAAGAATCAAATCATGATCCTAACCTAGGAAGACCTGAAATATTGAGTGTGGATGATGTCCCAAATGATCAAGGTGGAAGAGTTTACATTCATTTTCTTGGCTCTTTTTTTGACACAGATACTTTGAATAATAGAGTAGAGGTGTATACAGTTGAACGACATGATGATAGTATTTGGGTTTCTCTCAATTCATTTTCTACATATGGTGAAGATAATTATACAACAGAGGCAACTACATTAAAGGACTCCTCTAGTCAGGATAATGGAATGACCATATTTAGGGTAATCGCAGGAATGGATGAAGGCAACTTTGCAAGTGAACCTGACAGCGGTTATTCAGTAGATAATATTGCACCAGAAGCACCATTAAACTTAATAGCTGAAGGCAATGGTGAAGATGTCATTGATCTATTCTGGGATGCATCCGAGGAAACAGATTTCAATTATTTCAGAATTTACAGGGATACAGATCCAGGATTTATTCCAAACACTCCAATAGCTGAAATTATTGAAACCTTCTATTCTGATACAGATGTTGATGTTAACAGTACATATTATTACAAGTTATCAGCAGTAGATATTCACGATAATGAAAGTGAATACTCTGATGAGGTTAATGCTTCAGTTTTATCTATAAATGAAATAATATTACCGGAAAAGTTCTCTCTCCATCAAAACTACCCCAATCCATTCAACCCGGTCACCACCATCCGCTACGACCTGGCGGAGATTTCAGATGTGCGATTGGTGATTTACGATTTACTCGGCAGAGAGGTCATTGCACTGCTTAATAAAAAAGAAGAAGCGGGATTCAAGTCCGTGGTCTGGGATGGTCTAGATAATTCAGGTAATCCTGTGAGTACGGGGGTCTATATTTACAGAATTTCAGCGGGTGATTATTCAATGACCCGGAAGATGGTGCTTTTGAAGTAAAGAAGACTTGTCCATCGTAACGAAGTGTAGATGGATGGTTTTGTTAAAATAAGGAAGCCGCTGATTAACGCAGGTAAACTCTGATTTAAACGAGTTCAGAGGGAGTTGTACCCCCCTCCGATTGATCGGATGGCGCAGTTGATCCTCAATTATCATTTCACATCTTAAATCATCAATCGTTAATCGATGTTCTTAATTCAAATGTATGATCGCTACACACCCCTTTACTGCGTAAAGCCCCTCTCCAGAGGGGACTTTGTTTGGTAGTCAAACCTTTTACAATTCTCCTCAATTAACCTGCTCTTCATCCATCTACGAAACTACGATGGATAAATAGCGCAGTGTAGATGGATAGTGGTTATCCACCGGTTGGCGGATAGATTTTTGAAAGATATAGGCCCCTTCGTCTAGTGGTTAGGACTCCAGGTTTTCATCCTGGCAACAGGAGTTCGATTCTCCTAGGGGTCACGATTTAAAGCCCGCTGGTTAGCGGGTTTTTTCTTTTTCGGAATAATTTCATGTTTTCTACTTGGCAATTCCGAAGGTTCCTAAGGTCAAACAAAGATTATCCCATGGATCACTTGATGTGAAGTCATGCTGTTTCTGCGGGATGACCGTTTTACTCCCTTTCAGCTTATTCCTCACGCTTGTAAATTATATTGTGCAATGAGAGCTACAAAAACCACAGCAAGAGTTCTTCAGTTAACTTTACTTTTTACTGCATTCTCTATTTTATCATGTACCCAAAAAACATCGTGGGGTGACCTTAATTCTGAGTTCGAAAAAATGTATCAACAGGGTGATTACTCAAAAGCAGCTGTAGTTGCTGAAAAATCCTTAACAGTTGCAGAAAGTACATTTGGACCAGACCATGCAAATGTTGCAACGTCTTTCAGTAACTTGGCAATGCTCCATGAAAAACTAGGTAACTACAAAAAAGCTGAGCAATTCTACTCCAGATCACTGGCAATAAGAGAAAAAGCCCTTGGGCCGCACCACCTGGATACAGCTTTATCCCTGAATAATCTGGCTGTAGTCTATAATGCTCAAGGCCGTAATTCTGAGGCAGAAGTTGTTCTCAAGCGGGCCCTTGCAATCCGGGAAGAAGTGCTTGGACCTATTCACCTTATAGTGGGGCACACTCTAAGCAATCTTGCTGCAGTTTACCATGTGCAGGGGAAACACACGGCGGCGCTGCCTCTCTTAATCCGTGCTGTAGAGATAAGGGAGGAGGACCTTGGTTCAGATCATCCTGACGTGGCAACATCTCTTTTTAATCTTGCATTGCTTTACCAGAGCTTGGGTAATGACAGTGACGCAGAGCGATTGCACAGGAGGGCATTGATGATAAGAGAGAAGATACTTAACCCTGATGACGTTGACCTGGCGCTGTCACAAAGCAGTCTTGCTGAGATATTTCAATCGAAGGGGAAGTTTCCTGAGGCAGTACCTCTTTTCAGGCGGGCTGCTGTAATTGGAGAAAAAGCACTCGGCATAAACCATCCATTTGTCATAAAGAACTTGAATAATCTGGCAGTTGTCTACTACACTCAGGGTAATTACTCTGAAGCGGAGGGACTTTTTCGGCGGGTACTCGAGGCACAAGAAAAGGCATTGGGATTAAACCATCCATTCCTTGTGAAATTTCTAAAAAACCTTGCCGCGGTATATTATGGTCAGTTTGAATACTCTAAAGCTGAACCCCTTTATAAGAGGATTCTGGTGATCAAGGAGAAAATTGTGGGGCTTAATCATCCTGATCTCCTGCCGCATCTTAATGATCTGGCATTGTTGTACCGGTTTGAGAAAAATTACGGTGAAGCAGAGTCCCTTCTTAAAAGATCTCTGGAAATTTGGGAAGAAAACTCCGGGTGGGACGATGATTACGTGGCTGCGATTATTGAACGAATAGTGAAATTGTACAATCTAATGGGGAAGCAGGGTGAGGTGTCGGAGTACCGGGATCGTGCAAAGCAAATCAAAATGGGTGGTCGCGCCACTGTTTTCCCCCAGACTGCAACTGTAGGTCAAGCGGGTACCTGGAATGTTTCCTTCATACTTGAAAGTGACAGTATGGCCGTGGGCGGTGCCATCAAGGTTCGGTTTGTGAAGGGGTTCAAGACATTCTATGATTATGACCGGTTGCAGCACTCAGATCCCGCAGTCTCCGGTTATGTGGAAGCTGCAACTTCAAATGTGAATGCACGTGTTGCAATTACCGAAATCACAGGAACGGATGGGACAGTTCCTTGGGATTGGGATCGCAATGTTTGGGTAGTCACAGCTCGTTTGCAGGATAATACCTTGAGTCGGGGGGACACCATTACAGTTGTTTTCGGTGGTGGTAGTGAAAGTGGGAAGATCACGGCGGAACTTTCAGCATTTGTAGATTCTATCCTAATCGCATATGATCTTTTCGGAAAAGGGTTCTACAGGGAGGTCTTGCCGAGGCCTTTGCTAAGAATCCTGCCTGGTACACCGAATAAAATTGCCTGCTACTTACCGTCTACAATCTCCAGCGGTAAACCGCAGGACTTCAGAATCGTTGTTCTTGATGAGTATCATAATCTAGCCACTTCATTCACGGGAATGTTGGCTTTGTCTTCCTCCGATTCATCAGCCGTCTTTCCAGAAACCGTTCATCTATCACCAGCTGATAAAGGACGAAAGATCGTTACAGTATCTTTCACCAACCCGGGTATCCACCGCATGAAGATTACACCTGTGGAAGGAGTAAACGGCACCTTGCCTGAAGTATTTTCAAATCCTTCTGAAGTTATGGGTGGAACGCCGGACTATGGCCTATTCTGGGGGGATTTACACAGTCATTCTTCTGTCAGCTTCGATGGTATCGGTACGGATGGTTTCCGCAAAGCGCGAGATGTATCGTGCCTGGACTTCTATGCTCTTACGGATCATACAATAGTCTTCGGTTTCGAATCGGCTCCGGGTGGGATTAACCCTCGGGAGTGGAAAAGTACCAAACGGGATGTTGTCAGGTATTATGAGCCCGGGAAGTTTGTTACATTCCTGGGGTGTGAGTTTAGTGCCTGGCCTCCGTCTGGTCATCACAATATCTACTTTAACGCGCCTGATGAACTGATTCCTGATATTCCGCTATTCAGGAGAGATGACTCTGATCAGATACAGAACGTCTGGGAGTTAACCGATATGCTGCCTCTTGGCACAGAAATGATAACGGTGCCTCATCACACCGGAATTATCTGGAACCAGAAGACAGCATGGGTTCATTCGGGTGTTAGTTTTGGCAATGAGTTTGGAGATGAAAAATTTCGACCGTTGATTGAAGTTTACTCACTGCACGGAATGAGTGAGTATTACGATCCCGGACACCCGCTATCTTACCCTGCGTTGAGTGAGTATAGCGACTCCCGGCATCCGCTCTCGCACTCCATGCTGGTAAAAAAGAATAAGAGAGATGCTCTGGATGGACCCCACTATGCCCAGGACGCATGGGCAGCGGGGGAGTTTCTGGGTGTCATCGCATCAAGTGACGACCATACTACACGACCGGGCTTACCCTATGCAGGTCTGGCGGCTGTGTACTCTGCTGGATTGACACGTGATGCTGTTTTTGATGCATTGAAAAACAGGCGGACTTATGGAACCACAGGACAGCGCATGATCCTCCGTTTTGAGATTGACGGCCAGATAATGGGATCGCATGTTTCCCTGCAGACCGGCAAATTCCCTGAAATCCACTATGAAGTTTATGGCACTGATGATCTTGATTTTGTAGAAGTGCTGCGTTGGGATAGCTCCAGGAGAAAAGGACACCCTGTTTTCGAGATTGTTCATCGTGAGATGGGACAGAGACGTGAATGCGTGAATGATTTTGTTGATGAGAGTTATTCCGATTGGGCGGTTTACTATGTCCGCGCCAAACAGAAGCGAAATGTTTTTGATGTAGATTTGCGCGCGGAACGGGAGGTTTGGGCTTGGTCGAGTCCGATTTGGGTCAACAAATTTAAAGGTGTGACCGGTGACAGTAATTAAAATGCGCCATAAGATATTTAGGTTCAAAAACTCAACTAGTTGTTCATTTATTTTCACTTTGTGGTTCTTTGTCTTATGAGTGTGACTACCCATCATAATTAATTTTAGAATATGAATCTATCTGAACTTCTTCTTATCTCTTTAATTTGGTTAATTCTGCTTGGAATTGCTATTCAGCAAAAACTCAAAATGGGTATAATTTTTCTAGGTTTTGTTTATTTATTCTATCTTACAACGGAATTGTTTTGGAATTCAAAGCAGATTACTGAAGAAATCCTTGTAATGTCAGTATCAGGTGAAATAATTGCTGATTCAATTATCATTGAATTGGATGAAATAGAATTAAAAAACACTGTTGAAACTGTTGTGGATAGTGTCAATGAGGAACGAGTTGAAATAGTTATTCAATCTCCGAATCTGGCACTTCGCCAGATTACAATTTGCAAGGCGATAAATAACAGAAAACCGCTTGGATCAGGAACCGAATTTACATCTGAAGTTGACAACTTATTCTGTTTTACCGGAATCAGAAACCTTGTAAAAACGGATACGGTAACACATATATGGTATTATCAAAATAGAGAAATGGCACGAATTCCCATAGAGGTGGGGCAGTCGTCATTCTGGCGAGCATGGAGCCGAAAAACCATTTTACCACGCTGGGTTGGGGAATGGGAAGTTATAGTTTTTGATTCAGAAGGGAATCAACTGGGCTCGAAAATATTCCAAATTGTGAGCTAAACCTTTTGTAATGAGATTACCTCACTTTGAGTTAAATTTGACTAATATAAGAGGAAAACTATGAAAATATTAATTACCGGCTCATCAGGTTATATTGGTACACAACTTTGCAAGAGATTTGATTCGGATGAATCTATAATGGAATTGATCGGACTCGATCTCGCTGAGCCGAGAACCAATTTCTCAAAGCTGGTTTTTTACAATAGGGATTGTAACAGCGACTTAAGAGATGTTTTTGAAAAACACACTCCTGATATTGTTATTCATTTGGTATATGTCTTGAACCCTCTCCACGACTCGGAAAAAATGTACGAAATAAATGTGGGAAGTCTGGAGAATGTGTTGAGTCATATTGAGCAGTTTAGAATCAACCGGGTGGTTGTTACCAGTTCCGGAACTGCTTACGGTGCCTTGCCTGATAATCCTGAATGGCTGTGTGAAACTGACCCTCTTAGGGGCAAAGAGACTGGCTATCAATACGCTCACGATAAGGTAATAGTAGAAGAAAAGCTGGAAGCATTCGGCAAAACACACCCAAATGTTGAAATAGTAATTGCTCGTCCGGCTGTTGTTGCAGGTCCCAATTTAGGAAATTTCATTTCCCGCTACCTCATGAAACCGCTGGTACCACTCGTGAAAAACTTTGATCAGGATACTCAATTAATCCATGAAGAAGACATTGCTTCAGCCCTTTATCATTTGGCTCTGCAGGCACCAGCCGGTGCTTATAACCTTGGCCCACCGGATGTGATCAAAGAAAGTGAATCTGTAGAAATCATTGGAGGGAAGTCTATTTTTATCGGTCCCAGACTTATTCGAGCTTTAACCACTTTTGGGTGGTTTTTCAGAATCAATGCCATCACTGAAGCTCCCAGTTCTCTTATCAATTATATTCAGTACAGATGGGTAGTTGATGGCAGCAAGATTGAACGGGAAACCAATTTCCGCTACAAATATTCCACCATGGATGCAATGAAGCAATTCGCGGAAGCCAATTTCGGCTCCTGAAAATCAATGGCTGAAATACATCCCTTCATTTCCCACTTTCCAATAGTGTTGATTATGACTGCTGCAATCCTTCAAGGAATGGTTGTTTTTAAAATTCAGTGGATTCATTCTGGATTACCTTTATTTCTATTCGGAATTTCTGTGGTTTATTCCATTGTCACCGGTTTATCCGGGCAGGACGCTGCAATCGCAGCTGCGCAAAAAATTCAGTTTAATGATATTGAGTTAGAACTCATTCAAACTCATGAAAAATTTGCAAACTTCACTATTTGGACATCCATAGTTGTGCTGGCAGGTTGGTTATGGTACTATTTCAAATACCCCGGAAGCCGGAAACTAAATATTCTTGCTTTTGCATTTTTGGTGCTGATCTCAATTTCAGTAGCAGTGACAGGATATTATGGAGGCATTATGGTTATGGTGCACGGTATTGGCGTCGGATTCGGTGGATAGACGAGACTTCCTGAAATCTGCACCTCTTGCTCTTTTTGGCGGTTTAATCCCAAAGGTTATAAGCGGGCATAATGATTATCCCACCGAAGTTGTTGATATTCACATGCATCTCGTAGGTGAAAGTGAATCAAATGGTTGTTTTATCAGTTCGAGGTCCCGGCGTTCTGTTCCGTTCAAGTTTTTGAGGCAATTTCTTGAGATTGATAATAAATCCAGTCCGGATGAACAGGACAGGCAATACGTTCAAATGCTAAGAAAACAGGTCGAATCAATGCCATTTCACTACTATGGTATTCTACTCGCAATGGATGGCATCTATAATGAAAAGGGTGAATTGGATTATGACAGGACTCCTTTCTATATTTCCAATGAGTACCTGTTTAAGGTATGTCGTGAAAGCGATCATTTTTACCCGGGAGCTTCTGTAAATCCCAACAGAAAGGATGCATTGGAGGAACTCGAAAAGGTGCTTGGAAATGGCGCGGTGCTAATTAAATGGCTTCCCAACAGTCAGAATATAGATCCATCCGATACCGGGCATATTCCATTTTATCGAATGCTTACTGAACATAATATTCCTCTTCTAGTTCATGGAGGAAAAGAACATACAGTCCCCGTGGAAGATCAGACCCTCGGGAATCCTGATTTATTGACTATCCCGCTGGAGGAAGGTGTTCAGGTTATTGCGGCACACTGCGCCGATTCAGGTGGTGACAGGCAAGGCAGTTATTTTGAAAGATTTCTGAAGCTGCTTGACAAATATCCAAACCTTTATGGTGATATATCATCACTTACATTTCTTCATAAAACTTTCAAACTCAGGTATTTTTTAAATCATCCAAATTTATTTGACAGGTTATTTTATGGAAGCGATTTTCCTCTTGTTTCAACTCCTATGATCAGTTCATTATATTTTTTAGGTAAACTTTCTATAAAGGAAATGATAAACATAGAAGGAATTGATAATGATCTGGAAAAAAATTTGCAGATTGTCCGGACATTAGGCATCCCTGAGGACTGCTTCCGTAGAGGAAAAAAACTGTTGAAAATGGTTTAACAATATGACAGTTTTAGTATGGATCGGGATAATCGTTTTAATCGTGTTTTTTGCAACAAGGACAATTGCCTTCAAATGTGCCAAACTTTTGCTCTATTTGCTACCCGGAAGATTAATGAAATTAACCGGGAGAAAATCTACAGATTTTCAATTCGAATCCTCCCATTATCAATTGGAAGATGGAGAAAAAGTACCCCTGAGGATTTACCATCCAAAGATTACAGGACGAACTCCGGCAGTTATTTTGTACCCTGGTGCATCACCCACTGGTGAAAAACATGAAATTGTAAACCAGGTGGCCATTGGTTTATCAAAAATAGGTTTCAGAGTTTTTCTTCCCAGACTTCCCAGCTTAATGAAGATAATGCTCGGCCCAGACAGTGTTGAGCATATTATTAAAAGTTTTGAGCAGATTTACAGTCGGAATGATATTCTCAATAAGCAAATTGTAGCCATTGGATTCAGTTTTGGCGGAAGTCTGCTAATCAAAGCATGTACAGATAAAAGAATAAATGGACTCCCCGTTGTTGTACTTTCCTACGGAAGTTACTATGATTTGAGAGAAACTTTCTGGTTTGCCATTTCAGGAGAATACAATGACGGATTACAACAGATGAGGATGAAACCTCACGAATGGGGGAAAGTTGTATTTTTTTATAACTACCTCAATCAGATTCCTATAGAATTTGATAGGGAGAAAATGAAATCTTATTTTTACAGTTTAATACAAGAAGACGATTCTGCAGCTGAATACATATACATGTCCATGAACGAGGAAGATAAAAAATTTATAGATTTAATTTATAAAGATGAAAAAAATGAAATATTTAGATTGGCTAAAGATGTGTTTGAACAAATAGATGAGGAGTCTGTATCTGCATACTCCCCGAGATATTTTTTGGACAACATTAATTTTCCGGTCTATTTAATCCATGGCGCAAATGATAATATGATTCCCTATACAGAAACAGAAGCATTCGGCAAAACTCTCGAAGAGAGACAAAAAGAAGTTTATAAAATCATCAGTCATTTATATACTCATTCCGAAGTTGCAGGACAAAGTATGATGAAATTTGTTAAAAATTTATTGGGTTTGGGTAAGTTCATGCATAGGGTGATAAAAAAGGGATTAAAAGGGTAAAAAATCTCTCGTCGACAGCTCGACGGAAAAGTGTCTTACCATAGACATGGTTTACAGATAGCAGAGTTAAAGA
>CEQE01148674.1_pt1 | contig 11663 bp, 7 predicted proteins | sample 356201 | NCBI WGS metagenome assembly CEQE01 (sample SAMEA2619970, study PRJEB7988) | marine metagenome | biome: marine biome (ENVO:00000447); feature: mesopelagic zone (ENVO:00000213) & marine oxygen minimum zone (ENVO:01000065); material: "saline water (ENVO:00002010), including plankton...
GCATCACCGCGCCCGCCACCCTGCGTACGCAGACGATTTCGCCGAGGTCGTCGTCCCGCCCGCTCACTACATGATGCTCGGTGACAATCGCGATAATTCCAGCGATTACCGGGTCATCGGATTCGTCAACGGAGAGCGTATTCTCGGCCGCGCGGAGGCCATAGCATTTTCGCTGGACTACGACAACTACTACGCACCGCGCATGGATCGATTCTTCAAATCCCTGTAGTCACGGACTTTATCTGCGCGCTGCGCGCGTCCGCTTGATTATCCGCAGCACCAACGCGCCGACCAGTCCGAGTGCAATCAACGAACCGACGAGCAGCAGGCTGGTTGCCAGAAAGCCAATCAGCTCGTTCGCCTCGATGCCGAATTCACGGGCCAGCCAGCCGACCGCGACGATCACCGCGATGCTGCCGAGGACGATGGTGCGCGTCAGACGACGCTGATCCACACGCCCATGCGTCACCGGCGCCTGGGCACTCAATTGTGCCGCTCGCCGCGCCTTGTCCGCACGCAGCGCGGCCGCATCATCGGCAGCCGTCGATTCTTTCGTCCCGGTGTCGACCGAGTTTTCGTCCGCGTTCATAGCTGTCATTCTAAAGGCAGTAACCGCTGCCCCGCCAAACCGAGAGGAAACACCGTTGCAATACGCCGGATCTCGTTTCGCAGACGAGGATTTTTCGAACACCAACTTCCACGACGCCGACCTCGCAGGCGCAGTTTTCGTCAACTGCCGTTTTCCCAGGTGTGGATTTCGCGCCGCCAACCTCGAGGGCACCCATTTTGAGCGCTGTGTATTCTTCCATCCGGATGACGGCGATGATGGCGGGGTGCAATTCGATTTCGCCATTCTCAGGGAGGCATCCTTCGAACACTGCGATCTGACCACCGCCAGCTTCAATCACGTCAGTGCCTACGACCTCACCCTGTCACACTGCCAGCTGCAGGGCGCTGATTTCGGCGAGGCCGACTTTCGTCTGCCCATACGATCCAACAAGGATTTGGCCACCTTTACAATGGAGCACTGCAATTTCTCTTACGGTAACCTGAGCAACACGGTGCTCACCGAATGTACCCTCACGAATAACCGCATGATCGAAATGACGGCCCACAACACCCGCCTGGATGCTGCCAACCTAAGCGGATCGGATATCTCCAACCTGCATGGCCACGGTCTGTCTTTATGTGGCGCGGATCTGCGCGGGGCGGTGTTCAACAACCTCGATCCCCGTGAGATCGACCTGCGCGGCGTTCACATCACCCCGGATCAGGCTCTGCTGCTGGTCGAGATCCTGGGCGCCATCGTCGACGTATAGCGGGACTGCAGCCGACGCACACCATGGAGAGGGCAACAGTTAGCAGATTAGTTGCCTATCTCCAGCAACTCCACCTCGAAGATGAGCGTCGAACCGGGCGTAATGGAGCCCATGTTGCGGTCGCCATAGGCGAGATCAGGCGGTATGAACAGGCGCCACTTCGAACCGACGGGCATCAGCTGCAGCGCTTCCGTCCAACCGGCGATCACACCATTGAGCAGAAACGTAGCCGGCTGCCCGCGCGCCACTGAGCTGTCGAACACTTCGCCGTTGATAAGCGTTCCTTTGTAGTGCGTGGTCACGCGATCGGTTGGGCCGGGCTTCTCGCCATCACCCATCGTGATCACTTCGTACTGCAATCCAGACGGCAGAGAGATCACGTCCTCGCGCGTTGCGTTTTCGGCCATGAAAGCCTTACCGGTTACCGTATTCGCGGCCGCACTCTCTTCCTGCATCTGCGTCGTGATGCGCTCGAGGCTGGCCGTCGAATCGTCCCTGGCCACCAACGCTTCGCTACCGGAAGACGCATGGCGAATACCCTGGAGCAGCATGTCCAGATCGATATTTTCGCCGAACTGTTGTCGCAGGCGCTGGCCGAGGCCGTAGCCCAGCCCGTAGCTCGCCTTCGCAACGTCCCCTTCATATTTGGCGCCAGACGCTCCTTCAGAAGCTGCGGCACTCGCCTCTTCCGGCTGCTGGCAGGCGGTAAAAAGTAAGATGGAACACACCAGCAGGCCCAGGTGTCGGGTTGTTGGCATCAGTTTCTCCAAAACAGGTACAAGGTTGCTCAAAACCCGAACACCGGGTTACATTCTCGGAACATACCACCAGCTGGTATTGGCTAATCTCAGTCGCAGGTTCGAGGGAACCTCGCGAACCGGCGCGCATTTTACGTGTCTGACCCCCTAAAAGGGCAGGACTGACAGATAATACAGATAATAAAGCAGCCGGACCGATCCGGCGTCGGAATTCGGATTCGGGACCGAGGATCCGGATTTAGCGGGATTGAACCATGGACTGAAACGCAAACTCGACCGACCGGACGGCAATCAGGGCATCCAGCGGTAAAAAGCGGCAAACGAAAGGGCAAGGGTTAGGCATGGTGAATATCGTTCAGAACGTAAGCAGGGTGGGTCTCTGCGCGGCGCTCGTGATCTGCGCGACGGCGTCCGCTGACCCCCAACCGAATGCCCACCCCAGCGCCATTCAGAACGTCACAATCGCCAGCACGGAGAATGCCGTCGATTGGAGTAATCTGGCTCCGCTCGACGTGCACGCACGCACCAGTCTCAACATTGTCGAACAGTTGCGTCACAGCCACTATCTGCGCAAAGACCTCGATGACGACGTCTCCAGCCAGGTGTTCGAAAAGTACCTGGAACTGCTGGATGGTGCGCGAGTCTACTTTCTGGCGAGCGACGTGGCCCGGTTCGAAGACTACCGATACACGCTCGATGATGCGCTCAAGCGCGGCAATCTCGATCCGGCCTTCACTATCTTCAACACCTACCAGGAACGCCTGATTGGTCGTTTCGAGTATCTGCTCGCGGAGCTTGGCGAGGGACTCGCGAGCTACGATTTCACGATTGAAGAAGACATCGAGATTACGCGCGAAAACGCCGCCTGGCCCAAGACCGAAGAGGAGCACGACAACCTCTGGCGCAAGCGTCTGAAGGCAGCAGCACTCAGCATGAAGCTGAACGGTAAGGAAATCTCTGAAATCAACAAACTACTGACCAAGCGCTACACCAATCGTCTGAAGCAGTCGCGGCAAACCAAGAGCGAGGATGCGTTTCAACTGTACGTGAATGCCTTCGCGAGTACCTACGACCCGCATACCCAGTACTTCTCGCCGCGCACCTCCCAGAACTTCAACATAAACATGTCGCTCTCCCTGGAGGGCATAGGTGCGGTGCTGCGCAGCGAAGCCGAGTACACATCCGTTGTGCGCCTCGTACCCGCGGGACCCGCTGACAAGTCAGGATTGGTGAAACCGGCCGACCGCATTACGGGCGTCGGCCAGGGAGAGAACGGTCCTCTGATCGACGTGGTCGGCTGGCGTCTGGACGATGTCGTGGAGTTGATCCGCGGCCCGAAGGGTTCTGTCGTGCGTCTGGAGATCTCCTCACCCGAATCCGAAGACCAGTCCATACGTATCGTGCAGATCGAGCGCAATACGGTGCAGTTGGAAGAGCAGGCGGCCCAGAAGAAGCTGCTCACGTTCAACCGCGGGGGCAACGAGTACAAGATCGGTGTCATCGACATACCTACTTTCTACGTCGATTTCAAGGCGGTGCAAAAGGGCAATCCTAACTACAAGAGCACTACCCGCGACGTGCGGAAACTGATTGACGAACTGAAGACCGAAGGTGTGGACGCGCTGGTGATGGATTTGCGCAACAACGGTGGCGGTTCATTGCAGGAAGCCGACTCACTCACTGGGCTGTTCATCGAATCCGGCCCTACCGTTCAGGTGAAATCCACACGCCGGCGGCCCAACATCTATGCCGATACCGACGACAGCGTGGCCTGGGATGGTCCCCTGGCGGTGATGGTCAATCGCCTGTCAGCATCGGCTTCCGAGATCTTCGCCGGTGCGATTCAGGACTACGAACGCGGCATCATCATCGGCAGCCAGACTTTCGGCAAGGGCACCGTACAAACGCTCATACCGCTCAATCGCGGACAGCTGAAGATTACTGCCGCCAAGTTCTACCGGGTGTCGGGTCAGTCCACTCAGCACCAGGGCATCCTGCCGGACATCACCTTTCCGGAACTGTACGACATCGATCGCATCGGCGAGAGCAGCCTGGATGATGCGCTGCCCTGGGACGTCATCACATCCGCGGTGTACCCACGCTCAAATGACATACACAACGTTCTGGGCGATCTCACGCGACTGCACGAACAGCGGGTGGTCGACAACCCCGACTTCATCTACATGCGTGCGTTGTCACAGAAGAGCAAAGAGAACAGCTTGAAGACGCACCTGTCGTTGTCAGAGGAGGTTCGCAACCAGGAGAAGGCGGCCGAGGATGCCTGGCGACTGGCCTTGGAAAACGCTCTGCGCAGCGCCAAGGGCGAGCAACCCCTGGAAAGCCTGGACGATCTCGATCACGAGGTTGCCGCCGAGGAGGAAGAAGACGACGCCGTGGCCGATGAAGACGCCATGATCGAGGAGACCGGTCAGATCCTCATCGACTACATCACACTGTCCCGCCAGTTTGCCGCCGTGGAGGGCGTGTTGAACTCGGGGACAGTGGTTCAGTAGAAACCCCGGACGCTACTCGGACAATTCCTCGGGCAGATAGAAGGTTAGTGAGCGATCGATAATCGTACGCGCGAGCGTCTCTTCGAAAACGGCGAGCGGCATCGTATGTTGCTTGGCGTGACCGTAGCGCCGCAAGGTAACGGTTCGATCGGCCTTTTCACGCTCACCGACGATGACCAGGTTAGGAATCTTCTGGGTCGTACCCTGACGTATCTTCTTCGGCACCGTGTCGTTTGACGGTGCGAGCTCAGCACGCACGAAACCGCTGCGCAAACGTTCGACGATTTCCTGCGCATAGTCGTCAAAGTGCTCAGATACCGTGATCAGCTGCACCTGCAAGGGAGCAAGCCAGGTGGGAAACGCACCTGCGAAATGCTCTATGAGAAATGCGACCATGCGCTCGTGCGTACTCAACGGCGCCCGGTGGATGCAGAAAGGTACGTGCTCCTGTCCATCGGCGCCGACGTAGGCGAGTCCGACGCGGTCGGGTTGTGCAAAGTCGAGTTGCACCGTGGAGACTGACTCCTCACGCCCGGTGACCGTCATGAACTGGAAGTCGATCTTCGGGCCGTAGAACGCCGCTTCGCCCGAACCGTCTACATAGTCCATGCCGAGTTCGTCGAGTACCTCGGTGAGGATGCGTTCCGAGTGCGCCCAGGCCTGCGGATTATCAACGTACTTGTCCTTACCCTTCGGGTCTTCCGGGTCCCACCGGGACAGGCGTACACTGTAGTCGTTGAGGCCCAGAATACTATAGGCATCGCGATACATGCCCATCACGGCCTTGAACTCGTCCTTGATCTGCTCCTCCGTACAGTAGATGTGCGCATCGTTCATGCACATGCCGCGCACACGCAGCAGGCCGCTGACGCCGCCCGAGTCTTCCCATCTGTACACCTGGCCATATTCGGCCAGGCGCAGCGGAAGATCGCGGTAGCTTCGCGGCTGCGCCGCGAACACCTTGTGATGGTGGGGGCAGTTCATCGGACGCAACCGATAGGCTTCCTTGACCACCCCAACCTCCTGTCCGGCGCCGCCCTCACCGCTTTCCACGACTTCCAGCGACGGATACATGTCATCCGCGTAATACGGCAGGTGGCCCGTCATGTAATAGAAGTCCTCTTTCGCGAGGTGCGGTGTCGCGACACGCTGATAGCCGGCTTTGAACTCGAGCTCCTTCGCCAGGTTTTCGAGTTCGTCCCGGATCACCGTACCGTTTGGCAACCACAACGGCAGCCCTCGACCGATGTCGCTGTCGATGGCGTAGATACCCAGCTCGCGCCCGAGTTTCTTGTGGTCCCGTGCCTGCGCGTCCTCCCAGCGGGCAATATGCTCTTCGAAAGTTTCCCGGCTAGAAAACGCCCACGCGTATATGCGGGTCATCATCACGTTGTCGGAGTCTCCGCGCCAATAGGCACCAGCTACGCTGCGCAGTTTGAATGCATCGCGCGGGATGTCCTTGGTCGTTTCGACGTGCGGACCCTCGCACATGTCGAGAAACGGGCCATTGCGGTAGAACGACAGGCCTTCGAGTTCGTGTTTCGCGACCAGTTCTTCCCCGTACTCCCGCTTGTAGGGCTCGCCCATCTCTTCGAGCCGCGCCATCGCGTCCGCGGTGTCGAGATCTTCCCGGTAGAACTTCTGCCCTTTCTTGAGGATCTTCTTCATGCGTCGCTCGAGCTCCGGAAAATCGTCTTCCGTGAGCGGCTCCGAGAGGATGAAGTCGTAGTAAAAACCGTCGGCAATCGGCGGACCGAAACCGAGGGTGGACCCAGGCCTCAACTCCATCACCGCCTGTGCGAGCACATGCGCAAGTGAATGTCGGATACGGTAGAGCTCGTTCGAGCCCTCCACTTCGCTGCTGTGTTCTGAGTGTGCCATCTTCTTTTCCACCATGAGCCTCTTTTGTTGGCTCGAAAACAAAAAACCCCGAACGGTCGTCGGGGTTTCGTGCCCGGGCGACCGTCTCAGGCCACCCTTATTGCTCACGCGCTTTTCAAACGCTCAGACGACCCGCCTACCAGTGGTTCCGGTAGTAGTGGTCGTCATCGTCTGAAGGGCGTGGCTCGAATTCATGGTGCGCAATGATAGTCGAAGGGAGGTTGGGCGCGCCAGCGTATTGTTTCTCACAACTGACAGAGTTTGATGCCGTTTTGACCTACACTTGGGCCATGATATCCCTCGACTCACTGCTCCAGTGGGGTGCCCCCGCGGTGATAACGCTGCTCGGTGCCACGCTGCTGGTATGGATTCTCACCCGCACCTTCGCCAACACACCCAATGCCAGCATCTACCGCCAGCTCGCCATCGTGATGACCATTCTCATCGCGATGATCGTCCTAGTAGTAGCGCTGCCTCTGCCGAGCGAACTTACCGGACAGCTGATATCCCTGTTCGGGCTCGTCATCACCGCCGTGATCGCTCTCGCCTCCACGACCTTCGTGAGCAACGTGATGGCCGGGCTGATGCTGCGTGCCGTATCGAGCTTCGCCCATGGCGACTTCATCCGTGTCGGCGAACACTTCGGCCGCGTCACCGAGAAAGCGCTGCTGCACACGGAAATCCAGAGCGAGGACCGCGACCTGGTCACGCTGCCGAATCTCTATTTGATGGCGCAACCCGTGAAGGTAGTGCGCAGCTCAGGCACGATCGTCTCAGCCGACGTTTCTCTTGGATACGACGTAAACCGGACCCGTGCCACGCAAGCGCTGAAACGGGCAGCCGCTTCCTGCGAGCTGGGTGATCCGTTCGTTCAGATCACCGAACTCGGGGATACGTCTGTCGGCTATCGTGTGTCCGGATTCCTCGAGGACGTGCGAAATCTGGTGAGTAAGCGCACCCAGCTGCGGGGCCGTGTACTCGACGCCCTCCACAAGGCCGGAGTCGAGATCGTCTCTCCGGCATTCATGAATCAGCGTCAGATACCAACGGATGTGAGCTTTATCCCGGAGGCGTCCGCAACCGCGCAGGATGACCCGGCGGACCTTGAACGCATCATGTTCGACAAGGCCGACCTGGTTGCTCGCCTCGCCGACCTGCGTGCCCAGCGGGACGCATTGCGAGTGGAACTCGATCAGCTGGAGCAGAACGGCGAAGACACACCACAGGCTGAAGCGATGTGGCGAACTCACCACCTGGCGACTTTGCAGAGCCTGATCGACACACTCAAGCTGGGTATTGACTAGCGCTCCTCGGGAGGGTTCTGCGTAGGACACACACCCTGGTCACGGCTAACGTCACTGCCGCGCGTTGAAATCGACTCAATCGCCCCCATCATCCTCGGAGCGTTGTTTGTTTCGGGGGTTGCGTGGATATCGATCAGGAAGGAGAGATCATTCTGCCCGATGGCTCGCCTGGCAGGAGTGTCGTTCTGCCCTCAGAGGTGTTGCCCGCCAACCTGCACATACTGCCTCAGGAGAGCCGACCATTCTTTCCCGGACAGGCCATCCCCTTGCTGATGAGCGCAGATGCCTGGCTGCCAACCCTGCAGGCTGTCAAGGAACGTGACAACAATGTCGTCGGCCTGATCGCCGCGCGCGACAGACCGCAGGACATGCCCAACGCCGATGACCTCTATGACATCGGCACGGCTTGTCGCATACACCGAGTCAATCAGGCCGAAGGGCAGATTCAGATACTGCTGGAAGGCCTGCAGCGCTTTCGCGTGCGACGCTGGATCTCGGCGGAAATGCCCCTGCACGCCGGCGTTCGCTACCTGCATCAGCCCGCGCCGACGGATGCGTCCGAAGAGAAGGCATACGCCGTCGCGATCATCAACACCATCAAGGAACTCATTCCCCTCAATCCCCTGTTCGGTGAAGAACTCAAGATCTTCCTCGCCCGCTCCAACCCGAACGAGCCGTCGCTGCTGGCCGACTTCGCGGCGGCCCTCACGACCGCATCCAAGGAATCCCTGCAAGAGGTGCTGGAAACCCTCCCGCTGCTTTCGCGCATGGAGAAGGTGCTGGAACTGCTGCACCGCGAAGTGCAGATCGCGAAGGCGCAGATGGACATCCGGGAGCATGTCGAGGCGGAAATCCAGACCCATCAACGCGAAGCGTTTCTGCGCGAGCAACTGAAGTTCATTCAGAAAGAGCTCGGCATCACCAAGGATGACAAAACGGCCGAAGCCGACGAATTCAGCGCCCGGCTCGAAGGAAAAAAGGTCCCGGCAACCGCACAGGCGAAAATCGACGAGGAGCTGAACAAGCTGCGACTACTCGAACTCGGATCACCGGAATACGGCGTGACCCGCAACTATCTCGACTGGCTCACCACCCTGCCCTGGGGCGTTACCAGCGTGGATTGCACCGACATCGAGGCAGCCGCGAAGGTGCTGGACACGCACCACGAGGGCCTGGATGAAGTCAAAGAACGCATCATCGAGTTCATCGGCCTCGGCATAATGAAAGGCGACGTTGCCGGTTCTATCGTCTGTCTCGTGGGCCCTCCCGGCGTTGGCAAGACCTCGTTGGGGCGATCCGTGGCCGAGGCACTCGGCCGGCAGTTCTACCGCTTTTCCGTAGGCGGGATGCGCGACGAAGCGGAGATCAAGGGGCACCGGCGAACCTACATAGGCGCTCTCCCCGGCAAACTCATCCAGGCGCTGAAGGATACCGGGGTTTCCAATCCGGTGATTATGCTCGACGAGGTGGACAAGATCGGTGCCTCTTATCAGGGAGACCCGGCTTCGGCCCTCCTCGAGGTTCTCGACCCGGAGCAGAACAGCGCCTTTCACGATCATTATCTGGATACGAATGTCGATTTATCCAGGGTGTTGTTCATCTGTACGGCCAACCAGCTCGACACCATCCCAGCCCCACTGCTGGATCGCATGGAGCTCATCCGGCTGGGTGGCTATCTCGACCGTGAAAAGATCGCAATCGCCAGGAAACACCTGCTACCCCGCCAGCTGAAGCGCGCCGGTCTGACTCGCAACAGCCTCAGGCTGAATGCGAAAGCCCTGCGCAACGTCGTAGAAGGTTACTCACGCGAAGTAGGTGTCAGACGCCTCGACAACGCCCTCGCGACACTGGTGCGCAAGGCCGCCCTGCAGATTCTCAAAGGTGCAGACACCCCGGTGAAGGTGACTCCCGAGGACATTCCGGAGTATCTGGGGCCGCCTCCCTACGTAAAGGAACCCTTGCAGACGGGCATCGGCGTCGTCACGGGACTCGCCTGGACCACTCTCGGCGGCACCACGCTTCCGGTGGAGGCCACCAAAGTACACGACCGCAATCCCGGAATGAAACTGACCGGCCAGCTCGGTAGCGTCATGAAGGAATCGGCCAACATCGCCTACAGCTACGTCGCAGGTAATGCCACTCGCCACGCAGCAGATTCAGATTTTTTCTCCCAGGCCAATCTGCACCTCCACGTCCCCGCCGGTGCGACACCCAAGGACGGGCCAAGTGCGGGTATCACCATGGCTGCCGCCCTGTTGTCACTAGCCGTGGACAAACCGCCGCGACGCGGGTTTACTATGACAGGTGAATTGACGCTCACGGGCAAAGTCTATCCGGTCGGCGGCATCCGCGAGAAGCTCATCGCCGCTAAGAGGCAGAAGTTCCGCCAGGTGCTTCTGCCGGAGGCGAACCGACGCGATGTCGATGAGCTACCCGAACATATTCTGACCGGCATCACGGTACATTTTGTCGCAAACTTCGATGATGTAGTGGCACACTTGTTCTAAAGTGTCCCGCGAGTGACCGGCGCGCTCCGGTGTCGGCGGTCAGTGAGGTAGCCCGAATCACAGAGACGGGCAGTGGATACAATCCACGGGGGGCAAAAAGCCGGGCAAAAAGCCGGCCGGAACGGACAAGAAAATGCCCGAAATACCCAACGCTCACGCCGTGGCTGCGATGGCGCTCACGGTAATCGCGCTGTATCTATTCAGCCGCGACCGGCTTCCTCTGGAAGTATCGAGTCTTGGCATCGTTACCGTGCTCACGGTCGGCTTCACGCTGCTGCCCTATGAGAACCTCAATCCCACCGAGTTCTTTGCAGGATTTGGCCACGAGGCACTGATCGCGGTCTGCGCACTCATGGTGTTGGGCCAGGGACTTGTGGCGACCGGAGCGCTGGAACCGGTCGGGCGGGTGTTGAGCCGGGCGTGGGGAAGCATGCCTTTTCTATCCTTCGCTGCGACCATGATCGTCACCGCCGTACTGTCGGCCTTCATCAACAACACGCCCATCGTGGTGCTGATGTTGCCGATTCTGGTGAGTGTGTGTCTTCGAACCAATACCTCTCCAACCCGTATCCTCATGCCCGTCGGCTTCGCTACCCTAATCGGCGGCATGGCAACCACTATCGGCACCTCCACCAACCTGCTGGTAGTGAGCGTGGCCGCAGATCTCGGGCTTCCGCGTATGGGCATGTTCGATTTTCTGCTCCCCGCGACCATCGCCGCTTCGGTCGCGTTCGTGTATTTATGGCTGATCGCGCCGCGCCTGCTCCCGGATCGTGAAATCGAACTGGCAGACACCTCACCACGGCTGTTCGAGGCGCGCCTGCACCTGCCGCAAAACTCGCTGGCGGTCGGTAAGACTCTCGGAGAGACCATTGCGCTGGCCGATGGTGATCTGCGTGTCACACGTATCCGCCGCCGGGACAACCTGATCATGCCGCTACCGGACGTGGTGCTGCGTGCCGGCGATCGTCTGCGCGTAACGGATACGCCCTCGCGCCTCAAGGAACTGGAAGATATTCTCCACGCGCGCCTGTACTCCGAACACCACGAGGTCGACGACGAGCACCCGCTGTCGGCGGACAACCAGATGCTGGCTGAAGTGGCGGTGGTGCGCGGTTCGAGCCTGGACAAGGCCAATCTCAGATTTGCGCGATTCCTGAGACGCTACCAGCTCATCGTGATCGCCCTGCACCGCGCGGGCAAGGAAATCTGGCGGCCCAGGGAAGACATTGAGGACGTCATCCTCCAACCCGGCGATATCATGCTGGTTCAGGGGCCCAAGGACGAGATCGCCACGCTCAAGCGCAGCACCGACTTCCTGGTGCTCGATGCAACCCTCGATCTGCCCAGGAGCAGCAAGGCACCCATGGCGTTGACTATC
>CEQE01148247.1_pt1 | contig 11650 bp, 11 predicted proteins | sample 356201 | NCBI WGS metagenome assembly CEQE01 (sample SAMEA2619970, study PRJEB7988) | marine metagenome | biome: marine biome (ENVO:00000447); feature: mesopelagic zone (ENVO:00000213) & marine oxygen minimum zone (ENVO:01000065); material: "saline water (ENVO:00002010), including plankton...
GAACGAACCGTTGAAACGCGAGGCTAATATGCCACCGACAATGGCGGTGAATAAGCCTGCGATGGGAGGCACACCCGATGCGAGTGCAATCCCAAGACACAAAGGCAATGCAATCAACGAAATCATTGCCCCCGATACAAAATCCGCCTTAAAGTGGGCAGTGAGGCCCGGGATTCCGGTTTTTGGAATATTAGGGTTATCGTTGCTCGTTCTGAAACATGCCTTCCCGCATCTGCAATAGGGTTACGTATGGCGCGCTGTGTGTAGTTGAGCCATACACTGGTAGTTCACATAATCCCCCCTCAACTGGGGTCGGATCATAGCACACGTTGAAAAGGTGAAGTTGTAAAAATTCGCACAAACGATACCGCTATTTTGTTCAAGGTGGACTCTCACAAAGCACCGTGTCTAAGCATCATGGACATCAAAGACATTGGGAATGGTCATGGCGCAGTTAATGTTTCTATGATCTGAAGCGGTTGAACTTGGGCTAGATCTTTGACCAAGACCGCGACACTCATGTGCGTTACATCCAGCATGAAGGTTGGGTAGAGGCCAACGGCAAATATCGCCAAGATCAGCGGAATAACAGTCGCCACCTCGCGGCGAGTCAGGTCTGGCAAAGTAGCGTGCTGAGGGGAGACATTTCCTCGTGCACCTTACCCCGAGCCTTCGTTCCGAGAGTTGGATATCGTGTGAGCCCGTGATCGATCGCGTGTACCAATGTGAATGCCAACTGGGGATAGAGTTGAGCGGCTACGCGCAGGAGAGAAAATGTCTGATCGTCGCTACTTATTCCAATAACTATACGCATATCTCCCTCCGTCAAATTAAAATGCAAAGAGACACACTACTAATCACGAAAGGAGAAGATTTGACTGTCGGCTATAGCAAATACTCGCTGACTCGCAATTGCTGCCGACTATTCACTTCCCTCCTTATGGTGCTACTCAGGCTTCGATTCCAAGACAAATCGCCTATGAAGAGGTTGCGTTGGGCGTATATTGGTGTGGCCCAAAAGAGCTGTGAACTGACGAATCTGTTTGGTCGAGATCTCAATGGGATCGTGCATGATGGCCCAAATGACACCCTCAGAGCAGGGAGGAGTGGTAAACGATCCAAAGTATCGATAATAGGAGTGATTCTTCGGCAAGAGATGTTTGGGGTTTAGTGTATGCTCATGGTCGTTTATAACGCCACCTACTTGGGGGGGGCATGGTCTAAAAATTCTTGAAATACCTGATTGTGTTTTCCCTCGTCCATGAATACCGCGACGACTGCCGATTCATGCCGTGCATTATGATGAACAAGGTGCATTTCCATCGCAAAATGTTGATGATTCAGGGTATGCTCACTCGGGGTATGAAAATGGAATTGCTCAAGCAGGTACAGGTCACCATTAAATGTGATAGTGCTGTCATTGGAGAAATGGTTTACGGTCTGACCATGCTGAGGATATCGAGAGTTCACCATAGGGGAAAGCGGCTCAATCTCTTTTATTGTGTGTCCATTGTTAATCACGTGGAAAGGGGCGTCGACATAGGAAAATTTGATGTCATCCAACTCAATCAAATGAGTGCCTACCATGTTGATTGGCGATTGAGCCATCCCCTTGTCGCAAAGAGAAAACTCTGCTCCAAGACTTCCCCAGTGTTCGGGACCACTATTTCCCTGGTATCCCCAGTCTGTGACAGCAGACTCCCCTGCATGAACAGATACACCTACGAAGACCATCATTAGCGCCAACGCCATACTCTTCATCTCCGCACTCCTTCCATCGCTAACACATACTGCGTTTACGTCGGATTTAGATCTATTTGGAGAGCCATAAACGGCTCAAAAAAATTTAGACGACCTCAGCGCTTCGCAGCGGTACACCAGTAGAGTAAAAAATACAAGGAAGCATGCCACGCAATGAATCGGGGAAGTACGTACAAGTCGTCGTTATCAAAGCATTCATGCTGTACTAGTGAATGTGGATATGGATGGTGCCGTTGTTCTGCGTGTTTGACTCAGTTGATTGGACATCGCTATGCTCGTTTCTGTACAAGAGAGTTTTTCTGGAATCGAAGAGTCTAATCGATACTGAGAAAGGAAGAGTGGAAGCGATTGTGAGGCCACCTCTGGTCTCTAGCGGGTATTTGCTATAGTCACCACGCGATTTTCTTCCTTCACTCCCCTGCCCGTGATGATTGATCCTGAAATTTGGTTTTTGTTTCCGCTTGGGATTGGAATTGCCATTCTAGCCATTTCTTCGGGAATTAATGGGTCCAACTTTTGGATTCCCGTGTATGTTGTGTGGCTTGGGTTTGATGCAAAAACTGCCTTTTGGCTTGGATTAGTGACGATGATGTTTGGGTTTGGTGCTGGGGTATGGAAAAATTTTCGCGCCAATCTGATTCACTGGTTTTTGGTGCGCCAATATCTCAAAGTCTGTATTCCTCTGAGTGTGGGAGGAGGCATCTTGTCCAGCTACGTTTCGCATAGCTTAGTGCTTAGCGTGTTTGGTGTGTTTATCACTGCCTTTGGGTGCTATCGCGTTTTGCAACAGGTTGGACTTCGAGGTGCGCCGACCATTCCCCATACGCGCGTGTTTTGGAGTGTGGGGGCAATTGGCGGGTTTTTAATCGGATTTATCACGACTGGGTTGGGGAAACTGTTGCGGCCATGTCTCATGAATCATCGGCAGATACACCATCATGCTGAAGCCGTTGGAACGACGGTGACCATCACCTTTATCGTGAGTTTTTTTGCGTTGTGCTCGCGCATGGATACTACATTGGTTGAGGCGCTCATTCGAGATCAAGCTGTTCTTATCTCCACGATGTTCTTTGTGGTTCCAGGGGTTATAATCGGCGGACATTTTGGTCCTCTCGTGGCGCAAAAACTTGAGCGAGCGCACCTTGAAATGTATGCCGGTGTGCTCATGGTGGTGGTAGGAGGAATGATCCTGTTGCACATTATCACCTGAGTCACTCGCCCCTGCTCCGGCGGAGCAATGACGAGCGGAAGATTGTGATGACGTAAAGCAGTATGGCAAGCGTGTGAGCACGACTGCAGGTTGCTTGAAGCAACGCGTGTGGCTACCATAGGCGAAAGTTTCTTATTCGGAAGCCGTGCTGTCTCAATTGGTGAATTGATGTTGTGTATACGTGATGAGAGAAAGATGAGGAGAAAGGAGCGGTAATGAGTCAACTGTTTTTGATTGGTGCATTGTTTGTGCTGATGCTGAGTCCCGGCTATGTGATTGCTGGGGGCAAGGATGTTCTTCCTGAGAAGGGTCTCATCACGGATAACAAGCTGCAAGCGCCTGAAGACGAGCAAGGCGTAAGTGCGCAAGAGCAAACACAAGAACAAGAGATTGAAGAGTTGAAAGCCTGGAAAACCCAAGTGAGCAAACTTCCCACGTTTGATCGATCCACGCCGGTGAATTTGCCCAAACTCTCGTTTGGATTGAACTCACTCCAAATTCGGTATCGCGATAGCCAGAGAGATACTCCGGAAGGCGTTGGCACCAATGATTTTAGCATTCAGCGAGCGGAGTTCACGTTACGGGGAAGCTTAGGTAATTTTGGGCCCATTCAGGTGAAAAAATGGCATATCCTGGCCAATTTTACGAGTCAAGACCTTCGGCGACCAACTTCACCAACGGGTGAAAAAGCGGATCCGACCAACACACAACTTATGCGTGAAGCCTTCATTGATCTTGCTCCTACAGGGTCTTTGAAAGGGATGGCTCCATACGTTCACACCGTCCGAATTGGACAATGGCGTATTCCGTTTGGGATTTCGGCTGATACCTCTGCAGGATTGCTAGACTTTATTGAGCTTCCGTATCTCGCTGGCGTAGGAACTGGCGCAGATGCCGTGGAGTTCATTCAAGAACGTGACCAGTATTTGCAATTTATCGGTACTCCGGTACGGTTTGGTCCAGACAACTACCTTGAATACAATGCGCTCATAATGAATGGGAACAGTGTCAATGGTAAGTTTGGTGGTGCATTCGATAATAATTCACAGAAAGATTTTATTGGGCGTATCCGATATCATCCTTTTAAAGGCTTTTGGGTGAGTGCCTCCACCATGTTTGGACATTCAACGGCTGTAAACAATAACGTCTTCGGACGAGGGGACGGCAAATACGATCGGTTGGGACTTGACTTTCGTTGGACACCCGGAACCGATATGAAGACTTCGTCCAGCCCTATTGCCGACCACAACGGTTTGTGGTTACAAGGCGAGTACATCACGGGGCACGATGCTCCCGGAGCGGTGAGTCGAGGGGCGACGGATGTAACCGGGTTTGCCTCGACGGCGGGCGCCCAACGGACGACCGGCTATCTGTATGCCAAGTATAAATTTGAAAACCAATGGGAACCGACCATCCGGTATGAATGGCTGGATCCCAATAACGTGGCTAACAATACATACACACGGCTCACCCTTGGAGCAAATTACTACCTCATTAATCAACCGGGTGCATCCAATCGAAAATCATGATGAACTACGAGATTCGCAATCGTGATGGGCTCAGTGGCCGTGATGCCGCGATGGATACCTACAATAACGATCAAGCACAAGTAATGCTTCAGTTGCGGTGGTATTAGGAGATGGAGCAGCAATGGTGCTACCGACCATTATTTTCGTGGAATAGGCATGTCTGATCACCTCTGTTTGGAGGGATGCAGAAATTGACAGCACTTTTGGCCGCATGATACATTCGGCCGATCTCTGAGAGGTTTGCCTTGGGCATGGAATCCACGAGTGCTGGTGTGGGGCTTTTGAGTCGTACAGGAATCCACCTCTTGTGGAGTCTGCTGTTCGTCGTGACTTTGAGTATGCTGCCATGGGGATGTGTGACGAATGGGGATCCTTCGTATTCCGAGAATATCGCTGAGCTTGAGGGGCCTCAGGGGAGTAACGTTTCGCGATCCATTTTTTACTCAAAGGAAGCGGAAAAGCAGCGGCGCAAGGCCGAGCAATATCTTGAGAGGGCGACTTCCCACATGGAAATTCAAGGAATAGATTCAGTGTTAGCGGTGCATTACCGCCAGCTTGCTAAGCAGGCGTTAGAGTCTGCCGAGGAGAGTGCGCGACTTAGCCGATTTCATAGGCAGCTCATGGAGGAAGAGTTTGAGGATTTGCGGCAGGAGATGTTTCCCCAACCTTAAAGGAGGGAGGTGCTGCCGTGCTCTATGAAAATGTGGGTGAAGATGAATAGGAGAGTGGGGATATGAAGACAATCATGATGCAATGCAAACTCATGACAATCGTCATCGCAGGAATAGGGGTTCTGCTGTCTACTGGGTTCCTTAATGGAGGGCTACCTCAGGCGGCCGCGGAAGAATATCCGGATTCGATTTCTCTTGCCGGAGTGGCAGGGTCACAGGAAGATGATGATCTTGCTAAGCTCAAGGCTCAGGTTGAGGAGTTGGTAACAAAAATTCCACCGGATAAGGTGCCTATACTTGGTGGGCGAGTGGGGGCTGAGATTGCTGAGCGGTTGCGATTTCAAGGAGACTTGCGTTTGCGGACGGAGTACAATAAAAATAGGAATTTTTCGGATGGTGCTGACCGATATCGGCAACGGATGAGGCTGCGTTTTGGATTGACAGCGCAGGTCACTGATGACTTGACTGCTGGGTTCCGAATGGGGTCAGGAAATCCGAATTTTGTAAATACGGCGGAAATAAATCTAAGTGATGGGTTCAGCCGGAAAACATTTTTGAATCTTGATAATGCATATTTACGGTATAAACCAAACGAATGGTCGACGACGACAGGCGGAAAGTTTGGTGTGCCGTGGTGGCGTCCGTCAGCGGGTAACATGACGGCTGAGATCGTGTGGGATAACGATGTCCAGCCAGAGGGGATCGTGCAGCAGTTTCATCGTAAGGATGTTGGAATATTCTCGGAATTAGGGGTCACCGGTGGTGTGCTCGTAGTGGATCAGTTTGATGAAGCGAAAGATTTTGATGATCAAGGCGTAAGACGTTTGGACATTGGCAACAAGAATCCTGGCAATCTCATGTTTGGTGGACAGGCCTTGGCATCTCTTGATACCCCAGGACTGGAGGAATTTGGGTTAGGCGCAGGAAAAGCGAAATTTGGAACGGCTTTCTATGCGTATGAGAATGCCGATTCCATCGCTGGGGGCCAATTAGGGGCTAGGGAAGGGCCACTTGGCAACATGACGAACAAGCTCCGTGGGCCGATGAATGATGATGGTACTGGGAGAATAGCAAAGTGCAACGGTGATGGGAAAACGCGGGACTGTAGCTTTGTGTCGGATTATCAAATTCTCGAAATCAATGGACAGTATGATGCCGAATTCATGGGGCTACCTATTGGGTTTTTCTTCGATATTGCCCATAACTTTGGCGCTAAGGCCGGGAGCGACTTTGCTGGGAATGAAATAGGCAAGGAAAACGATGCATTTCAAGTCTATGCCACTGTGGGTAAATTGCGTAAGCCTGGTGACTGGCTCATAGGCTATGGGTATGCCGATATTGAAGCCGATGCTGCGATTGGGCAATACAACAGTGACGATCTTCAATTCACCAATACCCAGACCCAAACTATCTTTTTGGAGTACCAAGTTCAAAAGAATGTGTCACTGATCTGGGACACCTACCTGCAGTATCGAGAGAATGAGGAGCTTTCCAGATGGCAAGGGAATTCATCATTCGACGCGGATAGCCCTATGCGTATAAAGTCGCGGATTAACGTGTTGGTGAAATTCTAATCACGGAAATGGGGAAACGGTCGAGCGCGTAGTCTAAGGGTAGGCGCTAGGCCATCGGAACGTGTTGGCCAGGCGCCCGCCCATCCGTAACCTGCATCACAGTCTAAGATTGACGATCTGCGGTACTGTACGTCCGCTAAGCCGTGTGCTGGTTTCGTGTAGGATGCGGACTGGGAGTGCTGGCGAGGGCAAGGCAGGTGTTTTGAGGGTTCTGTCTTTGGTCGTACTAACAATGTGATGCTTGTCGGTATGACTGCAAACGGATACTTCTTCACGCAGTGCTTCTCAGATTACCAACTAACAGCATCGTAAGGAGGAAGAATGACGAGGCAATGTTTTGTGAATGTTACGATCGTGCTCATGGTAGGGGCATTTATTCTTTTTGGCGCGGCGTGGGCTAGTGCCGGTGAAAAGTCTATGCTTGAAAAGGCAGGAATTTCGGTCGGAGGGTTTGTTGACACCTCATATTCGACGAATTTGAATGAACCGGCAGACAGGCAGAGTAATGGCCGGGTCTACGATACTGAAGCTGATTCTTTTCGGATGAACACCGCTCATCTGTTTATGGGAAAAGAAGCGACAGCTGAGAGCCGGGCTGGATTCTTTGTCGCACTTGATTTCGGAAAGAATGCTGATGTCTCCGCTCAGGATGGTACGAATGCCACTGATCAGGTTGATTTTCAGGAGGCCTATGTGAACTATCTTCTTCCTGTTGGGAAGGGGCTGACTGTGACGGCTGGGATATTTAGAACTCTTGGCGGAGCAGAGAATATCAACAGCAACGAGAACATGAACTTTTCGAATTCATATGCTTTTGGATTCGGGCCAAAAACTCATACTGGTCTGCGGCTCAGTTATGATGTCAGTTCGAAGGTTGGTCTGACATTAGGTGCCCTCAATGGCTGGGATAACTTAGATGACAACAATGACGCTAAGACCCTCGAAGCTGGGGTATCACTCGATTTGACTGACAAGGTTTCTTGGAACCACGCCATCTATTACGGATCTGAACAAGACGAACGCACGAGCAGCCAGCGGTTTTTCTATGATACCGTGATGACCTATACGCCAAGTTCTCGATTCAAGTTCGTTACCCAGGTTAACTATGGGAAAGAGCAACAGGATGGAGCAAGAAGCTCTGCCTTGTTTGATCGATCAGAGGGAATTTTTGACCCAGATTTTTCGGATAGCGCGTTTGGTCAAAACTCACGGGCATTGTTAGGCCATGGCGGTGAATGGAATGCGCTCGTTGGGTATGCAAATTACACTCCCACTGAGAAATTAGGGTTCACTCTTCGTGGCGAGCGGTTTGATGACTACGAAGGTGCGCGAACCGGGATTGATCAAGTGTTGTATGGGCTGACGCTTACGTCTTCCTATCAACTGACGCCCGACCTGATGACGAGGCTTGAATATCGGTATGACATATCCAATCAAAACGTCTTTGGAACGGATGCGGCCGATGAACTTTCCAATAATCAAACCACTATCGGAGCGCAGCTGATCTACTCGTTCTAACACTTGATCAGGAACTGAGGGCTTTACGCCTTCAGTTCCTGAAAGTGCACAGGGTACACAAATACCAGATGGGTATCCGCAGTCAGAATCTCACCTTCGTTAACAGATAAAAATAATTTGTATCTTTCTCCCCGCCTGCTGGCAATGCTGCTGATGTGGGAAGCCGAGCAAAAAAACTACCCTTGAACCAATGATCATATCCTAGGTCAAATTCCATGTTGGCGTTGACCTTCCATTGCGCTCGCAGTTCAATATCTTGGCCGAGAAATTTTCCTGATCTTCCTGTTGCGTCTTGAAGTCCTGACCCTGCGAACTGATCGCGTGCCTGGGCTAAATGCCAGATCCGGTGTTTGAGGTGGAGGTTCCATCCTCTGGATGGTTGGGCCATGACACGCCAGCCGGGTGAACTTATGTTGGATCGATCAAACGGGCCAAATATTCCTGTCGGCGCCAGTTCAAATCGCCGTGCTCCAAATAGCTTGTCAAAGGTGTGACTCTGATTGCCGTTTGGTGAGTGCGTGCCACTTGCATAGTCATATTGTGCGAGTAGACGTGGCGACCATGGTAGATTGAACGTGTATCCGATCTCCATGTGAGGATTGTAGGCGGAATGATCTTTTGTGCCTTTTTTCCCTCCTTGCCCGGCCACTTCGATTTCATAGTCAATCTTCCCGATCTTTGGCGGTGTATACACGCGTCCTCCAAAGGTATGGAGTTGTCGGTGGTTGATGTTGGTCGAGCGTTGGTCATTCAGACCGAAGTAATAGAGATTGCTGCGAATCCATGGGATCTGCTCGGTTTCGTAATAGGTTCCCCAAAAGCTAAAGTTCTGATCAAACGTATCGGCACGTTGTTCGTGGCGGATGGTTGGGAGAGTAAAAAACGCTCGGATTCGCCAATCTGTTTCACGTGTCACTTGCCAATGAATGCCATTAAATGAGTTCGTCGTATTGCGGAAATTGTTTCTGGCGACGTAGCGGCGGTGACCGAAATCCATCGTCATGCGGCCGATGTGGATGTCGGTACGAAGGCTTGTACCCAAGACATTACGCAGTGTAAACGAGCCGAACAGTTGGAGTACATCGGTGGTGTTTTTCACTCTGGTGTTCGTAAATTCTCCTTGAGTCACGCCTAGGCTTCGAGAATCTTGTCCCTCAAAAAGGATGCGGCTGGATGGACCGTTCAGGCCAAATCGTACACGTGAGCGAAGAGGCATTTGGGTGTCGGTGTTGAATTCGCCGGGGCGAAAAGGGTGATCAAAACTTTCCACTCGGGTACGTTGTTCAATGCCGAGATCAATCCACTTCGGAAGAGTCGATTTAGAATGCAAATGGCGAGACCATGTGGTTTCGTTGGTTTGGATTAGCTCATGGTCCGCTGGGGCATTTGACTGGAGACTTGTGGCCAACGCACAGTCGATTAAAGGGCAGGCTATGGGGGCGATGAACAATATCGCGGCGACAAAAAGTCCAGTGATAGTTCGCATGAGATGATAATTTTAGCATATAAATAACCATTTAGTGTAATAATAATATCATTATATGAGGTTTTAGCGTGGATAGTAGTACAGTAGTGGTGTTTAGTGGGTGAATAGTGGCGAAAAAAAGAAGAACAGAAAATGAGGAAGGTAGTGATGATTGTGTGGAAGCGTTATTGGGAATACTCTAGGCTGCCTAAGAGGTTGGGCAGTGGTCTTCTCGCGCGGTATCAGGAGATGGACATGAAAGTGATGTATCCATGGCCCAACAGTGTTTATTTCCTCATCTTTGGTATGAGTGGTGAGGTTAGGCAGTAACTATTCTTCGTTAATTCAGTTTTTTAAGTTCCTCGCTTACGTCATTCGCGGAGAGTGGGTAATATCCATCTTTGGCCACTATTTGCTGCCCCTCCTTGCTGTAGATATAGGTTAGAAATTGAGTAACAAGTGGGGATACTGAGTCGTAAGGCGGTTTGTTGATATAGACATAGAGATGCCGCCAGAGAGGATAGGATCCATTGATGATGTTGGCGTAGTTGGCCGGCACAAGTGGGGTTCCATCAGAAAGCGCGAGTGGAACGATGCGCACTCCCGATGTTTTGTAACCAATCCCGCTATAGCCGATTCCTGCGATATCTTTGCTGATTCCCTGCACCACAGAGGCCGATCCGGGTTGTTCCTTGACGATATCTTTAAAATCGCCGTTCTTCAAGACTATTTTTTTGAAGAAGCCATAGGTGCCGGAAGCTGCGTTGCGGCCATAGAGACTTACGGTAGATTGTGCGAGCGGGTCTTTGATTTTTATGTCCTTCCATTTTGTGATTTGGACGGCATGTTTCCGACGTCGTTGTTTGGAAAAGACAGCATCAAGCTCGGCCAAGGTCATTCCCGGGATGGGATTGTCCTTATTGACATACACTGCGAGTGCATCCACAGCAATTCTGAATACTGTCGGCGGATATCCGAAGGTGTCCTCAAATTGATCGAGCTCTGTGCCTTTCATTTTTCGGGACATTGGACCAACATGGGCTGTTCTATTGATGAGGGCAGGAGGGGCTGTGCTCGATCCTTTTCCTTCAATCTGAATTTTCACGCCCGGATAGTATTTGCGAAATCCTTCGGCCCAGAGAGTCATGAGATTGTTCAGAGTATCAGAACCAATGCTGTCGAGCTTTCCGGAGATACCACTGGTTCTAGTATAGGGTTTGAGTGATGGATCAATTGGGATGACGCTTTGGGCAAACACGTTGCTACAGATAAACAATCCAAGTAACCCAATTCCTATCAGGCTGTTTGCGATGCGACGTACAATCATTCGTTTCTCCTCTGGCAGGGTGAGCAGTGTGGTTGTGTGTTCGCTAGAAAGAGATATCCCACTGGAGTTGAACTCGTTCATCATTGCGGTTCTTTGCGTGCAACTCTGCAATGGTTAGATGGCTGATCCCAAGGGTGACCTTGTTGTTGTGTCCGGAGAAAAACCAGTTGATGGCAGCGCTTACTTCCTCACGTTTGTCTATTCCCACATGTTTCACCGATGTGTTGGGATCGACAAACGCATAGCGCCCTGCTAACTCGAGTTGTTTGGGAATTTCATTGATCAGGGAATGAGGGAAAAATCCTGCCTGAGTATAACTCCCTCTGAGATTTGTTTGGAGGCCTTCAACTGAATCTTTAATTTGTTTCCAATGAAATTCGTGCTGGATTGAGTAGCCACGCCATTTGAAAGCGAATTCCTCCACCATTTGATTGATTCGAAACTGACCGGCCTCTGTATCATTAGAACTAATAAATCCGTCTAGGTTGCCACATCCTTCACTGGAAAATCGAGTGCAATTATTGTTGACCGTTGCATAACCGAATGCAAGGCTGCCTGAAGGTTTTTCATGAAACTCTACGTCACTCTGGGAAAA
>CEQE01063952.1_pt1 | contig 11639 bp, 10 predicted proteins | sample 356201 | NCBI WGS metagenome assembly CEQE01 (sample SAMEA2619970, study PRJEB7988) | marine metagenome | biome: marine biome (ENVO:00000447); feature: mesopelagic zone (ENVO:00000213) & marine oxygen minimum zone (ENVO:01000065); material: "saline water (ENVO:00002010), including plankton...
ACTGAGCGACGAACTAAAGACGAAGCGCTCACGCCGCTCTCTGGACAGTCTCACCGACTGAGTTCGCCTGGTGGGCCGGTCACGCCCATCCCACAGTGCGTCGGATCGTGGCCATGCATGAGACTTGTGTACCCGAGTTGTTGGACCGATTGGCCGAGGACCCGTGGGTCGAGATCCGACAGGCCGCACTTGGCAACGGTGCTCTCGACGCCTCAACCCTGACCCGGGCCACTGAGCGAAATCCAGTCGAATGGGTACGAGAAGCCGCCAACGAACCTGAACCCCAGGTCCACGGACGCTGCGGACGCTGTGAACGCCTGGTATTGCAGTAGGGGAGTGACTACGTCTCCTAGGGAAGATGAATCTGATACACCAAAGTATCAGATCACCTGAGTACTGTTTGGCTTGGTAGTTGTCAGAATGATCTTCAAGTAAGTAACGATGGTTGTTCAAATAGATGTAGGCCCTAGTACGGGATCGAACACCTCCATTGCAGAGACGTCAATTGCCCCCAAGTCGGTAATCGCGTAGTCAGGAATGGCCGTAATGGGAAGGAAGAAGAGGTACATGAAAGGCCAGGGGACGCTGCAGTCGAGTTTCTTGGTGGCTTGGTCCAACTTCTCCTCTTCGAGTGCCATCTCCCCAGGGCTGAGGTCTGAGACAATGCCTCCAATGGGCAGAGGAAGGAATTCCTGAATTTCACCGTCCTTGACCACGACCTGCCCACCACCCTCGGTGGCTAGGTGATTGACTGCAATAGCCATGTCACTGGTTGATACACCGATCACGACGATGTTGTTGTCATCGGGTGCAGTTGATGTAGCAAGTGCACCCGATTTGAGGCCAAAACCGGCAACAAACGCTACCGGTCGGTTGGAGTTCCTTCCGTAGCGTTCGACCACGCTGACTAGAGCGACGTCCTGATTACGATCCAGACACACGTGGCTCGATTCGACTCGCAAGATCAGGTCTCGCCGCTTTCTAACAAATATCTGGTCGGTGACCTCGATGGCAAGAACTGTCACCTCTCCATCAGGCAGTTCAGTCGGAACCAAGAAGTCGTCTTCTGTCACAGGTGTCATCGGGAAAGGGCCAATTAGTCCAACATCTCGACTCGGTGGTTCGAGGTCTTCTGTCAAGATGCCGTTAGTTGCGATGACTTCTCCATTCGCCACCACTAGTGCTGCTCGAAAATCCTGGAGATGGTCCACGAGCAATACGTCGGCGTAGCGTCCTGGGGAGATCGACCCAACCAGGTGGTCGACTCGGTACGCCTCTGCTCCATTAATTGTCGCCATCTGGATTGCTGTCACCGGATCGACTCCAGCCAGGATTGCCATGCGAACCATGTTGTCGAGATGCCCGCGGCTCAACACATCACTAGCCACGACGTCATCGGTGCAGAAACTGACTCGGCGACTAGCCATTGGCGCAAGCTCCAACACGAGCCGAATGTTCTCTTCGAAAAAATGTGCAAAGGACGACTCGCGGATTAGGACGTACATGCCATTGCGGAGTTTTTCGAGACACTCAGCCGAGTCGTAACTTTCGTGATCAAGCCTTACTCCGCTGCAGAGATAGCTTGATAGTTCGATACCGGTCGCCATCGGTGCACATCCGAATACGGGCAATCGATTCTGTCGGGCAATTGTCATGGCAGCCAATACATCCTTGTCTGCGCCAGTCACAAACTCCCGAACCGTTTCCCAGACGCCGACGCATTCTGGCCATTGTTGGCTGATGTGGTGATCATCGGGTCCGAAGTAGTGCCCGACTGTTGAGGTGGGGAGGGTGTAGGGAGTTTTGCAGGGTGCTCCCCAGAACACTCGCAACGGGGTCTGTTGGGACTCACGCAGGAAAGCTTCGACGCCAGCAAGCCCAGCCACGACCAGAATTTGGTCAAGCCCCGACACAACATTGATGGTTCCCAGTGGTGAGAGCATCTTCGCAGCACTCGTTATCGAAAGCTTGGAGCACTCAATGTGCTGGTGGCCGTCGAACAGACCGGGAACTAGGTAGCGGTCAGCAGCATCTATCACCTTCGTTTGGTCACCGATGTAGGAAGTGACATCCCCAACGGCTACGACGGTGTTTTCAAAAATGGCAACGTCTGCAGGGTAGATCTCTGCTGACACGACGTTGACTAGTTGTCCACCCAGGATGGCCATGGTGCAAGGAACCTTGGCGCCGCCAGCGGCTACCAGTCTTTCGATAGAAGGCTGAGTTGACATATCAACCGGCCGCGACAAAGGATTCGATTTGATCGAGGTATTCGGCTCGGTCAGTGTCGTTGAGCCAGCTCGCTTCAAAGGCATTGCGGACCAGTTGTGTGACGTCATCGACGCCTAGTTCGGCCTCGTGTTGGACCCTAATGAGGTTCTCGGTCATGTAACCGGGGAAGTACGCGGGATCGTCGGAATTAACGGTGACACACATGCCCTCTTTGAGCATTGCCTTAATCGCTTCCGACTTGGTTCCGTCGGTTACATAACTGTTGGATATGGGGCAGACGGTTAGCCCTAGATCACGTTGCTTGATTTCCTCACACAACTTCTCGTCCTCTAGGGCATTCACGCCGTGGTCTATCCGATCGACTCCGATCTCGTTGAGACATTGCCAAATGTGGGTGACGGAGTCTTCCTGGTCAACATCGCAATGCATGGTTAACCGGTAGCCCTGTGCTCGGGCATCAGAAAACACTTCACGGAACTTGACCGGTGGGTTGCCCTTTTCGTCAGAGTCAAGACCTACGCCAATGAGCCAATCCCGGTACGGCTTGGCCTGCTCGAGAGTTTCGGCTGCAGACTCAGCAGACATGTCACGGAGGAAACACATGATCAACTGAACCCGGATTCCGTACCGTTCTTGAGCGTCGACTCGCGCCCGGTGAATGCCGTTGATGACCGTGCCTAATTCGATTCCCCGGGAGGTGTGTGCTTGGGGGTCGAAGAACATCTCGACATACACCACATTTTGGCCAGCGACTCGGCTGAAATAGGCCATGGCCAACTCGTAGAAGTCTTCTTCGGACAGAAGGACACTCATTCCTTCGTAGTACTGGGAGAGAAACGAAGGTAGGTCATCGAAATCGTAGGCAGTACGCATTTCCTCGGCAGTGGTATAGGGAAGTTCCAGGTTATTGCGCTCAGCTAGTGCGAACTTGAGTTCAGGTTCGAGTGTGCCCTCCACATGGACGTGGAGTTCGGCTTTTGGGATGGCACTGATGAAGTCCTCAATAGTGGCCATTACTTCCTCTCATGTTTGTTGGAAATAAGTCACTTGTTCTTTGCCGTCCGAATCTCTGGCATCAGAAAATTCGATCGAGTCACATTGGTTGAAGAAGGTTGTGGATTATCTCACGCACTCTGTTGAAATGCTCATCCGTGTCAACATCTTTTGATCCCAATATATTTCTTAGAACTATCCCGTCCATGAGTGCCATCAGTATGTGCGGAATCTCGACACCATGATCTTCTGCGAAAGTCCCTGCGTGGATGCCTTCCGTAATCACGTTGGTGATGTCTTTATCCCAGTTATCGAACATTGTGCTGATGCTGGAAGCGATGAGCGGGAAGGTGGAGCTGTGGAGAACAAAATCAAGTCTGACTTTCAAGAGATCAAGCGAGTGCTTAATCAACTCAGCCTCCTGATCTAAGAAAATATCAAGTTTCTTGTCCGGGGGCAGTGTCGGATCATCAAGTGCCTGGCGACGTCCTTCAACAAACAGCGAGCTCAAGTGCTCGATGACTGCAAGGAACAAATCGTTCTTGGTCGAGAAGTAATAGTGCAGGTGACCCTGGCTGATGCCGGATCGCATAGCTACCTCGCGCATGCGAGTACCACTGATTTGCTTTTCCGCAATTATTGCAAGCGTGGCGTCCAAGATCGTCTCTCGTTGGGAAAGGCCCTTGTCCTTAGTCACTACATCACTCCTGTTGTAGTAGCAGATAGCCAGTGGGTCATGTTCCTACTCCAAGTCTTGCGTGCCTAAAGTAGACCCCTATATAGTTAGGTCAATCAACCGACCTGAAAGATGATACCGTGGCTTCTAACGGGCAAACAGTGTTGAGGGCTCGCGAAACTGAGGTTGTGATTGGCGCCGAACGACCCTTCGTAGTGATCGGTGAGCGCATCAACCCAACGAACCGGGTCAAACTGTCCGAAACCATCGAGGCACATGATATGAGCATGGTGCAACAGGAAGCCAAGACCCAGGTGGCAGCTGGCGCCCAAGTGCTCGACATCAACGTTGGCACTGTTTTCGGAGTTGAAGCGGAGATCATGCCTTTGGCGGTGAGGGCCGTGCTTGAGGTCGTCGATGTGCCGCTGAGCATCGATTCTCCAGATCCGGCTGCTCTTGAGGCAGGTGCGAAAGCGTACCGAGATGTGTGTGGGCCGAACTCTAAACCACTCCTGAATTCGGTGAACGCAGAAGCGGAGAGAATAGAAAAGGTTATTCCAATTGCCGCGGAGTATGGCACCGCGTTGGTCGGTCTTGTCAATGGTGACGGAGGTATTCCGGAAACACCAGAACAACGCTTCGAACTGGCTGGCACCATCAAAGCAGCAGCCAACGCCGCTGGGATCGCGGACAACGATCTGATAATTGACGCCTTAACGTTGACAGTCGGAGCAGATCACTCGGCTGCATGGTGCACCATGACAGTCACCAAGTGGATAACTGAGAAGCTTGGTCTCAACACCACTTCCGGAGCAAGCAATGTCTCGTTCGGGCTTCCAGGTCGCCGGGAACTCAACACGACTTTCCTCGCAATGATGATTGCTAGCGGTCTGACCTGCGCCATAACAAACCCGCTCCACCCGGAGGTGATTACAACAATTCACGGTGCTGATCTCCTTTTGAGCCACGATCCGCACTCTCTTGGTTGGTTAGAGCATTTCCGCCAAAGCAAGTGAAGTAGTGGCACCGTGAAAGTACAGCCGTGTTCACTAGGTGCTGTTTGTTCGCTGACAACATCCATTTCGTTCTCCCGGTTCGGGATCCGATCATCGAGGGTCTACGTTTCCCCGATGGAATCTACCGAGGAGGAATTCCTGAAGAGGTTCACATTTCAATGAATGAACCACCAGTCCCACGTGATGAGATTCTTTCTTTGCTCAAGGGAGAACGATCTGATCAGATTCCTGTCTTTACTGGTCTCATCAACGTAACTACACCAGGCATAGAGTCACTCGGCCTGCAACTTTCTGAGATCTATCACAATGCCAAAAAGCTCGCAATGGCTGCTTCTTCTTCTCACAAACTCTTCGGCCTTGGATCTGCTGTGCTGCCACTCGACATGTGTATTGAATGTGAATTGCTTGGTGCGACAATTGACTATGGAGTTGGTGCTCCAATTCCACACTTTCCCAAGGTGGCTGCACCACTAGCAGCGTCCGCGGCAACTGTGAGCATTGAGATCCCCGATGACATTGAATCCCACGAGCGGATTGCAGTCGCAATTGAAGCAATTGAGACGTTGAAAAGCGAGATTGGCAGTGTCGCTGCTATCGGAGCGTGGGTCCCGGGGCCGTTCACCCTGGCCATGATGCTGATAGATGTCGACAGGTTGCTCCCTGAGGCAGTGCGTGCTCCTGAGATAGTGGGAAACATCTTGGACCTTCTCACCGAACTACTGGTACGAGTGGCCGATTCCTATAAGAGAGCCGGTGCAGATTTCCTGACGGTGCACGAAATGGGCGGTTCACCTGGTTTTATTGGCCCCTCTGTTTTTGAGATGCTCATATTGCCCCGGCTGAAGCGTTTGATGGCGGCTCTTCCACAGCCACGCGTGCTGAGCATCTGTGGTCACACGAACCAGTCAATGGGACTCCTAGTGAGCGCCGGTGCCGACGCAGTTAGCGTTGACCAACTCAATGACATGCGACAGTCTCGAGATGATTTGGGCCCCGACCCCCTCCTTTTCGGCAACATCGATCCTGTGTCCACTCTTTTCGAAGGCGACGAAACGGTTGTTCGAACCGCCGTGGCGCATGCCATCAGCTCAGGTGCTGATGCCATCTGGCCTGGGTGTGATCTCGTACCACAAACGCCAGGCGCCAATCTCAGAGCGATGGTCAAGGAGGCGGCGCGGCACCACAGGGGCACTGCCCTGGAATCTACTGACAAGGCACCAAGGGAGCCTCGAATCGAAAGGGAAGAGACCAATGTCTGAAATTCCGCAAGATATTAGGGAAGGGCTCAGCAGGGCCTTGCATGAAGGCGACGAGGAGGTAGCCGAGGAAATCACCCGCCGCGCACTCGGCGAAGGTATCGATCCCCTAGAGATTATCCAGGAGGTCTTGGTTCCGACGCTCAGTGAGGTTGGCATGAACTTCCAAGAATTACGGATATTCCTCCCCGAGTTGATGCTGTCAGGTGCAGCAGCTAGCCGGGCTGGCGACCTGCTAGAAGAGGCGATCCTCGCTCAAGGTAAGGAACTAAGAGCAGTTGGAAAGGTGGTGCTAGGAACTGTCGAGGGTGACATTCATGACATTGGTCAGAACATCATCGGTTCTCTACTAAATGCCAATGGCTTTGAAGTCATCAGTCTGGGCCGCGACGTCAAACCAAGCACCTTCCTTGAGGTTGCCGAGGATCAGAGTGCCGACATTGTCATGGCTTCAGCTCTAATGACAACGACTCTGCCCGTGCAGAAACGCACTATCAATCTTTTCGAAGAGGTTGGAGTGCGCAACAAGTACAAGATTCTTGTTGGCGGCGGAGCTGTTACAGAACGCTGGGTGGAAGAAATAGGAGCTGATGGTTACGCAGCTGATGCTGCTGCGACAGTAGCTCTCTGCAAGAACCTGCTTGGAATCTCTTGACAGGTTCGTTGACCATTTGAGCTAGCGCAAAGAGGAGTTGCAACATGGGAATGAGCGGTAACAGATACATGGCTAGCAGCAATCGACTTTCGGACATCGTCGACCGGTCGGAAAATGGTCCTTATCAGAAGGAGGATGATTTCGACTTGATGCTCGTCCGACGGGTACGGAAACTAGTCAAGGAATACGGATTGAACTTTGATCCCCAAGTGTTGGTGCCCACAGATGACGACATGGCCGACAGGCTGTACCAGGCCGCCTTGCAACTCTTTGTCGAAGTCGGTGCCTACAACCAGACCACAGAACGGCAAGTTCTCTTCACCCGAGGTGAGGTAGAGGAGATCGTGGCGGCACAGCCCAGTTCCGTTGTACTCGGAACTGGCAAGGAAGCAGTGGTTGAGCAGCACCGCGAAGTTGAGAGTGACATACCGTGTCGAGTTCACTGCGGCCCCACTGGCCTACCGTCCAGTGAGCGGTATCACAAGCTCATACTCCAAAGTTGTGCTCAAGAACCCTTAGTCGACTGTCTTGGCGCCGGATCCGTAGCGTCGTACATGGGTCATCCAATCGTGCCGGGATCACCCACAGAGATCTTGGGAACCAGACGTGACTCGGTCGAAGCTCGCGAGGCGATACGCAAGGCAGGGCGACCCGGAATGCACATTCAAGACAACGCCACTCCCCTTACCGCTCAAGGCAAGATGGCTGCCTTCGATCCAGCGGGAGCGCTCCGTCCCTCGGATGGCTTGTTGGTAGCACAGATGGTAGAGATGAAAACCGACTATGACCAGTTGTCGCGCGTCGCCTACATGCAGGCGGTCGAAATGCATATCGTCGATCTATTGACCCCGCTCATTGGTGGCATAGGTGGTGGAGCTGAAGGAACCGCTCTCCTCACGGTGGCGGAACATATTCTCGGTGCAGTCCTCTACCATCCCTCGTATCACTTCATGGGCCACATGCACCTAATGAGGATTAACAACACTGACCGGATGGGACTGTGGATCCAGGCCATGGCGGGCCAGGCTCTCGCCCGCAACACCCCGATGATCGTTGTGAACGACATCTACTGTGTTTCAGGAACTGGCACACCGGATCTGCTTTGGGAAGTTGCGGCGGGAGCGATGATTGGCACCGTATGTGGCACGCACCAGCATGGAATGGGAGTTGCCGGCGGGGCAACGCTTGATCAGACAACCGGGCTTGAGGCGCGTTTTCAAGCACAAGCTGCTCACGCCGCTCTTGGGCTCACTCGCGAAAACGTAAATGAACTGGTTCTTGAGTGTTTGTCGCATTACGAGGATCGGCTCGATGAACCCAACCTTGGGAAGTCATTTCCCGACTTGTACGACGAGGACACCCTTGAACCCGGTGATGAGTGGCTAGACCACTTCAACAGTGTTGGTGACGCGCTCACAGAAATGGGGTTGGACTTCAATGGCGCATGGAAGCGAGTGAAGCGCGAACGCGACAGCCACGATTACGGAGTTCGACTGCTCGAGAAACAACGATGACTCTGCAGATTCTCATACAGAGTGGTATCCCCGCAGGCACAAAGCTACCAGCGAGGAAGTTACGGCAAAGGCCTGAGGGTGACCCCCCACTCCCAGCGGTCAACCACCTAGATGCCCAGTGATTTCGCGACAACACCGAAGGAATATTCGATGAGTCAACGAATGGCGATCTACATGCAGGACAAGATCGACCTGCGAGAAGAACTTGAGTTGGCCCTGTACATGGAAGAGCGAGGCTTCAGCGAGATCTGGCAGGGTGATAATCGCTTGGCTCGTGACTGTGTGGTTGCGATGAGTGCTTTCTTGACTCACACTCGTCGAATCAGTGTCGCGTCGGGTGTGTTGCCCATATGGACTCGAAATCCCGCTGTTATTGCAGCCAGCTTTAGCACGATGTGGGAGTTGGGTGGCAAGGTCAACGGACGGGGGAGAGTGATGCTCGGCCTGGGGGCATGGTGGGAACCAATCGCAGGTCGAGTCGGCGTCGACCTCCACAGTCCGCTAGTCGCGATGCGTGAAAACATTGAAGCCATTAGGGCACTGCTGACCATGGAAGAGATTACCTACGAGGGCGAGTTCGTCCATCTAGATCAAGTGAGCCTTGATGTGGTCTGGGGTGACAGGTCAGCACGAGATATTCCGATCTACCTTGGTGCTACCGGCCCAATGATGCTGGAACTCGCTGGAGAGATCTGTGACGGAGTTTGTCTTAACTACGGTGTTTCAGTTGACTACATTCGTAGTGCCATCGGCCTTGTTGAGAGAGGCGCGAAAAGAGCTGGCAAGAACATTAACGAGATTGACCTTCCGGAGTTGATCGTGGTCTCGTTGTCGGACACCGACCCGGCCGCTGCCCTCCATGAAGGAAAAAAACTGGCAGCCTATTACTTTGCGACAGAACCCCACATCATGAAGGCGAGTGGGGTGAGTGAAGAGATTGCCGGGAAGGCAAAGCAACTAATGGGTTGGCCCGCCACCGAGGAAGATTACGAGCGGGCGAGCACAGTAATTCCTGATGAGATCGTGCATGACATCATGGCAGTGGGGACAGCCGAGGATTGTCGGAGGAAGGTTCGCGAGTACTGCGATGCGGGAGTGACCTGCCCCATCTTGTACCCCTTGATGGGAAATATTCGCGAGGTCATCGACGCTTTTGCCGACGGCTTCTAGGACAGGCACTACCGTGAGATCAGCAGCCAATGATGAGGTGGTGCACTGGTGCTGATCACCAACGCGAACGTCATCACTTGGGGGGATCGAAATGAGATCCTCCAAGGCCAGGCACTACATCTTTCCGGAGGACTTGTTGCCGCTCTCGGCCCGAGTGCTGACCTTGAGGCCCAGTTCCACAATGAGCCGCGTGTTGATGCCCGAGGACAGTACGTCATGCCCGGAAACATCTGTGCGCACGGCCATTTCTACAGTGCCTTAGCGGTCGGCATGAGCGTGCCCTACGACCCTCCTATCTCGCTGCCTACGATCCTCGAGCGCCTGTGGTGGCCCTATGACAGAGCCCTTCGGGAGGAGGAGGTCAGGCTGGCGGCCGAGGTGGGGATGGTCGATTGCATCAAGAACGGAACCACAACCTATTTTGACCACCATTCGTCGCCGAACTGCGTCGATGGTGTCCTTGATGTGATTGCTGACGTGGTGGACCGTGCTGGGTTGAGGTCCGTGCTGTGCTTTGAAGTCACAGATAGGAATGGCGACACCCGAGCGAGAGCAGGAATCGCAGAGAACGCTCGATTTGTTGAGCGTTGTCACAGCGAAATGGTGGCGGAAGGCCGTGTGGCAGCAAATTTTGGTATCCACGCTCCTATGACGGTGAGTGATGACACACTTGCCGAGTGTCGTGAATCAGTGTCGGACGATACGGGCTTTCACCTACATGTCGGAGAACACGAGTACGACCAGATTCGTAGCACCGCTCTTTCTAATAAGAGATCCGTCGACCGACTTCACCAACACGGCATGCTTGGTGAAAAGTCAATCATGGCCCACGCAATCCACCTTGACGCGAAGGAGGTTTTGCTGCTCGCCGAAACCGGTACTGCTTCAAGCCATCAGGCCCGCAACAACATGAACGTGGGCGACGGCATCGCCGCTATCGAATCACAACTAAGGGCCGGCGTGCGAGTCTGTTTGGGCAATGATGGTCTTTCGCCGACGATGTGGCGCGAGGCTGAAGTTGCCTACTTCCTGCAAAAGATCGCCCACCGGGATGGACGGCGCTTTCCCGGTGACCAGCTATTAGAGGTGGCATTCAGGAACAACGCCGCCCTTGCCTCCCTCTACTACCCGCAGGCTCCACTAGGTGTTATCGAACGGGGGGCAGTCGCCGATCTCATCATGGTCGACTACCAGCCGGCCACGCCGATGACACCAGAAAACATTGCAGGCCATCTTGTCTTCGCTATGAACGAGTCAATGATCACCACGACAATCGTGAACGGTGAGGTTTTGATGCAGGACCGCCAACTCCTGACCGTTGACGAGAGCGAGATCAAGGCTCGTTGCCGGGAGGCGGCGCCTGCTTTCTGGGCTCGCTATGAAGACGCAGTGCCAGACGGCCCGATCCTCGGCTAATCGAGTAGGCCGAACACGACACAAGAGTAGGACCGACAACAGCCATGTGGAGCAACTACCTGATCCCCAGTTCGCTGGCGGAAACTCTCCACCTCCTTGAACGACACGGAGACAAGGCCAGAGTGATTGCTGGCGGTACTGATGTCGTGGTCGAGCTCCATCGGCTTCAGTCGTGCCCGGAGACACTGATCGATGTGACGAATGTCCCCGGACTGGATTCGATCTCAAGCGACGACCAAGGACGGATCCACATCGGCCCGTTGGTTACTCACAATGACATCGTCGGATCGGACCTGTGCCGGCGACTTGCGTTACCACTTGTCCAGGCCTGCTTCGGGATTGGTTCACCCCAGATCCGTAACCGTGGGACTGTCGCCGGCAACATAGCCACAGCCTCACCGGCCAACGACACCCTCACACCGTTGCACGCCCTCGGCGCCGAGATAACTCTAGAGAGCACACGGGGCCAACGGACCTTGTCGATCGAGTCGCTGGTAACGGGAGTCCGACGAACTCAAATTGCGCGTGAAGAACTCATTGTGGATGTGTCCTTCCCCCAACTTGACGAATCTCGCATAGGAACCTTCGTCAAATTTGGTCTTAGAGCGGCCCAAGCCATCTCGGTGGTAAACGTGGCGGTTGTACTAACTCTCGACAGCGGGATTGTCACGGATGCCCGCATCGCCCTTGGTAGCGTCGCTCCAACACCCG
>CEQE01074448.1_pt1 | contig 11633 bp, 10 predicted proteins | sample 356201 | NCBI WGS metagenome assembly CEQE01 (sample SAMEA2619970, study PRJEB7988) | marine metagenome | biome: marine biome (ENVO:00000447); feature: mesopelagic zone (ENVO:00000213) & marine oxygen minimum zone (ENVO:01000065); material: "saline water (ENVO:00002010), including plankton...
ATGGCGTGCTGTGACAGCAACCGCTACCGGATCCTCGGCTGTGAGGGCTATCACGACAACTGCACCGATAACCTGCGCATGGCGCTGATGGCAATCGGCCTTGAGGCCCCGTCGATCCCGGATCCCTTCAATCTCTGGATGAACATCCCCGTGGCCAAGGACGGCGCCACGGCCTTTGAGCCGACCGTCTCAAAACCGGCCGATCACATAAGAATGAAGGCGCTTTGCGATGTGATCGCGGTGATGTCGGCCTGCCCGCAGGACATGAACCCGATTAACGGCATTGACTGCGATCCGACCGAGGTGCACTTTCAGGTGATCGGCTGATCCGGGCGGCGGACTGAAACAACATGAACGCCTGTGGGAAGCAGGGGACGACCGGATTATCGTGTTGATCCGCGCCGCCCCGATCTTGAACCCGCCCTGGTATCGCTTGTCGCTCATCATCCCCCTCCCTGTCGTCATCCCGGACGGTCGCAAAATGGCCCGCAGGTCCGGCATTAACTACGACGACTCGTTTTGGCCGGGGTTCCTATGGTTGTGTCGGCATCGTAAACTCATGTTGAAGTGATAAACATAGTTTCCAGATGACCTAGATCAAAACCACTGTGATGCTGATCAATATACTTCGTAAATCATGATTGTTGGCCATCCTCATCAATAGCACCACGGCGATAGCTGGGAGGTCACTTGCCCTTCTATTGGGTGTTTTCGTCGGCGGAATCCTGTTTTGGGGCGGATTCAACTGGGCTATCGAAATGACCAATACGGAGACATTCTGCATTTCCTGTCACGAAATGGAGGTGCACGTGTATGAGGAGTACAAAACGACCAGACACTACTCCAACGGCACCGGCGTACGCGCAACATGTCCCGATTGCCATGTGCCTAAAGAGTGGCTCCACAAAGTAATCCGGAAAGTTGGTGCCACCAATGAGCTCTATCATAAAGTAATTGGTAGTATTGATACCCCGGAGAAATTCAACAAAAAACGCGGCAAGCTGGCGCGCGTTGTCTGGGCGGGCATGCGGGCAACGGACTCGCGTGAATGCCGCAACTGTCATGGGTTCGGATTTATGGATCTGGAGTCGCAATCAGCGATTGCTGGTACGATCCATCGACTATCGATCGATTGGAACAAGACTTGCATCGACTGTCACAAAGGAATCGCGCATACCCTTCCAGACGGTTTCGACAATGAAGCGGAATTGGACGATCAGCACGAACGAATGGAAAAAGACAACATAGACTGCAGTCTTTGCCACGAAGGCATGGCAAAAGCACCGGCTGGTGACGGATGGGAAGATTGATGAACAAACGAACTGCATTACACAATCTCTTGCAGCGACTTGGAGAATAATATGTTTAACCCTATTCACATTAAACACGGGTTTGCTGTCCTGCTCGTGTTGGCCGTGTTTCATCCTGGCGCCGTTATGGGCGCGGGCGTGGCCGACATTGAAGAAGGAAAACAACTCTACGATCAGAACTGCGGGTTTTGTCACCAAGCAGACGCTATCGGCAAACCTGGGTTTGCCCCTTCGCTGACCACCAAAGAACTGCTGAGCGTAGGCTCGGACAAGTTCTATGAGGGCACCATCCGCGACGGTCGCCCCGGTACCGGCATGCCGCCCTTCGCCCACCTGGGTCGTTCCAAAGTAAAAGCGATTGTCGCTTATCTGCGTTCCCACAGTATGCTGCCGGACCGGTCGGCGGAAGTGGATGCACAATCGGACGCCCGCGGCGATCCGCGCTTCGGTAAACAATGGTATGACAATATCTGTTCTACCTGCCATGGGGTGAAAGGGGATGGTTATCTAGCCGGCGGGACCGGCACCGCAATCGGCAAGATCGGATTTCTGTCCAAGGTTTCGGATGGTTTCATCCGCACCACGATCAAGGAAGGTCGTTCCAACACCCGCATGCTCGGATTCTCGGGGGCGGCCGGGCTGGCCAATTTATCTGATCAGGAAATAGACGACATCATTGTTTATCTGCGAAGTCTCGCGAAGAACTGAAGGGATTTATCATGAAACGCTTTAAGAAAACTCTGACACGGCGCGACTTCCTCAAGAACAGCACATTTATCACGGGTGCCACCGCAGGTGCCGGTTTGCTTGTCGGCCAGAACCCGGAACTGGAAGCGGCCGAAACCCTGCCGGAAGGCTCTGCAACGCGAACCACCGCTTTGGCTCAGTGCCCTTATTGCGGCGTCGGTTGCGGTACGGTCATACAGGTAGAGAACGGTAAGATTGTGTCCATGCGGCCGGATAAGGACCATCCGACCAACTACGGCCTGCAGTGTATAAAGGGGCTGGTCGCTGCCGAACCAATCTACGTAGATCGCATGGAAGGTGACTCTTACGTACGCAAAGACGTGTGGGAGGAATGGAACAAACCCGGACACGGTGATTTGGGATTTATCACCAAAAGCAAGGGATCGTTCGAAGAGGAACACTTCGTACGTGTGCCGTACAAACAGGCTTCAGATTTCGTGGCGCACAAGATCGCCCACTTCGCTCAAGAGTTCGGTGGTAATTCCATCGCGCTGTACGGATCGGGCCAGCTCACCATGGAAGGCCAGTATCTGGAGAACCTGTTCATGAAAGGCGTGCTCGGGTCCAATACCATCGAGGCCAATGCCCGTATGTGCATGACCTCAGCGGTAACCGGCTATTTCAAGACTCTGGGTTCCGACACCCCACCACTGGCATATTCCGACATCGAACTGTGCGACATGATCATGCACTTCGGGCACAACCCGCGCGAGGCTCACCCGATCATCTTCTGGCGTGCCGCCGATCATAAAAAGAAAACGGACATTCCCTCTGTGGTGGTTGATCCGCGCCGTACCGGTAGCGTAATGGGCTATGAAGACATCAATCCAGACAACAGTGTGCATGTCCCTATCCTGAACGGCGATATCAGCTTCCTTAACTCGATCGCCCACGTGCTGTTGAAAGACCATGATGATGTGATCGACTGGGACTTTCTCAAAGCGCATACCACCGGCTGGCAGGAATACACCGAGGGGGTGCTCAACGACTACAGTCCGGAGCAGGTGCAGGACCGTATGGGTGGACCGAATCACGATGTCTCGCCTGAACTGATACGAAGAGTTGCCGGCATGTTCGCCGATGCGACACGCAAGCGCCTCGCCCGCAGCAAAGGCAAGCAGACTCCGGTTAAAGTCGGCGTCCCCGGGGCCGGTGGGTATGGCGGGGTAATCATCATGTGGGGCATCGGTTACAACCAGCATATACACGGCCAGCATAATGTTATTTCCATCGTTAATCTGTTGACCTTGACCGGCAACCTGGCTAAACCGGGTTGCGGCCCGTTCTCCATGACCGGCCAGCCCAACGCCATGGGCGAGCGCTTCACCGGCGGCCTGACTGGAAGATTGCCGTTCAACCAACCACTGAAGAACGATCTGCACCGGGCGCACATGGCTAAACACTGGCGGGTGCCGGAGGAAAATCTGGTCAATGCGATGAAGTCTCATAACCCCGGGATGGCCGTGGGTATGATGGAACGCGCGCTGAAGGATGAAGTGAAGGCCATGTTCCTGGTGTATGCCACCCACGTGGACCTGCCGGACCAGGAGAATCTGGTACGCCCCGCGCTGTCCAAGACCTTCAATGTGGTGCAGGAGATTTACCGTCACGCCCCGAACAACTTGTATGCTGACGTTATCTTCCCGGCCGCTACCTGGGGTGAAGTCTCCGGTGTCTACATCAGTTCGGAGCGGCGTATCAACATATGCGACCAGGCGGCTATGCCGCCGCCGGGGTGCCTGCCGGATCTGGACATGGTGGTCGATAAAGGCAAGGAAATTGCCGACTTGTTGGGCATGGACGGCGACAAGATCTTCCCCTGGAAAAAGGACGACAACGGTTTTATCGATACTGAAGAGGTGTTCCGCGATGTAATCCGCGCATCCGAAGGGACCGATACCGATCTCACCGGTATTCTGGAACGGGAAAAGATCGACGGTATTTCTCCCTACGAGCAACTCCGGCAGTTACGCGGTATCCAGTGGCCGGCACCGACTTATGATATCGCCAAATCCGGCGGCACCCAGCGGCGCTACATGCTGCAGGAAGGCCAGTGGGCTAACAGACCCTACGGCTATTTCCGCACCAAGGACGGTAAGGTCCATATGCAACTCTGCAAACAAGACTACAGTGATCGAAAAGAGCTGACCGCTAAACTGATGGAATTCGGTCAAAAAGAGGGGTTTTACACCATTGACAACATCGCCCTGCTGAAAGAGGCGCGGGATAAGGCATTGACACCGGACTTGCCGGACGAAGAGCACCGTGGGAAACACTGGAAGGAAGTGCCCGAGGATAAGTATCCTTACTGGTTCGGTCTCGGTGTCGTCTACGAACACTTCCACACCGCCAAGTCCAACCGCAGCCCCACTACGCGCCGGCTGGTGCCGGAGATGTATGTCGAGATGCATCCTGACGATGCCGCTGATCTTGGCATCAAAGACGGCGACAAGGTGCGAGTCATAACCCGGCGCGGATCCCTGGAGGCGCGGGCCCAGGTAGGGACCAACAGTCTGATTAAGCCGGCCCGTAACAACGTACCACGAGGCTACATGTTCGGGCCATGGAACCTGTCGGTAGCCGACAGCGCCGTACCTGAAAAGAACAAGTGGCTGGCCAACCGGGTGACCAGTCGCGTATGGGATCCGGTATCCGGACAGGTGGATTTCAAAAAGTCGGCAGCGCGCATCGAGAAGGTGTAGAAAACCACCGGAGAGTGCGTGCAACGCCGGTCATTTCTCAAAGCACTGGGTACCAGCGCCGCCGCGCTGGTACCCGGCCCCGCGCTAGCGACACCATCCCAGCCGGCTCTGCGTTATTTACGGCCACCCGGTGCGCTCCCCGATGCCGAGTTCACGAGTCGTTGCATCCGTTGCGGTCAGTGCGGGGAGGCCTGCCCCAACCGTTGTATCAATTACTTCGGGTTCCAAAACGGCATCGCATCGCTAGACACCCCATACATCATCCCCCGTGAAAAAGCCTGCATCTTGTGCATGAAGTGCGGTGAAGTCTGTCCGAGCGGAGCGATACAAGAGATCGTACGCGAGGCGGAGGCGATCATCGACCAGGTCAATATGGGGCGTGCGGTGGTGGACGAACGTCTGTGCCTATCGTTTCAAGGCAAGACCTGCGGTGTGTGCTATCGCGCCTGCCCACTGCCCGATGTAGCGATACGTGTCGGACTGCTGGAACAGCCCCACGTGTTGGATAATTGTGTTGGCTGCGGTCTGTGCGAGCGCTCATGTATACAGATGCCGCACGCAATAAGGATCATTCCGAACCACGGGACAGTCTGAACAACCCAACACCCAAACCGTTCTTCTTGTGGCGCCATCTCAACAAGTTGCGTTGGCTGGCGCTTAGCATTGTCGTTTTGATGCTGGTGGTGTTGCCGTTCCTGCATGTGTATCAAACCTATGTAGCGGCCCATGCCTACGACCTGCTGGCGCCCTCGGAGAAACGGCTGTACGACGTTGTCGAGGCTTTCACTTCCCCATTTGTCAACGATCCGGCCGAGGACCTGGACGCCGTCAAGGGCAACACCTGGTCGGGCACCTTTTGGGGGCTACAGCTCAGCGATCCGTTGGCTGCCGTCGGGCAGATGGCAGCGGGGTTGAACCTTTACACACCTTTTCTGCTTACTGTGCTGATTCCCATCGCGCTTACGGTCGTATTCGGACGTTTCTTCTGCGGCTGGATTTGCCCGGCCACCTTCCTCTATGAACTCAACACAAACCTCGCCGTGCTGCTACGTAAAGCCGGTTTGAATACGGGCAATAAACGGTTCGACCACCGTCTCAAATATCTGGTGTTGGCCGCAGGTGTATTGTTATCCAGTTTGACCGGGTCGATTACGGTAGCCGCGATTTATCCGCCCGCCATTATCGGTCGGGAAATCTACTATGCAGTGGCTTTTGGCGGCTTCGGCGCCGGCGCGGCATTTTTTCTGCTGACGTTGTTGTTCGACCTGCTGGTGGCGCGCCGTGGATTTTGCCGCTACCTGTGTCCGGGTGGTGCCCTGTATTCCCTACTCGGGCGCTATCGGGTGTTCCGAATCCAACGTATTGTCGAAAACTGCAACGACTGTGCCAAGTGTTCAGCCGTCTGCGAATTCGGATTGGACCCGTTGCGCGACAAATTCGGGCAAGAGTGCAACAACTGCGCCGCCTGTATCGCGGTCTGCCCGACAGATGCAATGACCTTTGAAATCCGTGTTACAGATCTTCCCTATCAAGGCCTCGGTCACTTGGGGCCGGAATATCGACGTCAGCATCGGGCCACGGAAGCGAAACCGTCGTCAACCGTTACCGCCGGGGAGTTGGGTCGTTAAATTCATGAAGAGGCGCGGTTTCCTGCAATGGTTGACCTATGGCACGGCTCTGTTGGGTTCCGGGCTGATGCCGTTCGTTATCTCTCGAATCACGGCTTTAACGACTTCGACAAATCCACGACAGCATCTGCGCCCGCCCGGGGCACTCAAGGATGACGAAGCGTTTGTCGCCGCCTGTATCGGTTGCGGGTTGTGCGGCGAAGTGTGTCCACCGCGCTGTATCAAGTTTCACCGGCGTGACGGCGGAACGTGGGTAAATACGCCGTTCATCAACCCCGAAGAAAAGGCCTGTATCCTTTGCAACAAATGTATGGAAGTCTGCCCAACTGAGGCACTTACGCAGACACCGCGAAACGAGGTCGACATGGGCATCGCACAGATCGACCGAAGCGCCTGCTATCCGTGGGTGGATCGGGGTATCTGCGGTGCCTGTGTAGATATTTGCCCCATCGGCGAGGAAGCGATCGGTTTCAAGATGTGGAATCAGTACCGCCCTGTCGTCAGCAACGGATGTACGGGGTGCGGCGTGTGCGTCGAGGTGTGCCCGCACCCAAGTCTGCCTATCTGGATTGTGGAACGCTCAAAAGGCACGATGGTGCAACACTGGCGGGTCTGAAATGATGACACGTAAGACAATCCTTTGTTGCAATCTGTGTCTGGTTTCCCTGATGTTGTTCTCCACCGCCTATGCACACCATGTATTGGGCCGTCCCTCCTACAGCCTGAACGAAGATTCCAATACCCCGCCGAGCATGCACGTGGAGACCCAGATCGGCGGGTATTTCGTCACCTATATGGTGTTCCCCGCTTTTCCAAAACCTGGGGAGCCCGGCCGGATCAATCTTTATGCAAAACGAATCGACAGCGGCGAGCCTTTGGAAGGCGGCGTGACATTCAGTGTACGGGACGATTCCTGGTGGAGTTCGAAGCAAGAGCAGATTGGTACTCAAGCACCAGACGACACCGTTTTTCGTCAAGGGTTCGTGTTCAGCGAACCCGGTGACTACATCATCACGGCCAGGTTCGTTTCCGATGGCGAACCCCACACCATTGATTTCCCTCTAACCATAGGCGAGAAATCGCCGTTTGGGCCACTGGGCACCGCCTTCGGCGTCGTACTGGCAGTGCTGATCGGTGTCAAGTTCATACAACGCAAACGGCTGCTGCGCGCGATCATCCGCGATGCCCAGCGCGAGAAGACGTGATGGTGATGACCCACCCCGGTTTACCCCAAGCCTGGGCGATAGGGGTGTGGTTGTTTATGATTGCGGTTACCGTACGGGCAATCCTGGTACCGGCCGGGGCCAAGCTTGTACCACAACACCACAACATTGCGCAGTTGCCGGTGATTGGCGATGTGGTCCGGTTACTCACCAGACGCACGTGGCCGTTGATCACTCTGAAAATACTGCTGATAGGGTTGTTCCTGCTTATCATCATTTCCGGGCTGTTCGGTACGGCTATTCCGGAGCGCAATATAGCCACGGTATTGACCTGGAACCTATGGTGGACCGGGCTCATCATTTCCGTGTTTTTTGTTGGTTCCGCATGGTGCGCGGTTTGCCCTTGGGAGACGCTGTCGACCTGGATGGTACGGCTGCGGCAAAAGGCAATACCCAGCAATAGTCTGAACCTCCGGGTTCCGAAGGAGCTACGGAATGTCTGGCCGGCGCTGGTACTGCTTATTGGCCTAACCTGGTTGGAACTTGGTGTGGGTATTACGGTAGATCCTTATGCTACCGCGCTGCTGGCGCTTTTCATGGTGGTCTTAGCCGTTGTCACGCTGGCGGTATTTGAACGGCGGGCCTTCTGCAGGTACTTGTGCCCGGTGGGGCGCACGGTTGGATTCTATTCACAGCTGGCACCAATCGAACTGCGCCCGATCGACACGGACACCTGCTCTCATTGCACTTCCCTGGCATGCTATCACGGTGATGAACACACGGAACCTTGTCCTACTAGCTTAATGATGGGGACGCTGCAGCAGAATACTTACTGTACGTCTTGCGGCAACTGCATCCAAAGTTGTCCGCATGACAACATCGCCTGGCGTTTACGCTCACCAAGCATTGAAGCCATCCACAATGCACGGCCACATTGGGACGAAGCCTGGTTCATGCTCAGTTTACTCGCTCTGACCGTTTTTCATGGCCTGACCATGTTGTCATTCTGGGAGGAGTGGATCAGTGCGCTTGCAGGCCTTATTGGAGACTCAAATCAGTTGCTGTGGAGCTTCTCGATAGGCATGGTTGGGGCTATGGCGGTGCCTGTTTTGCTGTATACCGTGACCGTCAAATTCACCCAAAAATCGATCGGCCGGTCGGGGGCATTCAAACAGGTGTTTTCGACCTTGGCGTTTGTTTCGTTGCCTCTGGCCTTTGCCTATCATCTGGCGCACAACTTGACCCATCTTGTCCGTGAAGGCGACGGCCTTTCTGCGTTATTTTTCAACCCCTTAGGGGTAGGCACCGTGCCCTTGAGCATGGCTGAAAAACATGCTCGGCATATGGATCTACTGCTCCCACAAGATGTCCTGTTCACGTTGCAGGCAATGCTGCTGGCCTTCGGTTTCTGGGTTGCTGTGAAGGTTATTTTCCATCGCGGCCGCGCCCTGCTGCCCGACGGCAGCGCAACCAGGGTATGGCAACTGTCGCCAGTGCTCGTGTTCGCAGTGCTTGTGACCGGCTTCAACCTGTGGCTGTTGATGCAGCCGATGACGATGCGGATGTAAGGCATCACGGCATGACTGATTCCGGACGCAGAGCGTTCTTTCGAGCCGGTACCCGCAAGGTAGCCGAGGCGGTGGTGGACCAGGCTGACGCCCACGCCCGTCAACGGGCAAAACACTGGATTCGCCCACCCTACGCTTTGGACGAACTGGAATTCCTGACCACCTGTACTCGATGTGGTGAGTGCGTTGATGCCTGTCTTTATCAGGTGGTTTTTTTACTGCCGCCCCGGTTGGGTGCCGCGGTCGCCAGCACCCCCGCCTTGGATCTCACCAACAGGGGATGTCACCTTTGTGCGGACTGGCCCTGTGTCACGGCTTGCGAACCGCGCGCCTTGAAACTCCCAGAGACCACACCGGATACGGCGGTGCCAATGCCGCGGGTTGCGATCGTCAATATCAACCCACAGGCCTGTTTGCCGTACCTCGGACCGGAGTGCGGTGCCTGCGCGCCCAGTTGCCCAATACCCGGCGCGCTAACCTGGAGCGCCGCGAAGCCGGTGATCGATCCGGGACCCTGTACGGGCTGCGGCCTTTGCCGGGAGGCCTGTATCGTCGACCCCAAGGCAATTGAAATCAAATCTTTGCACCGCGATGCGGAGCAGGGTAATGCGCCTAAGCGCTCTTTCAAGCTCTGAAGATGGAGTGACTTGCTGCCCCGGTCCTGAAACATGACCCATTATGAATCGGTCTGTCGTTCCCACCGTCTTGACTTGCCTGCAACGTTCAATTTCGGGCGCGACGTGGTCGACCGGTTTGCCAGGGACCCCAACAAAATCGCGCTGATCTGGTGCGACGCGGCGGGTCACGAACGTGTTCTGACCTTTGCGGATATCGCCAGACGTTCCAATCAGGTTGCGAACTGGCTGTCAGCGCAGGGGATCGGCCGCGGTGATCGTGTCATTGTCATGCTGCCGAGAATCCCAGAGTGGCAGATCTGCCTGACCGCGTGCTTCAAAGTGGGGGCTGTGCCGATTCCATGTATCACGATGCTGACCGAAAAAGACCTCACTTATCGGGTGAATCACTCTCAGGCTATTGCCGTAATCACCGTTGCCGAACAGTGCCCCAAATTCAAAAATCACCTTCCGGTACTCAGGGCAAAACTCGCGGTCGACGGTTCGGTGACCGGTTGGGCCGGTCATGACGCACTCCGGCGCTGTGACCAGGATTTCAAAGCTTGTGACCTTGGCCTCGAAGAACCGGCCATCATGTACTACACCTCCGGTTCAACCGGTGACCCCAAGGGCGTCTGCCATCCGGCCCGCAGTCTCTACGCCTGGCGACTTTCAGCCCGCCATTGGCTGTCACTGGGCCCTGACGACACCATGTGGTGTACAGCCGATACCGGCTGGTCCAAGGCCGGAACCAGCATTCTGTTCGGACCGTGGAGCCAGGGCAGTGCGGTGTTGTTCTATGACGGCCCGTTTGAGCCTCGCCGACGATTTGAACTGATCAAGCACTACGCTGTTACAGTGTTCTGTGCGGCAGCCACCGAACTCAGGCAACTGGTCCGGGAAGACATCTCGGACATCGATATCTCGACATTGAAACTGACGGTGTCCGCCGGTGAGTCGGTCAACCCGGAGGTTCTCGAGGCCTGGCAGGGCCTGACCGGGGTACCGCTGCTCGACGGCTATGGCCAGACCGAGATCCTGATGACGGTACTGAACTATCCCTGGATGCCGGTCAAGCCGGGCTCCATGGGGCGGCCGCTGCCGGGCATAGAAACCGGACTACTCAGAGCGGATGGTTCACTGGGCGGACCCGGTGACCAGGGCGAGTTGTTGATCCGCCTGCCGAGCCCGCAAATGATGCTGGGCTACTGGAACGACCCGGAGCGCACCGAGCAGGCGGTTTTAAGGACCGACGACAGTCAATGGTTCCGCACCGGCGACAATGTTTACCAGGATGACGACGGGTATTTCTTCTATGTCGGCCGGACAGACGACATCATCAGCTCGGCCGGCTACAGGATTGGTCCACAGGAGGTCGAAAACGCGCTGATTCGCCACTCCGCAGTTCAGGAGAGCGCAGTAGTGGGCGTACCGGATCCGGAGCGCGGGGAGATCGTAAAAGCGTTCGTGGTACTTACCGATCCTGACTCCGAGAGCCGCAGGCGGGACCTCGTTGCTGAACTTCAGAACCACGTGAAACAGTACACCGCCCCGTACAAATACCCCCGCGCCATCGAATTCGTGAACGAACTGCCAAAAACCGTTAGCGGCAAGATTCAGCGCAATCTGCTGCGCAGCCGTGAGACCGCCTGAAATCGTAGTCTTAAAAATCGATGAGTCGATTGAAAAACGGGAGAAACGGAATCAGGAATCGGAGTAACCAAAAGCAGGGGATTTTACGGGGGTTGGTGAAGGGCTAATGATTGGGGAATCCCAAAGAAAGGTACACGCTGTTGCTTGAGGCAATTCCTTAAAGCAAACATCCCCAGATCCTGAGGCGCTCATCAAGAACTAGCCAACGGCAGACGACCAACTGAAAGCAAGCCAACTTCGACAAAAAA
>CEQE01106968.1_pt1 | contig 11631 bp, 12 predicted proteins | sample 356201 | NCBI WGS metagenome assembly CEQE01 (sample SAMEA2619970, study PRJEB7988) | marine metagenome | biome: marine biome (ENVO:00000447); feature: mesopelagic zone (ENVO:00000213) & marine oxygen minimum zone (ENVO:01000065); material: "saline water (ENVO:00002010), including plankton...
GCGGATCGATGCAATAAATCCAAAGCTTAACGCGTATATCTTGCTTCTACGGGATCGAGCTATTAGAGAAGCCAAAGAGATGGAGGATGAGGCAAAACAAGGCCGGTTTAAGGGACCCTTGCATGGAATACCCATTTCCTTGAAAGACAGCCTTATGACCAAAGGCATACGGACTACAGCAGGTTCAAAGTTACTTGCCGACTGGATTCCCGACAAAGATGCCGTTGTCGTGGAAAAGCTCCGAACTGGAGGAGCTATCACTGTGGGAAAGACAAATCTCCACGAGTGGGCAAAAGGTTCCTCTACGTTGAATCCGTTCTTTGGATCAACCAAGAATGCGTGGGGCGTAGATAGAATTCCTGGAGGATCGTCAGGAGGAAGCGCCACTGCGGTTGCTGCCTCTTTGTGCTTTGGGTCAGTAGGAACAGACGCAGCTGGATCTGTTAGAATGCCTGCTGCCCTATGCGGGGTAGTTGGAATCAAACCAACCTTTGGAAGAATAGCACATTTTGGCGTAGTCCCCGGTAGCGGAAGTTGGTCTCTTGACACAGTAGGACTACTCACCAAGACTGCAGAGGATGCAGCGATTATGTTGGATGCTATATCAGGGCCTGATCCCAGAGACAAGTCCAGCTTGATTGTACCTCCATTAGGAGTCTTAGACCTGGAGCTAGATCTAGAAGGAGCAAAAGTAGGAGTCGTGAAGGGATCTCTTTTTGATGCGTCATCCAAAGAGGTTCGCCAAAGTATCGACATGGCCGCTAAGATCCTTGAGAAGCTGGGCATGATTGTAGAGGAAGTGGAGATAGAACATCTCCCATATGCTTCTGCGATCTGGTCAACTATTTCGAGAACTGAAGCGTGGGCGTCACATGAAGCATCCATCAAGAACAAACCAGAAGGCTATAGCCGCAGCATCCTAACACGGGTGATCCTAGGCAAGTACATTGGAGGACATCATTATCTCAAAGCTCAGAGAGCACGAGGCCTCTTGATTCGAGAGTTTGATGAAGCGATAAAAGGACGTGACTGTCTGATTGCCCCCTCAACCCCAATTCCAGCTCCAACAATTGAGGAATACAAGACCGGCTACCACGACGTTGATGGAAGGAAAGAAGAGGTGGGCGGAGTCTACTCTTTCCTGGGTAGCTGGACTATACCCTTCAATCTTACCGGACAACCTACTATCTCAGTTCCTTGCGGGTTTTCGTCAGATGGTATGCCTTTAGGACTGCAAATTGCCGGCAAGCCATACGAAGAAAGCAAGGTTTTAGCAATAGCACACCAGTACGAGAAGGCTTCGGGCTTTTTGAACAAACGAAACCCTATCTAGACCAAACCCTCATACCAGAAATGTCGAAGCTCCCTCAAGAAAACTGCCCGAGACAAGCTTCGCTGCCATAGCATATCTATCAATAGTAGGAATAGTATCATTTCTTGCGGTATTGCTCGCTGAACGCCTAGTGATTCCTTGGCATAGGCGACGGATCGAAATGCATGCTACGCTCTGACCAAAGTTGTCATAACGTCGAGAGAGGTAATCCTCAACAATCTTGATCTATGAAACAGGTTCGTCTACATTTCGCGCGCTGTCTATCTTGTAAGTCTCTGCCCAAACTGAAACGATCTTATCGCTTGGGACAGTCATTCCAAAGTGATTCTGGATGTTCAACTCCGTAGCTTCCTGTAGAACTTTACTATATGTCGCGCAACAGTCGTTCACAAGAACGACATGATAGTCAAGCATAAGTGCATGTCTGGCAGTAGATTCAACGCAGACATTCGTAGCCGTACCAGTCATCAACACTGTGCGTATCCCTTTTGCCTTTAACACGATCTCAAGATCAGTATTGATGAATGCACTATACCGGTGTTTGTCTATGACATACTCCTCTGATCTAGGAGTGAATTCGGGGTAATCTTCGAACCAATTTGCTCCCCAGGAATTCAAACGTGCGACGCTAGAAATTTTCCCACCCGACCTTCTTTTCCAGACTGGTGTATCACTAAATTCGGAGTGCACGTTCCGAGTATGAATCACGGAAAGTCTTAGAGATCTGCAGTGTGTCAAAAAACGTGCGAGCTTAGGCGTCATTCTTTGTGTCATACCAATGTCGCGGCCCTGCTTGCACGAGTCGCCGTTGCTACTGCAGTAATCATTCTGCATGTCCACAACAATTAGAGCGGTATGTTTTGGGTCGATCATCTCCTCGAAAGACCATTTTTCTTCGGGATTCAACACCATCTATATCGATGTCTGTATAATTTTATTTAAACTTCCGTTTAGATTCCAAACTGCGACCGCAGGTTTGGTCAATAAATCAGAACTTTTGACAATATTCTTCTGAGTATGTTCTTGGAGATATTCTATGGCCAAAGCCCTAGAGTTTTGATAGCTTCAGCTACTCGTCCAACCCCAACCATCAAGGCAGCGTTCCGCATTGACACATCATTGTTTTTTGATGTCGTCCATACTTCCTTGAATGAAGCCACCATATTGTCTTCTAATCTTTCGTTCACATTAGTCTCAGTCCAATGCTCTTTCTGAAGATTCTGTACCCATTCAAGGTAGCTAACCATCACTCCGCCCGCGTTTGCAAGAATATCAGGTATTAACAGGGCTTTCTTTTCTACAAGGATCTTGTCTGCCTCAGGCGTCGTGGGACCGTTTGCTGCTTCACTGATAATCTTCGCCTTGATGTTAGAAGCATTCTTGGCCGTTATGACATTTTCCAGAGCAGCAGGGATTAGTATTTCACAGTCCAATCCTAGAAGCTCTTCATCGCTTATCTCTTTCGAGCCTTTGAATCCAACTACCGAACCAGTTTGAGCTTTGTGATTCACAAGTTCTTGGGCATTAATCCCCTCATTAGAATAGACCGCTCCCCTCGAATCACTTGCTGCCACCACCTTTGCTCCCATCTCAGAGATAATCAAGGCAGCATTTGCACCTGCATTACCGAATCCCTGGACAACAACGCTTGCTCCTTTCATAGGAATTCTCAGTAATTCTGCGGCCTCTCTGATGCAAAAGACACAACCTCTTGCGGTTGAGGTTGATCGTCCCTCAGAGCCACCTATACTCAATGGTTTCCCAGTGATCACCTCAGGGACCATGTGGCCTACGCGTTGGCTGTAAGTGTCTGCGATCCACGCCATAGTCTGCGGATCTGTGTAGACATCAGGGGCGGGAACGTCACGGTACGGACCAATGAAGTCATGTAGTAGACTAGCATATTTTCGAGTCATCTTTTCTTTTTCTCTAATCGACATGTTCTTTGGGTCACAGACCACACCTCCTTTGCCTCCACCGAATGGGATATCCATAACAGCACACTTCCATGTCATCCATGCAGCCAAAGCCTTGACTTCTCCTAGAGTTACACCAGGATGATATCTAATTCCGCCTTTGCAAGGCCCACGGGCATCGTTATACTGCACTCGGTGGCCAGTGAAAGCAGTCACTGTACCGTCATCCATTTGAACAGGTATAGAGACAGTCAGCGACCGGCGAGGCTGTTTCAGTATTTCATAAATCCCCGAGTCCAGTTGGAGAAGTTCAGCAGTTATCCTCAGCTGTTCAAGGGCTACATCGAAAGGATCGATTTTTTCAGCTTGTGACAATTAGAAAGCGAAACTAACTTTTTTACATACCTTTTAAGTTTTCAACGTCCGTTCTTATGGAAGCTCAAAGAATCGCATAGGACTGACCATCTCTTCAATTATTTTTCGCCAATCCTTATTCTTGACGATACCGCTAGCTACTAGAACGCCCTGTGCTCCTAGTTGAAGAGCAGCCTTAACGTCCTGTCCACTTATTATTCCGGCACCACAAATGACTGTTGCGGTAGAATCCGATCCATGAGCAGCAGTGATGCAATCACTTACCAGATCTGGCTTCGCCTTGGAAATTGCCACCCCAGAACCAATCAGATCAGGTGGCTCTATCGCTACCATGGTAGGCAATAGTTTAGACAATTCAGAGATCTCGTTTTGATCCTGAGCACACAGAATTGAATTCATTTCAAGTTTATCCAATCGTTGAATTATCTCGCGAATTTCATTTCGTGTAATTCGATGTTCGCTATGATTGATCAATGAGCCCGCAATACCAGCAGTCTGTACAATCTCAGGCACTAGACTACCAGTTGTACTACCAGGCCCTGCAATGTCTAAATGCTGCGCGAGTATTGGAAGTTCCACCGCCTTTGCGAGTTCAGAGAGGAACGGGCTCGGCGGAGCAAGAGCTATCTCCACACCTGTATCCCTGGCCACAGACTCTGCAGTCACCGCAAGATCTATAGTTGCATTTCCTGAGGCCTCAAGGTAATTCTTGAGGTTGATAATAAGTAGCGGAGTTCTCAGCAACCGCATCATGTAGTAGATTGGATCGTTTCGGTAGCAGGATGGAATCGATCTTTCAGTTTATCCAAGATATCGTGTAGAGTAGTATATTCCATTTCTTCCGGACCAAGCCGCGCAGGCATGAATGGACCATTGCGCCGCATGTACTCAGCGATTTCACTAGCCTGTGCGCGTGAACGATCAAAGGCTACGTCTTCAAACATGTCTCCTGGACCGACCAGCTGTCCATCATTTAATTGAAAACCAAGAGCAACTACTCGTGGAGGACCATCAAATCTAGTACACCTAGAGTCCTTAATGCCGACAGGCATGAGAGGGCCGTTGTGAGAACCCCTCATCCATCCAGCTACAAGATGTGGGAAACTAAATGGTTCCAGTATCTCACCTACCGCGGGAAAACCATGTTGTGCTCGTACGAAACATACAGGATCGTCTTTACCGACATATTTCCCAGCCATGAGGGAAAGCCTACTTGTGCTAGCCGTCGCACCAAGAGCTCCATCGACCCGACGCAAGATGGAATGAATTACATAACGGCCAGGAGTTCCAATTAGAGCGAGTATATCGTAGATCTCGTCAGGTGCATTAAGATCTACAATCTTGTCCTGTTCGACATCCATGATCCTGAAGGTAAATCCATCATGCATAGATTGATCAATAACTAATCCAGGTGTGCAATAAGGGTCAGCGAACATTCGGTAAAGTGGTGGATTCCAAGCCCCAGGCTCGGTCTTATCTGCCATGAATATTACGATTGGTTCACTTATTCTCTCTTCAAATTCTGCTTCAGCCACTCCAGGTCCCATTCCCTTCAGATTTCCAGAGAAAGCAGTTGCAAGTAGATCCTGTCCAGCTGCGTAGAGTTTTAGCTTCTTTGAGGCCTTTTCTGTGACTTCCATGAATGTGTCCCATGCGAGCTTGTGAACAGATTCATCGCCCACCCCTTTTTGATGAGTCATTATGAGTTCTAGATCGTCACCTGCGTTGGTGATGTAAGAGTCAATTATAGTTCCTTCATCTTTAGCGCGCTGAAGACAGCTTTTTGCCACCTCAAACTGCAATGGATGAACAGTGTGGTGGCCTACAAAACTGCCGACATCGGCCTTAATTACAGAAAGGGTAACCTTCACGTATTATTCGTCTTCGCTTGTTATTTGCCGGAATATATCTTCTTCCTCAGAAACCCACAGGAAATGCTCGATTATCTATACTACTGTCGCCTATGTTCTAGTCAATCTGGATTCTAAGGAGAGCTCAGGATGCCTCTGCAGCATCGTCTTGCCATCCTTCGTCTTCATCAAGATCTTCTTCGACTTCATCATCTTCTTCAGACAGAATAGATCACCCGAATACATCATGGTTACAATCGTTATTAATGTTTTTTTGAAGAGACTAAATGAAAAAATCCGCATAATGCGCGTAGACGTAACAAGCATTATATCAATTTGTAGGCCATTTACATAAATTTCGGCATAGCCTAATCCTTAATTTGATTCGGAACAGATTACTCACAATATGATCCAAGTGAAATGTGACAATGTTGGGATCAGCAAGGCATCACAAGTTGTAAAGAACGGCGGTGTTATCGTTTTCCCGACTGACACAGTCTATGGACTTGGTTGTGATCCCCAAAATTCCTCTGCCACATCGCGCGTATATTCGATCAAAGGTCGAGGGGCAAAACCTGTACCGATCCTTTGTGCTGGCATTGAAGAAGCACATCGCGCTGTAAATCTTGGAGTTCTAGGAGAAAAGTTAGCTCAGGCATTTTGGCCGGGACCTCTAACGATTGTAGCACCATTGATCACTTCCTTTCCAGGTCTTCCAACGTCGTCTAACATGAGACTTGGGGTTAGGGTACCTGCATTTGAGCCAACGCTCCGCCTGGTCAAGATGGCAGGCGGGTATATGTTAGGCACTAGTGCAAATCTATCCGGAGAAATTTCTCCACGAAGTCCCCATGAGGTTACACCAACCATCAGACACTCCATTGATCTCCTGATGGATTGTGGAGAAACTTCTCTTGGTAGAGAATCAACTGTAACTGATGTGACTTCAGAACAAATTGCAGTAATTCGTGAAGGAGCAATTACTACTACAGAGCTCCATGAAGCTCTACGAGCTAGGGGTTAATTGCAAAGATTCGGTTCAATTATAACAATACCCGAGGTTTAGAACACTGTTCTTGATACGTCACCCACTACTGAATTGAAGGAGTGCGGCTTTCTCAGCTAAGATACCTGGAACTGGAGCTTCAGTCCTCGAGACCGTGGATAAACTTACACCATCAATCCGGTGAATAGACATTAGCTTCTTAAGCCGGACAGGAGTGACTTTGAGTGTAGTGAAATTCAGCGGAATAATGCGTTTCAGGCGGTTCCAGACAGAATCAACTCTTGCTATCGGTCCAATCGCCATTATTGCAAGATCTTGTTTCCCCTTTTTCAACCCCACACGATCGAATGCCTTTTTGATTTGAAGACTGCAAGCAATTCTTAGGAGAATATCAACTTCCAAGCGCTGAGCATATAAGATTCCACGGCGTCTAGATTCTTCGGCCTGCTCCAGTATGAACTGCAAATGTTCAGGGCCAGCTACACTCTGGACGTTGACGGCTTGTATCGTAACAGAGCTATCTAATTGGAGAGAGGTGAGAAAGCTTCGAGGATCATGGATCAGCACCCCTTTAGCTCCACTAATCCTCGCCATCCGACCTTGCGAGAGTTTTACCACCCTACTTTCTTGTTCTTGCAATCCTATCGACCTCCACAACTACTTTCCGCGGTATTCCCATAGCAACCAGCATCTCACCTCGTATTCCCCTTTTCATTAGAGCAATAGATGTTTCATAAATTTCCCAAGGAAAAATAACCCATGAATCAGTAGTTTCCACTGCGAAGTCCGGTCTGGGAATACTTGTATCTTTTACGAAGAGAACTGCAGTTCGCACAGATCTCATACCAGACTCAATCGCGTGTTCTTTTGCTAGTAGTAGACTAGATCCGGTGTCGGCAATGTCATCTATGATCAGTGCATTAGATCCCTCGAGTCTACTTGGAAGCGGGACAACTAGCCGTGGTGCAACTTTCCGTTCTCCAGGTTGATCAGAATAGTATTCACAAGAAAAAGTATAGAGGTTTCGAATATGAAGGAGATCGGAAATCAGTCTCATCGGTATCAATCCACCTCTAGCTATACCCAGTATACTGTCAAAATATTCGCCTGAAGCTCTGATCTTGTCAGATAATTGTCCCACAAGTCCTATAATCGCCTCCCAAGAAGGAACTGAAAACTTCTCTTCAGTACCCCCGTGGAAAGTTGGGATCAAAACGACCACGTCTCCATCTTGGAGTAAAGTTTCAGATCCGTTTAGTGCAGAGAGTTCTACTCCATTCACTGTTATCAACATTTCAGTTGTAGACAAGCCTTTTTCCTCCTTCAATGAATCGTTGTTGACGGTATGCAAATTGGAGAGCAGCTCACTCACAGTACGCCCTGAGCCAGGTACAACTATTTCATTTTCACCCAACATCTCTCGTATGTTGCCCAAAGGCCGAACTACAATCAAGTGCAACAGGAGTAAAGAATTGGAACACTAAAGCATTTCAAACGCGTTAATCGTAAAGAAGAAGTCGTTCTTCGTAAGTGCGTCCATGATAACTCCCTCCAGGCGGAAGAAGCTTGGGAGAAATCGTCCCAAGTTTAGAGGCAAGCACACTATTGGCATTAGCTAGAGATCTTTCACTCATGCAGAGATTGGCCACAGGGAAGTCGATGCCCACAGGTCGGACTGATAAAACGTGTCTGGTTGATCTTGGGGGAAAAAGACGACCCAGTATCGCATTGTGCAACACATCCGTCTTTTCAATTCTAGGAGTATACAGAATGGTCTGGGCTGAGGAAAATGAGGAAATGTCACCGACGCTGGTAGAATCAGGGATAAGAGAGAATCGCATCTTCCTGGATCGAAGAACATGTTCGATTTGTTCAGATAACAGGTAAGCCTCTACAATGTCATTAAAAGAACTATTAGACACATAGGCTTCTTGTTCTGAGTACAAACCAAAGGCAGTTTCATAGTTATCGACCATCTGGAGTGCTTTGGCCGGTGGATATACCGAGACTAAGCTTTTCAGGTTCGACTCCTCAGCAAGGTGCTTTAGACTCCCAGTGGAGGCCTGTCGTAGCCATCGCCCCATTTCTATCGAATCATAGTCCACCAGACATACAACGGCAAATGTTGCCCCTGCCAAAGTTAAAGCACGTAGACGATGCGTTCCATCTAAGACTACAGAAGAAGCACGATCTACGATAATTGGATCTCTCTGTCTTCCATCAAATTTTATCGTTTCCAAAATTTTGGCTACATGTTTGTGAATTACCATTTCATGAGGGATAAGATCTCGGAGATTCATTATTCTGAGATCAGGTGCCGCCATCTTCTCAGATTTAGTAGAAGGCATACTCACCTAAGGAGAATCTATATCTTAATCTGTTTGATTTTCTAACACGACATCCTCGTCGTGAGACACTTCAGAATCGTCTTCTTGTAAAGCAATGGTCCGCGCCAGGTAGCCAGCTAACTCATTGCGCAATTGCTTGGATCTTACAATAGTGACTTCGCTTAGACTTTCTTTATTTTTATCAAAGTCAGTGGAGAACTTGTCCGGGAAGTTTTCAAGAAGCAACATTGCCATTCGTCGGATTCTCTCCACGCTATCGACCTGTTCGCACCACTATTATCATGAATACGTTATTAATCTTTCAAGAATCTCCGATGAATTTCATCGAGTTTTGAAGTATCTGTTCCGATAACTCATGGTAGCCGACTTTCCGCTCATATGCAAGTGCGTAAATTATGCTAGGCAAGTAAAGAGGCCATCCCATTCTACCACCGAAACATGCACCATAGGGCACTGGTCCATCTGTCTCCACAAGGAGGAGGTCAGCAGGGGTTTCCATGGCGACTTTCCTGATCTTCTTTGAATATACTGCCGCAGGTCCAAATGACACGTAGTATCCTTTATCACTCGCGCGCTTCATCTGGTTAAGATCACCGCTAAACCAGTGTAAAGCCACGTTATCTACAGAGTGATTGCACAGCTCTTCCAAGACGTCATCAACTGAGCCACGCGAATGGACAGAAACTGGCTTGTTCAGACGTTCAGCGAAACCAAGCATATCTGTAAAGATCTCTTTTTCGACACGATAATCTTCTTCGTTATCTGTATATTTGCGATCTAAACCAATCTCACCTATACCAGCGACTAATCCGCGGTTCTTTGCTAGTAGTAAAACCACGTCCTCTACGTTCTCTTTTAGAGATTCACTAGGATGAATCCCGACAAAGGCCTTGACATTTTTTGGATATGATTTTGCTATTTCTAAGTTCTTGGTAGAAGAAACAAAGTCCTCACTATTTGCAACCAATATCATATCAATAGCATTTGCGGCATTAACGATCTGTTCCAAATATGGAAAGAAACGATCATCTGCTAAATGAATATGAGTATCGATAAATTGTGGAGACAATTAATCAATTATGACAAAGTATTACTGTTTTTAAGCTCTTTCTAGTCGACAAGGGTTAAATACTCAGCTCAGACCGCTGATTTGAGCAATAAATGGTTGATAGCGAGTTTGGATTAGCTGCCGCCTACCGCATTATCAAGAAAGCTGGAGCAGACCGTGTCGGAGACGATGCAGCAGATGAGCTCCGGAACGCGCTGGAAGAGATTGGAGTGGATATCGCCAAGCAAGCTGTACAATTTTCCGCTCATGCAGGACGAAAGACGGTCAAGGCATCAGACGTCAAGCTAGCCGCCAAGAGTCTATTAAGAGGGTAAACACCACTCACTCCATCGTGTCACCACAGTAGAATCAATCACGTGTTTTTCTATTAATCACAGCTTCATTGGCCCGAACTTCTCATGTTTCTGTAATCTGTCACAACGAACTGAAGATGCGTCACGTCCATGAGGTCTAAATGAATGACACAAGAATATCGAAATTACTCAGTGGTCGACTCACGTTCATCAAGAATTTCGATCTCTATTTCTTTGGCACGTCGAGTACAGACGTTCAGGACATTTTGCGCCGAGTAATCATTCCGTAGTATTTCCAAGTACTGCGGGGTTGACCACCAATCAATCAATCTCCGCAGAACTCTTAGTTTTTCGTCGCGACTTAGAATAGGTTGCAAGCTATCATATACTATATCGAGATAGTTTGCAGCAATATGCTTTATTTGCCATTTATGGAGAGCATACACCATCAGTTCTTCCTTGTTGTGTAGATCTAGAGGCACACGATTTCGACATTTATCAAGAAGACATTAAACACTATAAAACGAGTTAGAAACAACTGTAATTGCAACAGAAATTATCACCTTAAGAATTGATTCCTGAGTCCTTTGAAACAAATATTAGATCGGTAGCTACACTCGTTGAATATGATTACTGCAAACAGGTTGGTGCATTTTAGCATCCTTGTCAGCGATCTGGAACGTGGAAAGAAATTCTATTCAAAAATGTATTCTTTCACTGGTTTGGTATTAGGTAGTATACAGGAGTCATCAAGGTAATGACAGAGAAAGAGGACATACAAACAATAGAGAAACAAGTGAGGCTACGCTTCTGGAGAAGCTTAGTCGACGCTCTGAACGATTCGAGATCTGGGATTCATGTCTCTAATTTGGTGCATGCGTGTTTGAGGCGAGGATATTATCAGATTAAGGATGGAGCGGCAGAAGATGGAGACGCGGTCGGTGTAGAAAAAGATCATCTGACATTATGGATTGGGAAAAAGTTGCACAGTGATCCTATGAGCGAGATGCATGAATATAGCATGACAGATAGGAGAGTTACAGGAACACTGGACGAGGCGTTTGTAAGTGACGGCGGATCTGTTGTTATAGTGGATAAGAAGACGACGACGCATATACCGACGTCCTCCTACAACAGAGTGTCACCTCTAGAGCATCACAAGAAACAGGTAGAGTTCTATGCTACAATGTTAGAGCAAGAAGAGAAGTTCCGGGGGAAGCAGTTTTTTGGCGCTATTCTGTATATAGACATAAACGAGAAGAAAACAGCTATAGGAGCTTGGAGAATTGAAGATATAGAAAAGGCCCGCGCTGACTTTGTGCATAGGACGCAGATAATGGAAACTGCTCTGAGTGATGGACAACCCCCTTCAAGTTATCATCATTGGCTTTGCAATTATTGTTCGTACTACGCGAAATGTGTTAAAGAGGATACGAAAGGT
>CEQE01146614.1_pt1 | contig 11630 bp, 9 predicted proteins | sample 356201 | NCBI WGS metagenome assembly CEQE01 (sample SAMEA2619970, study PRJEB7988) | marine metagenome | biome: marine biome (ENVO:00000447); feature: mesopelagic zone (ENVO:00000213) & marine oxygen minimum zone (ENVO:01000065); material: "saline water (ENVO:00002010), including plankton...
CTATCAGGCCCCTCTGCGCGGCGCTCTGCCTCGGCCGTGGCGAGTTTGAGCTGAGCGGGGATGAGCACATGCGGGCAAGGCCGATCTACCACTTGGTGGATGCCTTGCAGCAGGTTGGGGCGACCATTGAGTACGTTGCTGAGCCCGGCTGCCCTCCCATTAAGATTGTGTCAACAGGTTTACAGGGGGGCGAGATCAGCATTCCGGGTGATATCTCGAGCCAGTTTCTGACGTCGCTGCTACTCGCTCTGCCGCTGGCGGAGGGGGATTCCGATATACAAGTGATCGGCGAGCAGGTTTCGAAACCGTACCTCGACATTACGCTCGACGTGATGGGGCGATTCGGCGTGCGCGCTCGCCATAGCGACTACCAGCAGTTTACCGTGCCGGGCAATCAGAGTTACCAGTCACCAGGGTCGTTCATGGTTGAAGGGGACGCGTCATCCGCTACCTACTTTCTTGCTGCCGCCGCGATCAAAGGCGGAACGGTGAGGGTACATGGAATCGGCACCGATTCCGTCCAGGGGGATACGCAGTTCGCAGACGTTCTGGAGAAGATGGGGGCCAGGGTTTCTAGGGATGGGCAGTGGATCGAGGTGAGTCGGGGGGAACTCAATGGGATCGACATGGATCTAAATCACATTCCGGATGCCGCCATGACCGTCGCCGCCGCCGCGCTATTCGCGAACGGACCCACCTGCATCAGGAATGTCTATAACTGGCGTGTAAAGGAAACCGACCGATTGCATGCCATGTCGACTGAACTCCGAAAACTGGGAGCCCTAGTCACTGTAGGTGAGGATTATCTTGAGATCACGCCGCCCACAGAGATACGAAGGGCCGTCATCGATACCTACGACGATCATCGTATGGCCATGGCATTCTCCCTTGCAGCTCTTGGTGGTGAACCAATCGTGATCAATAATCCCGAATGCACTGCCAAGACGTTTCCCAACTTTTTCAGTGAGTTTGCCAAGATCTGCCGATCGGTCACGAGTTAGTGAGTCAGACGACGGCAGGACGCGCAACGGTTCTGTTGCTTCTACTTGCCTTTCTACCCCACTCCCTGGCATCTGAAGAATGGAAGCTGCTTAAGGAACAACAAGGTATACGGGTCTACAGCCAGAAGGTCGCCGGTTCAAGATATGACGCCTTCAAAGGGATTGTCGAACTGCGGGCGCCACTGGCCAGCATTCTGGGGCTACTCGAGCACACGGAAGCGTGTCCGGAATGGGTGCACTCATGCATTTTGGGCAGGACTCTCGCTAGCAACGGATTCTCGAAACGTTATACCTATCAGGTTCTGGATCTTCCATTCCCACTGGCCAAGCGAGACTCGGTGGTTGAGGCGATCACTTCCCACAACGGCGTCACGGGGGCAATCACCATCACCCTGACGGCAGCAGCCGATTACTACCCGGCCACCAAGCACGTTCGAATCAGAGTCACTTCCGGTTCGTTTCACCTCGACCCCATCGATGAGGACCGAACCGAAGTGACATGGCAGCTACACACGGATCCCGCTGGGTTCATACCGGCCTTTCTCGTGAATATGCTGCTGGTCGACATACCATTTCAGTCCCTGCAGCGGATGGAGGAGATGGTCAAGACGGCGCCCTATAAGCGCGTAGCAATCAAGTATGACGCAGATGGCAGCCCCATTGATCTGCTGCACAGAAGCTGGCCGCTCCCTGAAGCCGTCGAATAAAGGTCGAGTGCCACGGCGCCGTCGTCCCATGATCAATCGCAACAGCGTTGAATTCACCGGGGAACCTTTGATAACCTGAATCACCTTAGCGAATGCAGGGAGAATAACGTGATCGACATCATCCTGGACGAGCGACTCACCAGTCTCAAGCAACAGTTCCCCGAGACGCCCGATACCATCATTCTAAAGGCGGACGTGTTGCGTGAGGGAATCAGCTTCAGCGCTGAAATGGCCGAGGCCGGTAGCTGGTCGATTCCGGGCAGTGCATTCCTCAGTCGCGAGAGTATTCCAGAGCGCGAATCATACGGCCCCAATGCGCGCCCACCCAACCAGATGATTCTCGATGACGATACGCGCATCAATACCGAGCTTGACCATAGCAGCCCCTACGCCATCCGTGGCAATCGCGACAGCGGATATACGCTCTGCCGACACGATCAACCGGTCACGTCCCTTTCCTTCACGCCACGTCCCGACTTCGCAGGTGAATTGTCGGATGGTTCGCCCATCGCGAAGGCGCTCGGTCAACGAGCGGAGCATTGCGCCGCGGTTACGCACACCGTGTTCTGTGAGTACGGAAGGGATGGCGATGAGTGCGCTTATTGTTTTCTCGGAAACGTGCAAACGCCGAAAGTCGTGAGTAGCGGACCACGCCTCAAGGGCACCGGCCACACGCGCACGATTGAGGCGTGCGCAGCTGCTGCCCGTCAGATTCGTCTTGACCACGTCGTCGTCAGCGGTGGCGCGCTTATCGATACGGCGTTGGAAGTAAAGTCATACGTGAAGATCGTCTCGGCACTGCGCGCCGCAGTTGGACCCGACACGCGTATTACTGCCGTCTGTCAGGCATTCGACCAGGCGGGATGGCGTGCACTGCAGGAGGCCGGGGTCAGCCGCGTACAACCTAATCTGGAAGTTTGGGACGAAGAGCTTTGGCCGAAGATCATCCCTGGAAAGGCAAAAGCGATCGGCAAGGAACTGTGGATCGAGCGACTAAAACAGGCGATCGACGTGTTCGGCATCGGGGAGGTCGCCACCAGCTTCGTGGCAGGCATCGAGGTTTGCGACCCAAACACGAACTACAATGAGGAACAAGCGGTGGCCGCCCACTGTGAGGCATACGAGTCGCTGCTCAACGATGAGATCGTGCCGATGTTCGGGCTCCTCACAAAAGCACGGGGAACTCGCTATGAAGACGTCGAATTGCCGCAGACGGAGTTCTTCTTGCGACTCGGCTGGGAACGCACCCGCATGATGCGTGAGTCCGGTATGTTCGATCACTACACCAGCGGTGTCGACTCGGACTTCTCGTGCTACAAATGCGTCTCACACAAAACCTGTCAGGACTATCCGCGCCTGATGAACATCAACGGCAAAGGATAGGGTTCCCTAAGGAATCTGTCCGGGATAACTTGTCAGAGCACTTGCGTGCACTGCAGGTCATTACCGATGATCGCGCGACCGTTGTAGAACTCGCGCAATTCACCCATGGCTGCTGCAAGATCATAGCGGCCAATATGGCTTACGATCAGTCTCTGTACTTCGGTTTCCTGAGCAACCTTCCCTACCACAGCAGGTGAAGCATGCAGAGGCATGGCTCTGCCCGCGCCAATAGCTAAGTGCATGACCAACAGATCAGCTCCGCGTGCGAAATCGATGAACCTCGGATTGGTTCCGGCCTGATCGAAGCTAAACACGATCGACGTGTCGCGAGTCTCTATTCGATAGGCCAACGTTGGGATGTCGCCGTGTGGAATACCCATAGCGGTCACGGTGAGTCCCTGCCCAGCATAGACGGGCGATGGTTGTGTCTTTTTGGTATCTACTACACTGGGATCGACTTTAACGCCGCCTCCAGCCCCAGGCACGAGCGTGCCGCCCAGCACTTGAAACGCACCTTTCTTACCATCGAAGAGTCGATTCAGGAACTCAGGGAAATCCGGCACGACGTCGTTACCCGATGGGCCCGACATGGGCAAGGGTTCCTGGCGCTGCAAGTTGCTGAGCCATAGAAGTGCTGGCAGATCGGAGACGTGATCCGGATGAAGATGACTTATGGCGACCAATGACAAGTCGGACAGTTTGGCCCGAGACTGACCGAAACGAAGGAATGCGCCGCCACCCGCGTCAAGCAAAACCTTGGCCTCGGCGTCGACCCAGACGAGATAACTGGTGGATGCGCGTTCCTCGTTTATGAAGGGCCCGCCAGAACCGAGTATCTGTACTGCGACGGGATTCCCACGGCAGCTTTCTCCCAGTGCACTTGGGGAAGCCGATAGTAAGGCAACGATGCAGATCATGAATCGAATCATGTTTCACCTCTAAGCATTGTCAGATCACTGCAACTGAAGGATTGCGACCATCGTCTTCAGCCCTGAATGCGGTAGTGTACGCATGACCGGCTAGAATGCGAATCGCTGCTGCTTGCCACTCTCCAAATCCAGAAGATATCTCTTCACCGAAAGTCCGCCGCCAAAACCAACCAGGTCGCCGCCGCTGCCGATTACCCGATGGCAGGGGATAATGATGGGCAGGGGATTTCTACCGTTGGCGGCGCCAACCGCTCTGGCCGCTTTCGGATGACCTATTTCGCGCGCCAGTTCCCCGTAACTGCGGGTCTCGCCATAGGGGATTTCGGTCAGTGCGTGCAGGACCTTGAGCTGAAAGGAAGTCCCATGAGGAGCGAGCTTGACCGTGAAGTCTCGCAGCTCACCCCTGAAGTAACTCGTTAGCTGCTGGATTACCTGGCCAAAGCCCGCATCCTCCTCAATCCAGTCCGCAGCGGGATTCTGCCGGCCTTTTTCGTGTTCAAAACCGATCAGCTTCAATCCTTCGTCATCGCCCGCGAGCAGAACGCTGCCAACGGGAGTATCGCAGTAGGTGTAGTGCATGATCTATCTCCTTTCGTTCCGATCGGTCGCCATCTGCCAGAGGTACATGGCTGCATAGGCTCGCCAGGGACGCCAACGCTGTGAACGTTGCAGCAATTCTCGTTCCGTATCCGTGCCAAACAGGTGACCAGCCATCCTCTGCAACACCAGATCCGAACGGGGGAATACGTCCGGGTCTCCCATGGCACGCATGGCGATGTATCCTGCCGTCCATGGTCCAATTCCCTTTATGGTGGTCAGTTGTCGGTACAGCAGATCCGGATCGTTGGCATAGTCGAAACTGACATCGCCTCGACATACCGCCTCGGATAACTGTTTGATCGTCTGAGCCCTTGCGACCGGCATGCCGGCACGTTCAGTATCGAGCCGCGACAGACTATCCGCTGTGGGGAAGAGCCTGTCTAGTGGACCGTCGACCGTTAACGCGGATCCGTAGGTGTGCACCAGTCGCGCCGCCGTGGTATTCGCTCCGGCGACTGACACCTGCTGGCCGATGATGGTGCGCACGGCAATCTCATAGCCGTCCCAGCCACCTGGAATTCTGAGACCCGGATTGGCTTGTACGAGCGGTTTGAGGCCGGGATCACGCTGCAGACAACGAGCGATCTCCGCTGAGTCTGCACTTAGATCGAACAGACGCTTGATCCTCTCAACGATCCGGATCAGATGTTTGGATTCAGCCAGCCGAATATTGCAGCGCAGACAATTCTCACCTGCTGGGAGGTCGACGGTGAATGTTCCGGTCGCCCCATCCACTTCCATGGTGCGGCTATAGCTGCTGCCTTCAACCAATTCTACAGCGGGCGTTACATGTCGCTGCAGAAATCCAATCATGCCCTGAAAATCGTAGGGAGGCCTAAAATTCAGCCGAAACTGGTAGCCACCTGCATGCTGGTCGCTGGCCTTCTTTCGGAGCGTCGACGGCGGGCAGCCATAGGTTTCCTTTATATGCGTGTTGAACCGGCGCGTGCTGCGGTATCCGGCTGACAGCGCCACCTGCACCATGGGAAGATCGGTTGCGTCGATCAGCTCTTTTGCATTGTGCAGTCGTCTGGTCTGCGCTACGCCGCTGGGGGACGCGCCCAGATGCTTCATGAACAGCCGATTCAGGTGTCTCGTACCGACACCGAGTCGATCAGCCAGGTCATCCACACTGCTTTCATCAAGCGCCCCCTCGGCAATCAGTCGCAGCGCTCTGCCCACTGTGGTGGATGTACCCGACCATGCCGGTGTGCCCGGAGCAGTTTCAGGCCGACAGCGCAGGCAAGGTCTGAATCCAGCTTCGGAAGCGGCAGCAGCGCTGGCATAGAACGTCGTATTATCGGACCGCGGCGCCCTCACCGGGCAGACTGGCCGGCAATAGATGCCCGTTGTCTTGACGCCGACAAAGAATCGGCCGTCGAATCGGGCATCCCTCGATAGCCTGGCTCGCTCGCACGTCGTCGCGTCTAACTCCATCACCTACCCCCGGATCAGCGTATATTGTCTCAGATCCACAGACGTCATCATAATAGCCGCGCGCATCGACTGCTGGCCGTTTTCGGACTTGGTTCCCGCAAGCACCTGTTTTATGCTGCGCCCATCCCAACGTGAAGAGGGGATCCGCTGCATCGATTCGGAACCCCGCAAACGAAGACTGTCCAGCATGATTCAGACACTCGGCCAAGTCAGTTCGCCAGAGCAGATCCTGCAACGGGAACTGGAACGATTCACGGCGAGCGCATCCAGGGAAAAGGAGATTGCGTTTCGCTTCGATGTCGAGCGTTATTGGATCGATCAGCCAGACTCAGTGAACCTGTTGGCAGCCTGTCAGCTCAGCAAGCAGAGCGATCAGATTCACATTGCGGTTACGCTGACCGTTGATAGCGAAGCTATCAACGTAGACATTGCGCAGTCGAACCCAACGTTCAGACAGTTGTGCGAACGGCACACGCTGCCTGAGATCGATCTTGCCAGACCTCTGCGCCTGGGGACCGTTAATATTCCCAAGCCATGGGGACAGGAGATCTGGTACACGGGTATCGAGCGAAGAGGCGTGTCAACGGTCGAGGGCATTCCGCTGCCTTGGTTATTGGAGCTCTATCCGGCAATCTGCGCGGGCCGGCAGCGTGATCTTATTCTGCTCAAGATTTTGGACCCGCTGCCCGTCGCGGTGCAGGGAGATCTCTACTTCGAGATGCATCGTGAGAAGACGGAGGTCTACATCGTCACGCATGTAGACGAGGGCAGTTGGCCGGGGGGAATCGGCAAGATCCGCTACGGCTTCGATACGGCAAAGATCTCCCAGTTTCAGTCCGACGATGAATTCCGCTCCGCCTATCTGGCTGCGGTGCAGTCCTACCGGTCTATTCGCCAGCGGATCGATACTGAGTTGGACGGGTTCAGGCAGCAGGAAGGCTATGGACTGAGCCAACCGATCCAGGCGGATCTCCTCAGCCGGTGGCTGGCGAGGCTGCAGCCCGAATGGATCGAACAGGAACAGAAACTCAGGACCGAGATGGAAGCCTTCACACACATGCGGGACGTGAAGGTAGGTGACGTGTTACGCGTACAGCCATTCACTCCCCACGCGTTACAACACGGCGTTAGGACCATCGAATTTCAGACCCCCCACTATGAGCGTCAGATAATATCGTTCGCCCAGAAGGTGCTGACTCAGGATCACTGGGACAGCATCGAGGCGATCGAAGCGATGACCATCCGGGCCCCGCTGGAAGCTGATTTACCCATGATCAGCAACGATGCCGGCGTCAAGGTGGAGGGGGTGGCGGATTTCGCACAATTCCGGGTGCACCGCTTGTCACTCCAGCCAGGCGCAAGCTATCGGTTCGACGGGACGAGCTATGGGCTGACGATCGGTGTTACCGGCGTGTGTCTGGTCAACGGTGAGCACTTGATAGGTGAACAGGCGGTTCTGATCCCGGCACATCTGCCCGCCGCCACGATCGAGAACAGCTCGGCAGATAAGGCAACCTGCCTGTTGGCTGCCCCGGCCGGTTGACGAGACGGCCATTACCCACGGCACGATATCGTTGCCAGGTGTCGCTGCCTCATCTCCAAGTCGACGTTTCGTAGTCGAACTGCTAATCGCCGGCAGCAATCTTAAAGCTGGACTTTCAGTTTGAGCATCGTCCTATCCTCATCGCTGAATTCGGACCAACTCCTGCCGTGGTACAACTGCAGCACAAATGCGTCGGTAGTCAGAAGATCAATTCCCAAGACAACGTCAAAGACAGGTTCGTCCAGATCCATGGAGACCGACATGGGTTCAGCGGCGACCAAGCCGTTGACCTGAACCACTCCAACAGCCTTACAGAGGCGCGTTCAGCATCACCTCCATTGCCATTCCAGTTGCCGTCAGGAGCTATATCCCGTACGCTGCAAGCGTATGGGAGCTCTGGAGAATCAGATGGCCGGCGAGCTGTTCGATGTGGTAGTGGAAGAGAATGTGATGGTGCCGATGCGAGATGGCGTCAGACTAGCCCTGGACATCTACCGGCCAGCTGAATCGGGCAAGGCGCTCGAAGGTCCCCTGCCCGTATTGCTGCTACGAACTCCCTACAACAAGGTGGTGAGGGAAAACCTGCTCAGCTACTTTCACTTCTTCGCTCAGCACGGTTACATAGCGGCGGCCCAAGACTGCAGGGGCTGCTACCAGTCGGAGGGCGAGGTCGGATTCCTGATACCTGAAGCTGAAGATGGCTACGACACCCTCATGTGGATCAAGCAACAGCCCTGGGCGGGGCCTAAAGTCGGTAGTTGGGGTACCTCTTGGGCAGGTTGGACGCAGACTGCGATGGCGGCTCTCGGACCCGATAATCTCGGCGTGATGATTCCCAACATGAGCGGCGCCAACGCATTCACCAGCAGCGTTCGCCACAACGGTGCATTGGAACTGCGCTTCATCGCCTGGTCCTTCTGGCACTCGGCATTTAACAGTCAAAAGCAACTGAAATCCTCGCCGTTGGTCGATCGCTCCCTGCGCGGTAATACGCCCTTCAGTGAATGGCTGCAAAGATGGCCCATTAAGCGAGGGCAGACCCAGTTGCGACATGTGCCTCCCTACGAGAAATGGGTCATGGAGATGATTACGCGGGAGGAACGGGACGAGTTTTGGCAGCACCCGAGCATGAATCCGAGTGGCGCCTGGCACGCATTTCCCGAGATGCCGGTACTCTACGTTGGGGGCTGGTACGATTCCTACACACGTGCCAGTCTGGAAAACTTCGTAGGTCACTCGAAGGCAAAAGAGGGACCCATCAAGCTGCTGATGGGCCCGTGGACCCATGGGGCGGACACCATGGAGAAGTCGTTTGCAGGTGACGTGGAGTTCGGTTCCGAAGCGGCTCTTAGCAGCTTCAAAGAGTTACACTTGGATATTTTCGACCACTACCTGCGAGAACAACCGAGACAGGTCTCGGCTCTACCCCCCATTCGCCTGTTCGTAATGGGCGGCGGCAGTGGCCTCAAATCGTCGCAGGGAAGGCTGATACATGGGGGTGAATGGCGGGATGAGCATGAATGGCCGTTGGCGCGAACTCAATTTCAGAACTGGTATCTCCACTCAACGGGAGTGTTAGCCACAGAACCGGATCCCAGCCAATCCTCATGGTCAGGTTATCTTTACGACCCGGATCATCCGGTACCATCCATAGGAGGAAACGTATCCTCCCACAAGGACGTGCCGAGAGACCTGTTTAGCGTAAACGGAGCACCTCAACTAACAGAAATACCCGCAATCATGGAGGCCGGCGGCTTCGATCAGATCGAAGTGGATGGCGTGTTTGGATGCAAGCCTCCGTATCTGCCACTTGGTTCACGTGGGGATGTCATCGTATTCCAGAGTGAGCCACTTGGCGAAGATATGGAGGTCACCGGCCCTCTGGAGGCACGCCTTTGGGTTTCCACATCGGCACAGGATACGGATTTCACCATAAAACTGATCGACGTGTACCCACCCAACGAACACTACCCGGACGGCTATCGCCTAAATCTGAGCGACAGCATTCTACGTCTGAGCTTCAGAGATGGTTCCGGTATAAAGCGGCTGGTCACGCCGGGTGAAGTGATGGAGATATCCATCGTCCTCTATCCCACCAGCAACCTGTTTGTGAAGGGGCATCAGATCAGAGTCGATATTAGCAGTTCCAACTTTCCGAGGTTCGACCTGAATTTCAATTCAGGTGAACCATCGGGGAAGGGTGGCAAGAAGGTGGTTGCCGAGAACAGAGTCTACCATGACGCTGCGCATCCCTCGCATATCACGCTCCCGTTGATTCCGCGATAGGTGATTCCAGGGTCGTGAGTCCGGGGTCCGAGTAAACGGGATAAGCGGGGTCGGAGTAAACGTACCGTTTACTCCGACCCCAACGATGACCCCAACGATGAGAAGAACGAGAGCTCGACTTCACAGTGAAGCGGTTCGTCGCTGAGGTAAGCGGTGAGGTTTCGCAGGAACAGTTCCACCCATCTGTCCGCCGTCCCCTTGCCTCGGCTGGATGCGTGTGGGGTAAGCAGAACTTTCGGGTGGTCCCAGAGCTTGCTGTCACTGGGCAGTGGCTCACGCTGGAACACGTCAAGTATGGCGCAGTCGAGTCGATCGCCATCCAGTGCCTGCAGCAGTGCTGATTCATCCACAACTCTGCCTCGCGCGATATTGACCAGTATCGCTCCGCTTTTCATCGCGTCCAGGAAGCTCTGATCGACCAGTCCACTGGTGTCCTCGGTCACCGCACAGGCCAGCACCACGACGTCTGCAGCAGGAACTGCATCTAACAGATCGCCAAAGGTTATGATCCTGTCGGCATCTGCATGACTCGTTGGTGATCTCTTTACACCCGTCACATCACCTTCGAAACCGCGGACCATGCGGCCGACGCGGCTGCCGATATTGCCGAAACCCACGATCAGCCAGTTTGAGGCATAGATCTCCCGAAAATCGGTCGAGTTCCAATGATGTGAACGCTGAAACTCCATTCGCCGTTCAAAATTCTGATAACGATACAGCACCGATGCAACCACATATTCTGCAATCGGCGGGGCCTGTGCATCACTGTTGCAGAGTCTGACGCCCCGTTCGATAGATTGTTTGAAAAACGGACTGTCCAGCCCCGCACTGATCGTCTGCATCCATTCCAGCTGAGGCGCTTGGGAAAGGCACTCAATAAACTTGGCGGCGATGTTTTCGCGAAACAGATCGATGCTCAACCAGGCCAGATGAATCGGGTACTGGTCGGCAGTTACTGTATCATCGCCGACCATCAATGATCCATCTGCGCACATTCGAACCGCGTGTACGTCGTCAGTGAAATCACTCAGTCGGTATTTCAAACGTTGAAAGGTGCTATCGGGAAGCAGCAGGTTCTGCATGACATCTCCCTTGTTATTAGTCGTGCGGCTGCGAATCGCCATAATGGGTTGTATGGGCTGACAAGTCCACAGATCTGATATCATGTAAAGCGTCAGTCTGTCGCCGCCCTGCAGACGACAGCTACTCACTGAGAGGACACGACGATGCTGGTAAGAAGAACGGTTGCCACTTTACTCGCCACACTAGTCATGCTCTGCGCTCAAATTGCGTGGGCCGAAGTAGATCGGAAGAGACTAGCCAAACTCGATACGGTTATGCAGTCATATATCGATACCGGGCAACTTGCGGGGTCCGTCGTTCTCGTCAAGCATGCAGGCAAGGACGTGTACCACGAAGCGTTTGGCTTTCGTGATCTGGAAAGCAAATCCAAGATGAGAAAGGACAGCATCTTCCGCATCGCTTCGATGACCAAAGCCATCGTCAGCACCGCTGTTCTGCAGCTTCAGGAAGACGGCAAACTCACTATCACCGACGCCGTGGCCAAATACCTGCCCGAGTATGGGGAGACCTCGGTTGCCGTCGCCAATGACGAGGGAGGCTATGACGTCGTTGCGGCGACGCGACGGATCACGATTCGCGACCTGTTGACCCACACCGCGGGTATTGGGTACGGCTACGGTCCCGCGGCGGGCAAATGGCAGGAAGCAGACATCCAAGGCTG
>CEQE01032091.1_pt1 | contig 11629 bp, 10 predicted proteins | sample 356201 | NCBI WGS metagenome assembly CEQE01 (sample SAMEA2619970, study PRJEB7988) | marine metagenome | biome: marine biome (ENVO:00000447); feature: mesopelagic zone (ENVO:00000213) & marine oxygen minimum zone (ENVO:01000065); material: "saline water (ENVO:00002010), including plankton...
TTATATAGGATACTTTATGGTACGCAATTTCGGTGATGAGGGGGAGCGGACTCGTAGAATATCAGCGGTCTTAGGCATTGCAGCATTTTTTAATGTTCCTATCATCTATGTTTCAGTAAAGTTTTGGGCTGCCGATGCCCAACTTCACCCGCAGCCAGCTATGAGCCAGCAGTCTCCTGATGTTTTCTGGACCTTTATGCTTTCACTTTTGGTTTTCACCCTGTTGTTTGTCCATCTACTTCGTTTTAGAGTTCATATTCTGAAACTACGTTCTATAGTGCTGGGAATGCGATATGATGTATAAATACTTCGGCTTTTTTCTTGCCGCTTTCTTGGTAATTTCTGTAGCTATTTGTAGTTGGATTTACGTCATCTACCAACAGGAGAAAGAATTGTTGACAGAATTAAAAAGATTGAACACAAGTAAGAGTGAAGTAGAATAGTTATTATGTCTAAGAAAACAGTTCACGTTGTAGGTACAGGAACCATTGGAGAACCTCTTATTGGTCTCCTCTCCGATTACAAGGAATCGCTCGGTATAGATGAGGTCACTTTTCACAAGAATTCACCACTCACCTATGAGCGTGCTAAAGTAAAAGACCTTATTAGACGTGGTTCCGCGCTTGCTGTTGATGAGGAGAAGGTGGAAAGTTTCAACGAGATTGGTCTAGAACCCTCTTTCACCGCTGAAGAGGCCATCAAAGGTGCTTCCGTAGTCATAGACTGTACGCCGAAAGGGATCGGTCACCAGAATAAGCACAAGTACTACGAGAAGTTTTTAGATGATGGGAGAGGTTTTTTGGCGCAGGGGAGTGAACAAGGTTTTGGTATGAAGTATGCTCGAGGGATCAACGATACGGCTCTCGTTAACAGTGATGATCAGTTCGTTCAGATCGTATCCTGTAACACGCACAATATTGCAGCATTGACAAAATCAATTAGCATGGTTGGCGATTCCGAAACTTTGGATGAAGGTCGGTTCGTCTGCATTCGCAGGTCCTCCGATATCAGCCAGACCGGTACTTTTGTACCGGCCCCCGAGGTGGGTGAGCACGGCTCCGAGGAGTTCGGGACCCATCACGCTCGGGATGCATACGAACTGTTTCAGACCATTGATCGGACCCCCCATCTATTTTCCTCAGCTATGAAAACCAATTCTCAGTATATGCATGTCATCTGGTTCAATTTGGAGCTCAAGGAAACTTTGACGTTGAATGATGTCATTGATAGACTGGATGCCAATCCGCTTATTGCCCTCACTGAGAAGACCAGTTCCGGCTCTGTTTTTTCCTTTGGACGTGACCATGGCCACTTTGGTAGAATTCTTAACCAGACAGTTGTTTCTGTTCCCACTCTGGCCGTACACGGTGGTAACGAGGTGGTTGGCTACTGTTTTACTCCTCAGGACGGGAACTCGCTCCTCAGTTCCATCGCTGCCGCCACATATTTTCTTTATCCTGATTCATATGAAGAGAAGATTCAGATACTGAGCCACCTCATCTTCTCTGAGGTTTAATACTACCTTTCATTATCACATTTGGTCAGTCTCATTTCTGAGGCGTAACTTTTCCTGATGAGTAAAATTCAACTGAGTAGAAAGAATAATGTCTAACACAGCTGAAGAAATTGAAATCCGGTTCAGAGATGACCTGATTTCTTCTCAACTTATTGAGACGGAATCTTCAGGGCTTCTTGCAGTGTCCGGTGGTATCGATTCGGTGGTGATGGTTTATCTTTTCGCCCAGGTACGGGATAATTTCAGGCTTACTCTTGCTATTGCTCATTTCAATCACTCCCTCCGGGGTGAGGAATCGGATGCAGATGAGGATTTTGTAAAAGATCTGGCGAAAGCGCTGGGTATGCCATTCTTTTCAGAAAAATGGGCGTCATCAGAACGGGGTAACTGGGAAGAAAGGGCCAGGGAAGCGCGGTACAGTTTCCTGAATAAAACGCGCAAACAATTAGGTTATGACTGGATCGCCACGGCCCACCATGCAGATGACCAGGCTGAGACGCTTCTTATGCGGCTTGTGGAGGGGAGTGGTTATCGTGGTTTGAGGGGGATTTCGGAGCGGAACGGGAAAGTTGTTCGGCCACTGCTAAAATTCAGTAAGGCTGAATTCACCCATTATGCCGGTGAGAACGAGATTTCCTTTCGGGAAGATTCCTCCAATCAGGATACTCGTTTCCGGAGAAACAGAATCCGGGAAAATATTTTACCACAAATCAAAAAGTTGAACCCTCATTTTTCACAAACAGCCCAAAGAACCGCATCCAACATGGTGGAGATTGCGGAATGGGTAAAAGAACATTTGCACGACCTTTACGGGAGGGCTGTTTCAGTTTCTGACAATGGCCTTATTCAAATCGATGAAAAAGAATTAAAGAAAGTTTCCTCGTTCCTTCAGAAGGAATTGGTGAGGGAAGTAGTGAATGAAAACGATATTCCCTGGCGCGGTCATGTTTGGAACAACCTCAACCATTTTCTTGAAAAGGCGACTGTAGGAGATATAATGTTTTTACCGGGGGATTGCAAAATTCTTAAAGATCGTGATCGATTCCTCGTTATGAGGGAAACAGATTTGGAAGATCTCAATGCTTTTCAACTGGATACCACCACACCTGTCTCCTTAAAGGTGGGAGGCCACAATTTCACCATGGACCTAACAAAAGAGCCAACTTTTTCCTCCGATGGTGATACCGAGTTCATTGATTTTGACCAGCTTGACCATGAATCGCTTTATCTTCGCCTTTGGCAAGCGGGCGACAGGATGGTACCGCTCGGCATGAGCGGGCATAAAAAAGTGAGTGATATTCTGGTTGATGCCAAAGTGGACAGATTTTCAAAGATGTCACAGTATGTCCTGACATCCGGCCATGAGATCGTCTGGCTCTGCGGGCTTCGGCTGAATAACAAGTTCAAGGTGACGTCTTCCACTTCCTCTGTGGCGCGATTGAACTGGAGCCACGCTGAAAGACCGGAGGCAAATTGAAAGAGTTTCTGTCAGAGCAAGTCATACGTGATCGTGTCCGTGAGATGGCTGCAGAGATATCAAAGGATTACAGTGATCACGCACCCATTTTTGTAGGTATCCTAAACGGTAGTTTCATCTTTATGGCTGATCTTCTGCGTGAATTGACAGTGGATTCTGAAGTTGATTTTTTGAAAGTTTCCAGTTACGATGGCACCGAGTCCTCCGGTACCGTACATCTGCTTAAAGATATCTCAGCCGAAATTACCGGCCGGGACATTATTATTGTGGAAGATATTATTGACTCAGGTTTAACCATTAACTTTATTGTTCGCAGGCTGAAAGAATCTGATCCTTCGTCAGTGGCTGTGGCAACTTTGCTTTTCAAAAAAGAGGTTGCCCAACTAAATTTTGATCCTGATTACATCGGATTTACAATCCCTCCGGATTTTGTAGTAGGATATGGCTTGGATCATAATCAAAAAATGCGGAACCTCAGGAATATTTGTGTGTTGGATCAAGAGGATATAACTGCGTGACACAGAAGACCGACAAAAAAGATCATAAATCTCCCTCTCAGAATAAACCTGGCGGCGAAGGTGAAAACAAGTTCCAGTGGAAACAGGCTGGGAAAACATCTGTTGTCTGGATTGTTGTTCTTGTTGTGGCCATTTTCCTCTCGAACCTTTTTACTGCCAAGAACCGCAATGAAGTAGAGGTTCAATATTTTCAGTATAAGGATTTCCTTACGTCAGGGGCCATCCTGGAGGCTGAAGTCATTGAAAAAGAATTCCACGGAAAGCTTAAGGAACCCCAGGAGATCTTTCGCGAAGGGCAAAAGGTTGCTGATTATACCCAGTTCGTTGTGACGCTACCCTATGTGGATGAGACAATCTTGGCTGAATGGGATCAGTTTCAGGTTAAGTACAGTTTCCGGGAGCGGAAAGTGGATTGGTTCAGCTATCTACTCAGCATGGGGCCGTGGCTGCTTCTCATAGTATTCTGGATCTTTATCATGAGAAGGATGCAAGGAGGCATGGGCGGAGGCGGCCTCTTCAACTTCGGTAGGAGTAAAGCTCGCCTTTGGGTTGAGGATAAGCCGAAGATCAATTTTGATAAAGTGGCTGGTTGCGAAGAGGCTAAACAGGAATTAAGTGAAATAATCACTTTTCTGAAAAGTCCTGAACAGTTTCAAAAATTAGGTGGGCGCATTCCAAAGGGTGTCCTTTTACTGGGTCCACCTGGAACAGGGAAAACGCTCCTTGCCCGCGCGGTGGCGGGAGAAGCGGGCGTTCCATTTTTCAGTCTTAGTGGTGCGGATTTTGTGGAAATGTTTGTCGGTGTCGGTGCATCCCGCGTTCGGGATCTTTTCGAACAGGGGAAAAAAAACTCCCCAGCCATAATCTTCATCGATGAGATTGATGCTGTTGGGCGTCATCGAGGTGCCGGCTTGGGCGGAGGCCACGACGAACGCGAGCAGACCCTCAATGCCCTCTTGGTGGAAATGGACGGTTTTGAATCCACCACCAATGTGATACTCCTGGCCGCTACGAACCGGCCGGATGTACTAGACAATGCACTATTGAGACCAGGTAGATTCGATCGGCAGGTAGTGGTGGATATTCCTGACCTCCGCGGAAGAGAAGGGATCATGAAAGTCCACTCAGAAGATATTCCTCTTGCTAAGGATGTGGATCTCCAAGTTTTGGCCAAAGGGACTCCTGGGCTGGTGGGCGCCGATCTTGCAAACCTGGTTAATGAAGCTTCTTTGCTGGCTGCCAGGGATGGAAAATCGAAAGTTTATATGGAAGACTTTGAGTCAGCTAAAGACAAAGTAATGATGGGTGTTGAGCGGAAAAGTATGATTATCAGTGATGAAGAGAAAGAATTGACGGCCTACCACGAGTCTGGTCACGCCCTTGTAGCCAAACTTATGCCCAAGGCTGATCCAGTCTACAAAGTGTCAATTATTCCCCGGGGGCGTTCTCTTGGTGTAACAGCACAGCTTCCCATGGACGAAAAACACAACTACTCTGAGTCTTATATTAAAACTCGGTTGAATGTTCTCCTCGGTGGTCGTGCTGCGGAAAAACTTGTATTCAACGAACTGACTACGGGTGGCGGAAATGACATAGAAGTAGCCACAGCAATGGCTCGTAAAATGGTGTGCGAGTGGGGGATGAGTGATCTTGTGGGCCCCTTAACATTTGGAAAGAAAGATGAAGAAATCTTTTTGGGGAGAGAAATTGCGACCAAACGTGATTACAGCGAAAGCACCGCAATAAAAATAGATGAGGAGGTGAATCGAATTATTCGTGAGGCTGAAAAGGAAGCAATGAAACTGCTGAAAGATAACGAGAACAAGCTTCATCGCGTGGCCAAGGAATTATTAAAGTATGAAACTATTGACGAGAATGATCTTGAAAAAATTATGGCAGGTAAACGCCTGAGACGCCGCCGCTCAAAATCTGCCAATGGCGCCAAAGATGGTAAAGCTAAAGAATCGGCCTCTAAAACTTCTGAAGAAAAAAAAGTGACGGAAAAGTCTGCCTGAGAACTAACCTTCCCACATCTCCACTCAAAAATGGAGTGGAATCAAATACCAGACAAATGATGGACCAGTTGATGCTTGAGGAGCGGACGCTCCTTATGGGGATCTTGAACGTGACGTCTGATTCTTTCTCTGATGGTGGTCTGTACCTCAGCAAAAATGCAGCGGTGGACCGTGCTCTTCAAATGGTCCATGAAGGAGCAGACATCATTGATATTGGCGGTGAATCGACCCGGCCGGGTGCTGAACCGGTTAGTGAGGAAGAGGAGCTGAGTCGTGTATTACCCGTGGTTGAAGCCCTGGTATCAGGGGTAAATGTCCCCATTTCGATCGACACGTATAAATCAACTGTGGCAAACCTGTGTCTTGAGGCAGGTGCAACTATCGTTAATGACATTTCTGCTTTACGTTTTGATGACGCCATGACGGAACTTGTTGCAAATTATAGTGCTTATGTTGTACTGATGCATATGAAAGGTACGCCCCGGAATATGCAGGATGCGCCTGATTACAGTGATGTTGTGGGCGAGGTAGAGGTATTCTTTGAAGAGAGGATCACCGCTGCCAAATCCGGTGGTATAGCTAGAGAACGTATCATACTCGATCCTGGCATAGGTTTCGGAAAGACTCCTGTTCACAACTTTACCATTTTGAGTGATTTGGAGCGAATTTCGGGTCTCGGATTTCCTCTTTTGGTCGGACCGTCAAGGAAATCCTTTATAGGAATAACTCTGGACCTTCCGAAAAACGAGAGAGTAGAGGGTACCGCTGCATCCGTTACTGCCGCCGTACTGAACGGCGCAAAGATTGTCCGTGTTCATGATGTGAAAGAAATGAAGCGCGTAATAACCATCACCGATTCAATTTCTGCCGTTAGGGGTGAGGCATGACGCTCTTCAAAGTTGGCTTTTTCACCATTACTGTGCTTGATATTATCGATATCCTGCTGGTGACATGGCTGTTCATCAAACTGTACAACTATTTCCGCGGTACCCGTGCCGGTCAAATGTTGATAGGGCTCATCATAATTCTTCTCTCCTCTTTCATCTTTCGTGCAATCGGCATGAGTGGTATGACATGGATCGTGAATCAGGTCCAGACGGTTTGGGTGGTGGCATTTGTCATACTTTTTCAGCCGGAGTTGCGGCGACTATTGATTTACGTCGGTACAACACGGTTTTTTCAGCGACTATTTCGCGTGGGAAGCTCCACCACTATCGATTCAGTAGTTGATGCCACCACAAAATTGCAGGAAAAGGGCTGGGGAGCCATCATTGTTCTTCAGAGGGATACTGGGCTCAAAAACATTAAAGAAGCAGGTACCCATGTCAAAGCTGAAATCAGTTCACCTCTACTGGTATCAATTTTCAATCCTGGATCTCCTTTGCACGATGGCGCTGTTATTATTCAGAACAATATTATCGAAGCAGCACAGTGTATTTTACCCTTGACGGAAAGTGAGATGATCGATCCGGAAATGGGGACGCGCCACAGGGCAGCACTTGGTATTAGTGAAGAGACAGATGTTATCGCCATTGTGGTATCCGAAGAAAAAAAGCAGGTTTCGGTGGCTGTCAATGGTGTTTTTCAATTGAATCTAGATGAACTTTCTTTAAAGGGCTTTCTGAATGAAAACCTCTTCCTAAGTTCAGGCGAGTGATTGAGATTCCATCAGGGCTTCAGTAATTTCACACCTGATTATTGGCGATATGGATCCTTCTGAACTCAAAGATAAATTTCAAACCCTCCATAAAAGATTTAACAATCTTCGGGGGTATCTTTGACTTGACCTCTTTGGAGGACAAGCTCTCCCAACTTAGAGCCCAAACAGTCGCCGGAGATTTTTGGGACAACACCTCTTCCGCACAGACTATTCTCAAGAAGATATCCATGATAGAAAAAGAGCTGGAACTGTGGAATGGTGCTCAAAGAAAAAAGGACGACTGTGAAGTGCTTCTTACTTTCTTGGAAGAAGAAGAAGATTCTGCTTCTCGAAGTGAGTTTCAATCAGAATTGGATGAACTCCAGAAGACTGTTGATGACCTGGAGTTGCGGCTTATTCTCAGCGGGACGGAAGATGCAAACGACGCCATACTCACCATTCATCCCGGTGCTGGTGGGACGGAATCCCAGGATTGGGCTGAAATGTTGTATAGAATGTATGTTCGGTGGATTGAAAGGAAAGGGTTCTCTTACTCAATCATCGATTTCCAACCTGGAGATGAAGCGGGCATTAAAGATGTTACGCTGGAAGTGGAGGGAGAGTATGCCTACGGACTGTTGAAAGCGGAGGTGGGTGTTCACAGACTTGTGCGGATATCCCCTTTCGATGCATCGAACCGTCGACATACGTCATTTGCTTCTATTTTTGTCTACCCCTCCATAGATGAGGAGATTGAGGTGGAGGTGAAGCCTGATGAACTCCGGATTGATACCTATCGCGCCAGCGGTGCCGGCGGACAGCATGTGAATAAGACTGATTCAGCCGTCAGAATTACCCATATTCCCACGAAAATTGTGGTGCAATGTCAGAATGAGCGGTCCCAGCATAAAAACAAAGCCACAGCTATGAAGATTCTGAAGGCAAAGCTCTATCAGAAATATGTGGAAGAACAGGCTGAGTCCATTAAGGAACTTGAGAGTCAGAAAACAGACATCGGATGGGGTAGCCAGATAAGGTCTTACGTTTTTCATCCCTATATTATGGTAAAAGATCACAGAACAAAGCTTGAAGTGGGGGATGGTAAAAGGGTTATGGACGGTGATCTTGACGAATTAATAAAGACTTATCTCCTCATGGTTGCAACAGATAGAACAAAAGTCAAAATGGCCGAGAGCTAACGTGGCTACAGATAAAGAACAGAGTTTAAAGCAAATTATGGACTTCCGGTTGGAGAAACTGGAGAAACTCCGGGAACTGGGTGTAAATCCATACCCTTACAGCTTCGATGCGTCTCACCATTCAAAAGAAATTCTGGCCGACTTTGATAAACTGGCTGATAAACCGGTCTCTGTGGCTGGTAGAATTGTATCGCTGAGAAAGATGGGCAAGGCTTCTTTTTTCCATGTTCAGGATATGAAAGGTAAAATCCAAATCTATATTAAACGGGATGAAGTGGACGAAGATAACTATGAGATTTTTAAGGTGCTTGATATAGGGGACATCGTCGGTGTTTCAGGTCAGGTATTTAAAACAAAGACTGAAGAAGTAACTGTTAACTGTGGAAAACTGGAGTTACTGTCAAAAAGTATTCGTCCCCTTCCTGGTGCAAAGGAAAAGGACGGAGAGGTATACCACGCTTTCAAGGATAAGGAACAACGATATCGGCACCGGTATCTTGATCTTATTGTGAATCCTGAAGTGAAGGACGATTTCATCAAGCGAGCAAAGATCATAACATCAGCAAGGAATTTTCTTGATAAGGCCGGTTTTATTGAAGTGGAGACGCCTGTACTTCAACCGCTTTACGGCGGCGCTTCAGCCCGCCCATTTTCAACACGACATCACACACTTGATCAGACATTATATCTTCGCATTGCAGATGAGCTTTACCTGAAACGTCTGATTGCCGGTGGCTTTGACGGTGTATATGAAATTTCGAAAGTGTTCCGGAATGAAGGTATGGACCGAAACCACAATCCTGAATTCACCATGCTTGAATTTTACAAAGCTTACGTTGATTACAATTTTCTCACAGATTTTGTTGAATCTCTTATCCGGGCAGCTGCCGAGGCGATTAATGTGAGCACTATAAATGTGTCTGGCCAGAGCGTCGATCTCAGCAAGCCATTCCTTCGGGCCGGATATATGGATCTCTTGAAGGATGCTGTCGGTGAAGATCTGACTGATGCCACGGAAAAGGATCTGTCGGCAATTTGCAAGAAACGGAAAATTCCCCTTGAGAATAATGCTCATCTTGGTCGGATGTATGAAGTCCTTATGAGGGAGCTGGTAGAACCCAACTTGATCAAACCAATCTTTGTTACTGACTATCCTAAGGTGATATCACCACTTGCAAAAATTCGGCGTGATGGTAATGAATCAATCGTAGAGCGATTTGAACTGTTTGTAGGTGGAGGCGAACTTGCCAACGCTTTTAGTGAACTGAATGATCCTTTGGATCAGCGTCGCCGTTTCGAGGCTCAGGTTCAACTTAGAGAACGTGGCGATGAGGAAGCACAAACCCTAGATGAGGACTATCTACAATCCGTTGAAATTGGAATGCCTCCCACAGGGGGTGTCGGTTTGGGTATTGACCGACTCTCTATGCTTCTGATTGGGAAGACAAATATTAAGGATGTTATTTTCTTTCCGGCCATGCGTCCGCAAGACGATGAATAAAGATGAGCCTTCTCTCCTTTATCGCCCGCCGACATCTCGGTTCTAGGCATAGCCTTAGTTTCATTTCAATCGTTAGTTACCTCTCCATAGCCGGTCTCGCCATCGGCATTGCTGTTCTCATTCTGACGCTTGGTATTCTCACAGGTTTTGAACAGGAAGTTCAAAGAAAGATCATCAGTTTTGACGGACATATTCGCGTGAAAGGGTTTCTGGGTGATCCGGTGGCACAGTTTCAGCCTCAACTTGATTCCATACTGGTGCAACTCCCTCAGGTAACCGGAAGAATGCCCTACATCCACCACCCCGCCACAGTCCGGGTGAAGAGTCAGACAGAGGCTGTTTTCGTGGAGGCTTTTGAAGAAGAAAAAGCTCAAGGTGTGCTGGGAACATGGAAGAATCTCATTTCAGGTGAATTTACTTTGGGCGAGGAAGGTGGAAAATCCGGTATCGTTTTGGGTAGAGCACTGGCGGAGAAACTAAACGCCAGAACAGGCGGGCGGTTGACTCTCATGGATTTGACCTCGTTAGGGAAACCGGGCCGTGCGCCGCGGATCGGTCAGTTTGAAGTGCGAGGCATCTATGAAACAGGTCTGAACGAATATGATGAATCTATAGTTTACATTGATCTGTCAGCGGGTCAGCGACTGTTCAATTATCGTGACCTTATCACTGGTGAGATTTTGTCCGTCTCAGACAGAAATGAAACAGTTTCTGTGGCAGGTTATCTTGATGATAACCTTAATTATCCTCTCATGTCTTCAACTTGGAAAGAGCGCCATTATAATCTTTTTGCCTGGCTCTCCCTTCAGAAGTATCCTATCATCGTAGTCTTTGCGCTTGTAGCTCTTGTTGCTCTTCTAAATATCATGTCATCCTTAACAATGATTGTTATGGAAAAGTCAAAGGACATCGGTGTTCTTCGGGCTGTGGGGTTCTCAAGGAAGAAAATTTCTCAGCTTTTTTTCTTCGAAGGTGGTATAGTGGGGCTTCTCGGTGTTAGCCTCGGCGTGGCGCTAGCCCTTCTGTTGGGGTGGATTCAGGTCCGCTTCGGCTTGCTCTCCATCCCTGAAGAAGTTTACTTCATGGGTAATCTCCCTATCCTTTTCACCATTGGGCATGTTCTTACTGTTGGCTTGTTTGGATTCATTGCTGCTGTTACAGCTAGCCTCTATCCGGCGTGGAAAGCTTCCGGTATCCAACCGGCTGAAGCCGTCCGTTACGAATGATGAGACTTGAAAGTTGGCTCGCCCGACGTATGCTTCTTTCCCGTAAGAAAGTGGGATTGATCTCCTGGAGTGGAATCATTTCAATTCTTGGTGTAGCTGTGGGATGCTTTGCGCTGATTATTTCAGTGGCTGTCCTAAACGGATTTGAACGGGAAGTTCGTAATAAAGTGGTGGGTTTTGAATCTGATCTGAGGCTCACTTTAGGCGAAACCAAGCTGAATATGGACAATCTCAGCACTGCCTTTGATCAGGAAAGTGACATTGCTGGATATTCAGCTTTTATTGAAAGGAAGGCCGTCGCTATCGCCATGGATGAGCGGTCGCTTGTCAAAGTAAAAGCTGTTGAGGAAGGAAGCCTACAGAAAATATACAAGATTGATGGTGTTGGAGAGATGGAAGTTATTGGAAACAAGGCGCCCGTCTATGTTGGGAAGGGAATCGCTGACCGCCTCGGTTTGCAGAGTGGAGACCGCTTGCGCCTCATGAATCCGCTGGATAATCAGATCTATCTCGGAATGCCCACTGTCCTGGATGGCCG